>Ga0179593_1370186_pt1 | contig 14540 bp, 14 predicted proteins | sample CZODoug2_1_08_16_FD_185931 | JGI IMG/M metagenome (GOLD analysis project Ga0179593, IMG submission 185931) | Vadose zone soil fungal communities from Angelo Coast Range Reserve, California, USA - CZODoug2_1_08_16fungal (PacBio error correction) | ecosystem: Environmental > Terrestrial > Soil >...
ACGCAACTAAGACGAGGTGAGACCACACCGCAACCCTCGCGCCGGCCGTCAACCACGAACTTCCCGAAGGAGAAAGGGTCGTAGTCGAAGCGGAATGGCTTCTCAGTTACCTCAGAAAACCGAGCGGAGGAGGTGGAGCCTCGATTGCGGGCCCCCTGTGCACTCGGCGAGCAGGGGGGCGTCACCGACGTGTAAATCCAACGCAGGCACGCCCGCGGAGTGTAGAAGGCGATCATATCGAACGTGCAGAAAGAAAAAAAAAGAAAGAAAAGAGGAAAGAACAAGGGACACACAGACTGAGCAGAGTTCGCAGGTCCTCCCGACCATGCACAAATGAGGAAAAAGGAGAAAACGACCAGGGCCCCGCCTTTTAAAAGCGCAACAGGAAGGGGAGTCACCAAACTGAAGGTGAAGGAAAAACGAGAAGGCCGGTAAGTGAATTCCGCTTGCACGACCGAGCAATCCCAGAAGAGAGAGCCGGGGGAGAATTGGTACCGAACAAGGAAAGAAGAAGCAAAAGAACGTTTATCCCCGAACGAGTCATGTGTGAGAAAAAGGAAAAAAACAGGGACACCCCGCTTGCATAATAAGGTCTGTCGCCAGGCGAGAAAAAACTCGGGAGTCCACTCTCGTCGTGGGGGGGGGATAAAGAGAAGGGTGAGTCAGACTACACATAGGGGACTTCTCAAAAGAACGGGCTGTGGAGGATCACACACAGAGCAGGAACAGTTGAAGCCGTCGTCCCACGGAAGACCTGAAAAGGAGGGAGAAAAAGGCACCCATGGACAGCTCGAGAAAAATCGTGTCAACCCGTCGCAATCCCATCTAATGTCGCCGGAAAAGAGAGGAGGCAAGTAGTCGAGAACCGTGGTGCCGCCGGGAGAAGAACCCCCAACGACACTGTCTCGCCGTGAAAGAAAAGGGGCCAAAGTAATGTACTCACCAATGTTCGGGGTGGGAAAAGGAAAAAAACCACCGTAAGAGAGCAAGCGGCAGGGAAGGGAAAAAGGTTGGCCGCACCTATTTCCAGAAAAAGTTCAAAAGGGAGAAGCGGAGGGAAGCTCGAGCATGACCGCGAGGAGAGAACCGCCTCCTCAGAACGCAAAAGGAAAATGCGTACCAGGTGCGAGGCGATCATTGAAATCCTAGTGGGGCGGGAAGGTGTCGAAACACAAAAGCGTCGACGAATTCCAAGGAGATGAAACGAGTCGTCGACTGAATTGCCTCACCTGAGTCCGAGCGCGGAGGGGGGAACGTCGGCCGAAAAAAAAAACTGCACATCTCTGGGGAGGAGAAGACTAGTTTGACGTGTTGTGCCCAATGGCCGAAAGAGGCGTCTTAATGCCGCCCGGCGGGAGAAAATGGCAGTCTCCGAGCGGTGAGAGAAAGGGGTGGAAAAATCCAGTCAAAACTGCCGATACGCGTAGGACTGCTCGGAAAAACACGAAAGGTAGAAGCCGAAAGAAAGCGTTAACCCGCTAGGAAGGAAAAGACCACGTCCCATGGACAGGAACCTACCGAAAGGCGACACAGGCCCTGCTTCGAAGCGGAGGCGGTTAACGAAAAAAAGGATAGAATCCTGCACAACACTGAGGCTCAGTAAAAGAGCGAAAGATCGCCTCGGACTGGGAAGAGTTTCAAGCAGGAACTTTTCGTCCCAGTCCTACTGACTTACTCAGTGCAGAAAGACCGTGCAAGCTAGACCCGAGAGGAGAAAAGGACAGTGATGTAAGTAACGACTGGGAAAAGAAAAAGAACATCAGGTGTATTCAATGGGAAATCAACTTTCAAAAACCAAGAGTCCACTAGGGGAGGGGCGCCCCCTTGGATGTGACTAGGAAAAAGGAGGATCGTCATCTTGGCCGGTGGAGGGGGCGATGATCGAAAGAATTGTGGCCAGGAGGACGAGGAGTGAACGAAGAAAGAAGGAGGAAGCAGTGCGGGGTCGAGGAACATACAAGGAAACAGTCAGCACGTAGAAGCTCGCACCTGAACAGGGACGAAAAAAAGAGTACTCAAGAGGCATGGTTGAGGAAGAGATAAAAGACGGGTAAAAGGCAAGCCGTTTTGCCATATTATCATCGACTACCGGAGGTGTTAGGGAAAGAAACCCCCGGGGGATTACGACGAAGCCATTGGTTTATAACGACCAAAAATTGAAGTTACCGGCACCATAGAGGGGCCCAAATCACACGCGAACAGCGGGTGGCTCGTAGCTTAACCGCAGAAAAGGGAGGTGATCCGGGCCACTTGGACACAGACAAAGGAGAAGTGTGAAACGGCCACGAGCAGCGGTTGATCACCAGTGTACGAACGAACTGGGGAAAGCGCGTAGTTTGTGCTAACCTTGACAGGGGGGGAGGGGAAAAGGAGCGGGCGGAAGTGAATTGCCATCAGACGGCGTACGACGGAGGTTATAGGCATCCGGAGAAACGCTTAAGAGGCCACAAAGGAAGGGATGAGCAAAACAAGGTACAGGGATGAACGGCAGCCGACCCATGCGAGTAAACAAGTCGCTGGTCCGCTGAAAGACAGCAATTCAGACGGGAAGAAAGGGAGGTCGACGCTCAGGAAAAGGGAGAAGGGAAACTGCTGCCCCACCCATTAACTGTGACGGCGAAAAATGTTGGTAGGCAGAGGCGGATGCTTAGGAAGAAGGGACGTCTTGAACGGGCCAAGAGAGCAAGAATAGACAATAAAGGGTGGTCGATTTTATCGGCCGCACGGGGAGAGGTTAAACCTCGGTCGAACAATTGACGCGTTGAAAGTGTTAAAACAAGAGGGGAACAGCGTAGGACCAGGAGAAAGGGCAGGGGGGGTGAATCTGCGGAACGTACGTCACACAGGGCCGGCGCGTTCTGTAAAAGCGCGGAAGCTCTTCTTTAACGAAAAGACTGAGGGAGGTAAGACAAAAAAAAAACCGGTAAAAGAAAAACAGAGACGTATCACCGCGAACACGTACGCGCCGACGTACGTCGAGTTCAGGCGATTCAGTGAGAGGAAGAAAACTTGCGGAACTCTAGGGGAAATAATTACGCGGGGGGAAAGGCAAAAGAGGAAAAAGATTTGACCCTCGCTGATCGTGGAGAATACGGGGAAGTCAAGTAGGCGGAAGCCGTAGACTAGATGGAACCATGAAAAAAGTGCAAACACGCGACGGCGAGGAACAGAGCCGACGATCAGGCCAGTAGAAACGTGACGTGTAACAGAGTGGGCTGTATCAAAAGCAAATAAAGAAACCGTGCGGTATTTCTCCAAAAGAAGGGAAATCCGAGGATCTATGGAAATAAAGTCAACACGCCGACCAACGATCGGGCACCCCTATCAAGAAAACACAAGTAGGAGAGCTACAGAAGGAGGAACTAACGCCCCACCCGTTTAAAATTTCCAAAAAGAGAAAAGAGACAACGGGACGGCAGCGTCCGGCCTGCGTCCTCCTGGCAACAGGAGGCTGGCGCGCATCAAAGAGGGGATAGGAACGCTCAGGTCAACCCGCACGGGCAGGCTGAACGGGGGACCTGAGCCGCGAAGGCCTGCCGCCTCGGCAAAAAGAGAAGAAGGAAGAACGACCATGGTCCCTAAAAGGGGAGGAAAGGTTACGTTGAGATCTGCCGGGGAGCGCAGGGCGGGGAAAAGGGTCCAGGGGGGAAGGAAGACGTGCTCAACAAAACATCGTTTGGGCCATCTGGGAGTAGAAGCAAGGACAGTCAAAAGGAAACAAAGCTTAATGGAGGGAATAAGACTCTCAACAAAAAAAGTAGAGGGAAGAGAGTTTTTGTCCGACCAGCAGTCTGTGAACAAGTCCGGCTTCGACACAAGACAGATGAAGCAGACTGCTGAAAAGGGGGAATGTCATCTCCACTGAAAACAGCTGCGAGCCCGCATATCGAAAAAACTCATAGAGGTCCTCAATGCTAGAAACGTACAATGGCCAGGGGAAGTCAAGAGAGAAGGGGTCTAACAGCCGCGAGGAACTGGCAAGCCGCTGCAGCCAGGTCAAAGTCCAAGGGAAAAGGAGAACTAGACTTCGTACGAAAATAGTTCGGAAGAGCAAAACCAGGAATGTGCAGTCTAAGCCGGAAAGAAGAAGGGGAGGGGAGACCTGGCGCTTGGACGCTTAATCAATTAAGGTGGCTTTCTCAAAAAAAGGCGTCGCGGGCAGTACTTCTTTGGAGGACGGGAAGGGAGCATGTTCGGAGTGGGGAGGGCGAGAAGTCCTCGATCCTCGAAGCGTCATAACAAAAGTCAAAGGTCGGGACTACCCGAAAATGGGAAAGAAAAGGACTGGAGCAGTCTAAAAAAGACAAGCTGAGAGAGACGTCACTGTAGTGCCTGGCACATGGACGGGCGAAAGTCCTCTGAACGTCGAGGGGGAAAAATGAGGGCGGGGGGGCATCTCAGGATAAACGACGGGATGAAGAAAGAAAAGGCGGCTCAAACTATCAGCATTCATCGGCTTCATCTATAGCGACCCTCTTACGGGAAGAAAGTAATCTTTCATCTTAGGCAAGAAGAAAGAGGAAGTCGTACGCAGGTAGGAGGAGGGGAAGTGAACGGGGGAAGGACGATCTTGGGGAACGAGGAGGAAGGGGGACTAAAATGAAAAGCGCTCCAGGAGGTAACACTATCGGATCTGCAGTACCGCGATCGAAGGGCCAGCAATCCCGGGGCTTAGGGAAAAAGGGAGGGAGAGGAGAGCTTCCGCTTCTCACCGGCCAAGAAAGCTCTGGCTCAAAAAACGCGGGCACTGTTAAGAAAGGTGGGAAGGAAGAAAAAGGGGGGACAATCTCAACGCGACCACCGTAATCATTAGGGAAGAAGCGTTGGACCAGCAGTTACCTTCGCTACGCACCGCGAGACTGAAGGGATTTAAATAAAGTGAGCGCCGTCATAAGGGGAGTTTGGGAAGAGGGACGACTAATGGACATGATCACGAGCCGACAGGAGACATGCCCCGCGACGTCGAGCAGCGTCGCGCTGGAGACCTAACAAAGAAAAGTGGCGCTACTGCAGTTAAACCTGAAAAGGTGCTTGGATCCCAGGAAGCGGGGCCACCGAAAGGGCAGGAAAAGCAACAGGGACTGGCTTCTCAGAATAAGGTAAAAAAGAACGGTCTTAGTCACTGTCACTTACACGAAGAAACGTCCAGAAAAGGCCGGGGAGAAAAATCCTCCGTACGCTGTCAGAGGGCCTTTTTCGGAACGGGCTGACAAACGAATTCAAGTGGGGAGGTGGACAAAGTGCAGATCCAAAACTTTGGGGGCGTAGAAGGACGTATAATTCGTCCCTTGTCCGCTGCAAAGGACGCGCACGAAAGGTTCAAGGGGATTGGGGGGAGGAGCGCAAAGTTGACAGTTAAGGGGCGAGAGTGAGACAACGGGTTCGTCCAGGACAACAGGAGGAAGCCGAAGCCAGGTTGGATCAAAACATCGGCTCTGATAAGGACCAAAAGCGGCAAACAGCCTTCGGTGGGGAATTGCATGAGAAAATGAGGGCCGCACCCGAAAAAAAGCTGATTACGAGAGTCAGGCCCGGGGGAAGTGGGATAAGTCCACAACGTGCTGGCAGTTCATGCAGAAGAGAGAAAAGAAGCTTGGCAACTAAGTCAAAAACTGACGTTCATCGTACTACTTGCCAAAAATGAAAAACAACATCGCCGGGCAAACAACCGAAAGATGAGAGGCCCCGGAGAAGAATTACAGGGGCTCACTCGACCGAGGTGTAATGCTGGGCGGGGAAAATGGACCTGAGAAAAGAGGATAGTCTTATGTACTTAGGGCAGAGGAAAAAAATGACAGCTCCCTGCGACGGTCTCGCCGAACTAAAGGGGCGCAAAAGAAAGGCGGAAACGAGAAAGGGCTGGAAAAAAAGGAAAAGGAAGGAGTAATATTCAAGTGAGTGGAGAAGAATGAGGCATCAGGAATCATAGAAGGAGCTATCGAAAAGAGAGAAAGATCGCGTAGCAGGGCCTGCGCTCCATGAGCCGTACTTTCCCGGGTAATAAAAGGAAAACAGCTAGGAGAGGAAAGGTTAAAGAGGAGGCGTGGAGTCAGCGGGGAACGCGTGGTTGTTGAGAAGAAGGGCGGAGGCCATACGGATACATTACCTTTGAAACCGAAAGAAAGGGAAAGCCTCGCCGCCTAGGAGGAAGAAAAAAAGAAAGTCATTCCTGTCCATGTAGGAAAAAACGAATCAACAGGAGCAGCAGAACTAGTGCTTTTTTCCACCCGGAAAAAGGAGAAAAGAATCAAAGAGAAAGACGGGGCGAGGTGATCGAGCTGGACTTCGCGAAAGAAGGAGGAAAAGTGGGGACAACCATGTTCGCCACCAGGGGACACGCTCAAAGCACCTGGGCTACGACATCTGCCTCTGCGGGGGGCTGAAGAATAGAAGGGTTCTAGAGGATCCCGGTCAACCCCTAGGTAGAGGCTGGCGGCCGGAGATCCAGTTGACACCTTCCTCGGCACGAGGCTTGACTAACGGTGGCAACACGATTCGCGGGGGGGATTAAGCGCGAGTCATGAAAGAAAGTGGGGTCCTATCCCTCCATGGTAAGGGGACAGTATGCTGGGTCCCTTCAGCGAAAAAGTGGGGAGGAGGGGGGGGTCTGTTCGGGTCAGCGCCCTCAGGGCGAAACCAGCCATAGAAAAAGACGCGCGGCTCCTGGCAGGGGAAAAAAAGGAAAAAGAGGGCCGCGCTTGTCCAGGTGCAAACTGGTAAGATCGCGAAGCTCTGGCTGCGGGCCAACTCAAAAAACAACCGGGGAAAAGACACCTGACCAACGTGATCCCACTCCCCAGCGGGTCCAGGGGAAGGGAAACGAAGGATCGTGGTCCGTCAGGCTAAAAAGGCACTCGGGACTACCCCACTTTCCGCTAGTGGACTGGAGAAAACGAAAACCGCCGTCTGGAAAAAAAAACAACCCACAGGGAGGGGGCGAAGGGAAAATGAAAGTTTCGGGATAAAAGTTTCTTGTGACGGGCTGAGGAGTACAAACAAACGCGGTTTGGCTGCTCAAACCAGCTCGGAGGGGAAAGCCCGAAAAAAAAGGGGAGGGCGGCTAGAAAAAAGGAGCACTGAAGGGGAACGACGACACGGACGGTGTGCGCCTTGTTCAAAAAGGAACGGGACACGGGTCAACTATTTCGAGGGTGTCTGGTCTGGTACGAAAGAAAAGTAACGCAAAGGGAGGGGGGAGGAACAGCAGCCGCTGGGAAGGCCGCCCGGCAGGAGAAAAAAACTTAATCGCGGGAGGAACACGAGGAGTGTCCAACTTGAAAACACTCTGGGACGCGAAACTGCTCTAGAGGGGGGACTCAAAACCATCTTCACAACTCGACGAGCTCGCGGAAGGGTCCGAAAGGGAAAGGAGACAAACCAACCGGGGAAATGGAACGTGGGGAAACCGTCGCAGGAGAAACTCCGAGCTGCTTACGTCCGGCGCAGCGTACTTGTCGCAAGAAGGAAGACGTTTGGTGGGAAGATAGACTCTCAACAACGAGGAAGGATTAAAATAGAGAGTCGGTCACCGCAACCACCTTCCGGAGAGTGAAAAAAAAAAAAAAGAGAAAAACCCGCGCACGTCCGTAGAAAAAAGGAGAAACACCCAGGGGCGGACAGGTCGAGTCCCGTCATCTTGCGGCTCAGGGAAACCAATAGAGAGGAGCAGAGTTGACGGGAAATCGGTCACTCCTCGAGAGAGTCAAAGGACGGGGAAAAAAGCGGAACTAACCGCTCTGTGGCACGGGAAAGCGCGTAGGCGTCAGGCGCAGTAACCCCGCGGCATAGGCAGGAAGGAAAAAAAAAAACAAACCGGGGTGCGCGGTTTAAAGGAAAAAAAGAAAAGAAGAGAAAAACGCGACGAAATCGGCGAAAAGGAACCAGGGGGGGAAAGACAATTGGAACAATCCACTGCCGGTCTTCGACCAACTGAAGTGAAAGGAAAAAAAGAAAGCAGGAATTGAAGTCCTGCGTGCACTACAGAAAGGAAAAAAAGAAAGAACGCCACCGCGGGGCCGTGTGAAGACGGCCAGCCCCTCAAAAAATCTTTTATCCCAGAACGAGTTCAGGGTTATAGCAAGGAAGAACAAAAAAAGCCTGGGGGAGGTGTCCGGAAGTTAAAACCAGACCAGTCAACGCAAGGGGGATGGCCGTGCTTTGGGGCGGCAGACGAACCACTATCATGGCGGGTCAACTAGGAAAAAAAAAGAGGGTCCACAGTTTGCGCTTCCGGTCATGAGGGGAGGGAAAAAAAGAGCAGTAGCGAGGGCTAAAGAAACTGACAAGGAAACGGCCATCGTTGTCCTCTTTTAAACAGCAAAAAGAGCGCAAATCCTTCTCATCAAGGTGGAGAAGAGGAGAGAGGGGGCGGGCCGCCGGACCAGACACCCAAAAAAAAAACAAACCACCTAACACGGGCGAGGGCCGGTTCCGTTCTTTGCCAGGTACTCCAGGAGGGGTAGGGGAAAGGGGAAAGAAAAAAGACCTACTCTAGAGGCTATACTTGGAGATCGGTGGCCAAGAGTAGTTCCAAGCCTGTTCCGAGGAGTGAACTGTCATGAGGCAATCAGAGAAAACAGCGTTACCGTCTCTTAAAAGACCCAAAAGAAGAAAAGCGAATGTCGTACACATGTGAAGCGAGGGAAGAAGGGGGACAAAAGAATCTCATGGTGGGGAAACCAGAGAGAAAAACGGAAACGCCCTTCAGCTAATTCCAAAAGAGAGCAAAAAAAAAACGGGCCGCGGCGTCTTCAGAGTGAAATTGAGAGGGAGGCAGAAACTCATAGTTCAGGAATCCTGTATTTCATTGTTGTGCCCGAAATGGCAGGAATAAAAGAGAGATGGAGGGCGCCGCGCGCAGATACGAGGCGGTGAAAGGGAAGTTCCCCCCAGAAAGAATAAGAAGGCACGTAAATCTGGCTACTATAACGAAAAGGGAGAACCGCGACAACTTGTCCCCCAGCCGCAAGAAGAAAGCAACACCAAAGGAAGGAAAGAACGGCGCCACAGGCAAGAAGAATCGATCGACTACTAAGGGAAGAAAAGCCCGCATAAACTTCCTTATCCTGCGTCAATGATACTCCTTCAAACACAGTAATCGTCTCCTCGGGGAAGGTGCACGTTGTAAACGAGAAGGCCGACCGTCCGAAGCGACTCTGCGCCGAGATGAGGGAAAGGAAGCGCTACTGACCATGACGTAAATCTGGAGACAGAAAACATGAAGCAAAAGGGCAGGCTCGCACGTTCACGCGCATCGGAAGGGAAGAATACGGGAAGGGGGCAAAAAAGGAAGTGGCTAAGCCCCTGGGGGGAAGGGGGGGTCATATGCCGTGGAATTGACGGGCCGGGATGGAGAAAAATTTAAAAAGAGTCAGAGGAACGGGAAGCGAAGAGTAAAGGCAAAGCGCGTTTGCGAGAGAGCTGGAGCACAATCAATCAGCACGGGGAGCCTTCTCTCAACGTCCACCCCTGCACAAGAAAAGAGCAAACGGTGAGACGAACTGGGGGAAAGGAATAAAGCAAAAAAAGAAAAAAACAAATGGTGCAAAGGGGGGCATTGTAAAAGCGCTGACGTATGTGTTTGGCCAAAAACCAATACTTTCTCCCAGCATTTTGGGGAGGAGAAAAAAAAAAGAGTAAGAGTCCGGAAATGGCACCATAGAGTCGAAGAATCACCCCAGCGAACATGTCTGTGAGCAAGGAAGGACTAGGAAATCTTTCCATGCCCTCTGAACAGAAAGGGGGATGGGCACGAAACTGGCCACTTTGACTCCGCTGATCAATCCATTTTAAAAAACTAAAGAAGGTGGACAGGCGCAACGATTCAAAAGGGAAAGGAGACTTGTGCGGGAAAGGAAAGGGAAGAAGGAAATCCGACTTCTGAGAGGGACGTTGGGTGGGGAAACATCAGTCTGAAAAGGAGAGGAGAAGAGAAAAACAAACCGGAAGTATCAAAGTTAACCATGGATTGGAACGGAGACACGCAGGACGGACGGTATAAGCGCCGCGGAAAACGCGGACACACGTCCGACGTAGGAAAAAGCGGAGGGTCGCAATCATACGTGAGAGTAGAAAAGAAGGAACACCAAGGATGGAGGAGACGGGAGACAGAAGAACATGAATTAGGTCGATTCGTAGGACGTATCCTAAGGTTAGAAGGGGCTGTAACTGGATCTGAAGGTAATAAGACCGAGGGACGGTGCAGAGGGGGAAGAAAGCAAATGGGTACGGAAGTACAATGATCGAACATCTGCAGCTATGATGTTTAGTCCAGCACACCCGTAGAGAAACGATGAAGGGAGAAAATCAGCACTTGACTCTGCGAAAACGCAAAAGGGGAAAGAGAGATCGGGCCCAGTCAAAAAACAAAATACGGGACTCAAAATGGACGAGGGAGATTAAAACAAGAACAGCCATCCCCAGAATCGTCATAAACAAAAAAAGTTAAAATCTCCTCGGACTGTCGAGTAGGGAAAGGAGGGCTTGATGGGAAGCAGTGCAGAAAAGTACGATACCCGTAATAAAATGGTGAAAAGAGCAAGAGGAAGACGATTGACTCTCTAATAGGGGGAAGAAAGGATCGGTCTCTTAGGCAGACTAAAAAAAGAGAGGTAACAGACGAAGATAGGAGACGTCAAAGACCGCCCCGACGTATGTTGCCAGTCACGAAGTGAGGGGAGGAGTGGGGGATTTACGCCTGCGCCACGCGGTTCGTGCCACCACTTCCTGGGTTTGGACAGGAACATGCTACGAACAGTAGAGAAGAGGAGCTATTAATTGGAACGAAATCACCGGGAAGAACAGAGGACAAACCGGAAAAAAATCAGTATAGAGCGAAACTTAGTGACGAAACCAAAAGTTAATTGTCAGCATAGGACCAGCTCCCGCGCAACGCGAAACCACGACCGCGCGTCCTAGAATGGAAAAGAAGAGGGCTTCGCACGAGATTCGGACAAAAGAAAAAGGACCCGCCGCAGGCCGGCGTTGACCTGCATTTAAACGGAGAAGCCAAAGACTGCAGGCGGAGGGAAAGGAACGAATACTGAAACGACCATGTTCCCGGGAAAAGGAGAGAGGGGAGGGAAGGGAGATCTGCGTCGCGCCTGCTTGCACAATGGGGGCCAGGGGAGAGTAACAGTGCTAAAACCGAAAAAGGGGGGAATCAACTGGAGTCGAAGGGGGAAAGAAAAAAAAAAAAACGACTGCCTTTTCGGATCTCGCTTCAACACAAAAAAGAGGAAATAATCATCAGGAATCTGGCTGGCATTAAGCAAGAAAAGGGAAAAAAAGGGAACGGGGGGAGCACTTTCATCTAAAAAACAAAAAGACGGCGCACAACCTCAATCTCAAGTACCAAGCTCATCTGCAAAAAAAAAAAAAAGTTGGGGTCACCGACCGTAGAGAGAGGAAAAGGAGCACGGGCCGCACCGGAAAGGAAACGCGGCCACTTCGTACGTGGAAAACTGACGTGGTCGAAGATAAGTGGCCACGTAACCAGGAGAAGGAACAGGAAGGCTCCTTCCGCCGGGGTAAAGCCTGGAAAGGGCAAACGGGGGGGCGTTTCTTCCCGGAAAAGGAAAAGCTCAAGCCTTTCGGCGAGTGTGCCATTCACGCGGGAGGGAACGGCGGGGTAAGAAGCCTAGGACAAAAAAATCTTGAGAGAAAAAAATTAAAGGCGGCCTTGCGACTAACAGGTCAAGATTGTTGCACGACCAGGGCGTGGCGGAAAACAACACGGATTACACGGAACATGTCAGGGCCTGGAAAGGGGGAGGTCTGTTCCTCGCCAGTCAACATGGCATGAGGAAAGGGTCATCTACTTCTACCGGACGGCGCATACAGAGACAGAAAGACAAAGAGGCCATATGTCCCTGCAAGGGAAGGAGGAAAAGTCCAGGACTGTAAATCGTGAACGAGAGGTGCGGCAAGGGTGGTAGGCCGGCCGCAGTCGCACGTTCCTGAACTCTCCGTTCAGAGCGAGGTGGGGAGTTAACAGAAGGGAAGGCTTGCTCCGGGAGAACGAGGCAAATCATCACAGGTAGTGACGAAAAGGACGCGAGCGAGTCTGCCGCTATCTGACGTGACTCCAGGGGCGGTCCGCAGAGTCATGGAGAAAAAATGCTACATTCCCGGGGGGAAGAGAACTGTTTCATCTCGGGGGCTGACAGAAGAAAAAGGTTCGAAGTTTACATGATTACCAGGGCGTCAAAAAAGAACAAAAAATCGTCTATCCCTGACGAGAGGCGTTCCAGCAATAACTTAGGAGAAGGACAAAACATCGCCTACTTCCTGTTCCAAACAAAAATAGAGAAACGACCATTGCTTTGTGGTCCGGCGGTGCAAGTAATCCACGTCATGCGGCAATCAATCCGCGGAACGGAGAGAGGAGACCACGGCTGGTATAAAGAGAAAGAAAAAAAAGGCGGCCGGCGTGCAGGTCATCAAGGACAATGTGCTGGAAGCCTGAGAGGGTTCTCTGCTAAAAAGATAAAGGAGAAGGAGGGGGCTCATCACCAGAAGTTCTGAACCTCGGAACTGTACTGGAAACCCGCCTTACCTCGTCACCTCACACTCAAGGGGGGAACAACCTACTCCGAACCTAACGCGCAAGTTCGTAACACATGGTGTAAGAAGAAACAGGACGGGAGAAAAGGGTGGCTGTGCACGCTGGACGGATACGCCTTCACCAGGGAAAAAGTAAGCGTAGGAAAAAATTTTTCGCGGGATGAGGGCGACGCGAATGAGACAATACGAGGATATCCGTGGGTGCGGAAGCACCAGGGAGGAGATCCTGCCTTGTTGGCAAAAGACCAATAGCGCTCTTGGGACGGCAAAAACGCGAGGGTACGTCTTGTCTTCTACATGCGCCAGTTCAGTCAAAAAGACGGGAGGAGGAAAAGTCGGCCCGGGTGGCTGGCAGAAAGGGGAACGGAACTGAAAAGGGAGGTGCTTGCCCTCGCGAAAGGGAACGCCGCTGGAAAACGATCCTCGAAGAGGAACGAAGTCCTTGAACAAAATACAGAGGCCCTAAAAACCGTCACATCCACAAGGACAGATGACAGCTGGGCCCCTAGAGAAAAGTAAGGGGGCGCATGACCGATGAACCCTGCAGGATGGAGGGGGGGGGGAGGTGGGAACCTAAATCACATTATCGAGGAGGCGCCAGCAACCATCAGTACTTACAGCCGGTCAGTAACCGGACCCGGAGAAAAGAGAAGACAATAAGTCGGACGGGCAAAACAGCGCTTGAAAAACGCGGCGAGGGAAAAAGAGGAGGAAGGTGGCCAGGATGCAGCATGACCATGAGGAGCAGGGAGAAAAGAAATCGATTCGCAGGTAAGCACGTCTAGGCCGAAGAAAACGTAGGGAGTTTCGACTAAGGCCGGTCTCGAGGGAAAAACGGGAGGAGGAGTACGGAACCTCTTGTTGTTATCGAGCAGGAACAGGAAAAAGGGGATGAACAGCGGGTGACACTACTCGTCACCTCATCTTATAAGGACGCACGCTTTCTTCATTAAGAAACCACGGATCTTCCTGTGTCAGGAGGGTCCCACAGAAAATCAAGGATGCAGCAAGAACGAGTTCAGGGTCCAGCAGAAAGAAAGAAGATACAAACGACGCACCGGAAGCCGTGGGCATTCGGTCACGAGGTGGGAATCGGACTAGCTAGATTCCTTGTGGCATAAATGACGCCACCAGGAAGGAAAAGGAGCCGATCACATTTAGCTAAAACGACGAAACTTCCTTGCAGGGGAGGAGAGGGGGCACGAGACTATCAAGGGCCCCTGCTGACAGACTCGAAAAAAAATTTGGGGTTCAAACTTCAATAGGCACCGTATGGGGACCTAGGCAAGAAAAGGAAAAAGCTGCGCGAGGCGGCGGGCGATATTTGACCGGGTAATAGCACGCAAGGTAAAAAGTCCGAGTCACCGGCGACAAAGGGGAGGGGACTGGGGGAGGGCGCAAACCGGGTCTGCCTATACAAGAGAGGACAAAGAGGAACTGCAGTCGACGAGACCCGATTTCCAGCGCTTGTGAAAAAGTACACATGTCGCCCTAGAGAGGCGAAGGGCGGAGGGTCGAGAGACACGAAAAGCCGCTCAACAAGTGAACGCTAGATAAAAGATAAACAAAGGGGTACTTCTATACGCCCAGGATCGTGTGACGTCTTCTCAACAACGGGCTCAAGAAAAAAAAAAACGTTCCAATCTTGAACTGGGAGGGGGGAAAAGAAAAAACCACCAAAAAGCCGGGGGAAGGGAGGACTTGGCGACCAACTTAAGACTCTTTCTTTGATAAAAGTTTTAATGGATGAAAGGGGGAAGGCAGAACCGGACGCAGGAGGCGGGATGATCAAAGAGAAAAGGAAAGAGGGAAGCACTCCGGCGGGAGAACTTCGCACTTTAGTAGACTACCAACACGGTGTCTCATTTTCAACAGCCGGAAACCGGGTAATAGGACAAAGTTAGATTGGGCTTACGGCGAGGGGCCCCTGGAAAGAAGGGAGGAGGGACCGACAGCCTACCGCGGGACTGCACCTG
>Ga0179593_1420837_pt1 | contig 14540 bp, 22 predicted proteins | sample CZODoug2_1_08_16_FD_185931 | JGI IMG/M metagenome (GOLD analysis project Ga0179593, IMG submission 185931) | Vadose zone soil fungal communities from Angelo Coast Range Reserve, California, USA - CZODoug2_1_08_16fungal (PacBio error correction) | ecosystem: Environmental > Terrestrial > Soil >...
AGGGACCTTGAATTGTTGACAGTCAGGGCTTTTAAAGCTGGGCGGGGTTGACACGTTTGGTGGGGGTGCCAACTGATATTCGATTCATCGTAACGTCAGAAAAAAAGGGATAGGGGGGGTAAAGATGAAAGAGAGACCAGGCTACGGGCTGTAATCAACCTCGAAAAAAAAACAAAAACCCACAAGAGAAGCTCTTATTGGTGCGTGGGGGTGGGAGGGGAGGGGGGACAGGGGGGTAGGTACTGGATTGATTTATCAAAGGCGGGACAAAGGACTATAGAACTCTCGCTGACGATTAAACGTTTCAATTTCAGGAATTGTCAAGGAGGAGAGAAAGGCGGGATATACCAAGGGCGGGGAATCTAGCCAGGGTGGTCCGACACATGGGGAGATCTCGACCGGAGCGCAAAAGAAGGGGGGTTGGGGTACAGAAGAGGCAGGGGGGGAAGTCTTAGGAGAATAGCATAACAAACGGAGACGCTCTGAAACGCAATTCGGGGCCGAACCATCTGGGTCACGTCTAGGGACGGGAAGGGACCTGTGCCTTCAAGGGTAATGAACCCGGAGGGCTCGGAGGTGATCCTATGAGGGAAGGGAAGGCAGGAAGCAAAGGAATCGAACGGCATGCCTGTGAAAGGAACAGATTGGGAAGGGGGAGGAAACTGAAAAGGTTTAACGGACCATGTGACATGACAAGGGGGATACGTCTTGTCTACTTTGTGAAAGGGGGTCAATCCGGCACAAGGCAAAATGCCGGGAAACTCGGTCGCAATTGGCTTTCAAAAAAGGCGAGGTTGTGAGAAAACAGAGCGTGAAGGAAAGAGGAAAGGGGGAGGGGCACTTGCCAATCAGAAAAGTTGGCCCATTCTGTAGCAGGGGAGGAAGGGTGGGGAGCGACAAAGGGGCAAAAAAACACTTTGTGGGGGGGAGGGGGACGCATCGGCCTGTACTCTCGGAAGGTGAAGAGAGAGTGGGCGATTTCGATGGGGGGGGGGGGAGGGGACGAAAAAGTGGAGAACAGATTGAAAGTGTGTCGGGGGGTCAAGACACGGCGCCAAATGTCATCAAAGAGTTCGCCAGGAAGTAAAAGCCGAAGGGAGAAAACGGAAAGTTAGTAAAACAGTCGGGCCAAGCCTGTCCGGAGATAACTGGGAAAAGATGTAAACTGAAAGGGTAGGTCAATCCTAGCAGGGGAAACCAAGGCATAGTGTGGGCCTCTGATGGAGTTCACCAGGAACGGGGGCTAGAAGCAAACAAAAGGAGAGATTGACGAAAAAAAGGGGGTAATCGCACGGTTCGTGAACCAATTAACAAACCAAGGGTTTGGAAAGGCTGATGGACTCAGGTAATTTCCCAGGAAAAACTAGTCAGGCGCAGAGTGGGGAGGGAGGGGAAGTACCAAGAGGCATTTGCGGGGAAAGGACAAAGTAAGGTCTTGCTTGATAACACTTATCGAAGGGAAGTCGCAGAGAAGGGGGGTTGATTGGCAGCCAACCGCAGCTGGGGAAAACGGGATTCGGGGGGAAGAAAAGGGCGAAGCTTACAACCTTCTGGCGCTTGATGGTTTCCTAGGAAAAGCAAAAAACTTTCGAGAGTTCACAAAAGAGGAAGAGGACGGGGCGTAGAAGAATGTAAAAGGAGCCTTGGGTCGCTAAAATAGGCAAAAGTGGAGCATCACCGTCGCAGCGAGGACGCGCTAGAAGGAGGTAAAGGGTGTTAGCGAAGGCCTAGGCTACCCACACCGGAAGGGAGAAGAATGTTGGGTTCAAAGGTTGTAGGGGGTTGGGAAAGTGAGGATAGAGGAAGCATCAAGAAAGGAGCTTTCCAGGCGGCAAGAAGGGGGAAAGGGGAGCAGAAAGGAAGAATGGCGTTCAACAGCATTGCAAACTCTTCTGGCCACAGGATTCGGGCTTTTTTTAAGCCTTGCAAAGGGTGGGAAGGGAAAGTACCGAAGACAGGGCGGGGGAAACGGGTCTGGTAGGGGGAGGGGGGGCAAGCAGGTCGGACAATGAGTGATGGCGACAGGGGGGGGGGGAACGCCGCGCCCTCTATCTGTGTACTGGGGTGAGAAGCATGCCATACAAACAAAAGAAGGGGAAGGTAAAAAAGGGTTAAAAAAATATCACAAGAAGTGGTGAAAGGGGGGGAAAAAAAAAAAAAAAAAAAAAAAAAAAAAAAAATCTTAAGACAGGACGCTGAAACTGGGGGAAAAAGCTAGACACCCTGAAAAGAAGAATGTGCATCAGTAAATGCTCAAAGTGAGAGAACTTCGTGAAACAGGGCGGGGTGGGGGATAAGGGATATACGGCAAATCAAGCAAAAAAGGTGCTGGGAAGGGGAGGGGGGTGTTATCAATACAGTATAAACAAGTCAGTCCCTGACAAGGGATTATATGTCCTTCTTAGGGGGGAAAGTGTCAAAAGCAAAGACCCCCGCTGAAAACTCCGGGAAACTGATAGCAGTAGGGCAGGGGGGACGCGGGTTTGCACGAACAGAAGAAGGGATAAGAGCACGAGAGTGACGTATCATGGGCATTGAAAGGGTTATTACCACTAGAACTAGGACGAGGGGGAGAAAAATCACTACGGGAGATTGGGGGGAAAAAAACTTTCATAGGAAAGAACTAACTCGAACTGTTACGGGAGGTGTGCTTGGACATGGCGAGTACGCGATCTGTGGACCAGGGGGCCAGTGTCAAAAGGACCGGAATACGGGTCTAATAAGGGGGGGGGGGGGGGGGGGGGCGTCCTGAAAATTAAAGCGTAAAAGCCTTGTAAAAGTGGTGTATAATAGAAAAAAAAGAAAAGATCACCAGGGATAGGGGGGACTCTTAGACACAAAAAGATAAAGACTGTATAGGGGGGGGAAAGAAGGCTACGGTTCACGGTAAAAATGCCTCACGTGTATGGGTGAGGTCGCTGAATGGAAGAACGAAGAAAAAAAACGAGACTGGATTCGGGTTGAGGCTCTGGAGAAGGGGGTTGTGTCTGGGCAAATCAGCAGAGGGGGCGAATCAAAACTACGGCTACTCCGGGGACGGGAACAAAAAGGAAAATCCGGGGCTCATCGGAGGTGGAAAAAGGAAGGGGGTGGGGAAAACGGATCGGAATCCTAGGGTATCCAGGAGGCAGTTAGGGGGCGGAAAGCTGCATTTGGTATAGCGAATAGGCTTCGCGCCTTGCGGGCTAGACCGGTTGTGTGTTTTACTCGACCGGGGGTCGCATGTAAAATCAAAAAAATTTGGGGAGGAGGGTAAACAAGCAGGGGTGTTGTCAACCAATTAGAAAAATTGAAAAGCTCATCCATATTCATATGGGCGACATAATGAACTTGATGTAATGACCAAAAACGGGGGGGGAAAAGTGGAAAAGGGAAAGTGGGGACTTTAGAAAGAAAAAGGAAGTGCGGGAATTGGGGGTCAGGTGACTAGTGCCGCCGTCAGGAGCCAATCGACAGAGACTGGGGGAAAAAAAGGTCTAAAGAAGGGAGGTCCCATTTTCTGGAAAAGAAAGTAAACAAAAAAACTATAAGAAGGAAATCTCGGCTAACATCCTCTCTATAAGGACCCGAAAAAATGGGACGCGACAAACGAAAGCAATGACTAGCGCTCTAGCACAGTTCTAGGGATTCCGACCAGAGTCGTCAGCAGAACTCAGGATGATAAGAAAAAAAAAGCGCCAAGGAAGACGGAGACGTTTCAGGCGTTCTCAATTGAAGTCCCAGGAGGAGGGAAACCGTATTGCTTATAGGGAGGGGAATGGGTGTGGTAGCGGCGTGGCTTCTAGGGGCGAAACGTTCGAAATGTAAAACAAGAGTCTACGGAGGGTACGGAGCAGACGGAGGGAACAGGGAAGACGCGGCAGAAAACTGCATGTGGTAATCTAGAAGCGTGGGAAATCGGTCAGAAAAAAAGGAACAGAGGGGGGTCGTGTCTCCAAACTAGCGGGGGGTGTGGGGGGGGGAAAGGAGGAAGGAGTCAAGAATCCACAAGAGAACCTCGAAGGGGGGGGGATCTTGCCCGCACGACCACCAAGGGGAACGTGGCTGTTCGGCACCAAGGGGGGAAGAAAAGATAAAGTGATAAACCTGGCACTGTTGTAATTGAAGAGGAGACTCGACGGGAACTAGGGGTGGAAACACAAAGCAAGGGCGTCAAAACCGGAATAAGGGGAGGCAGTTGGTACGCGAAAACCAGAAAGGAAAGGGAGAAGATGGAGAAAGGCGACTATACTTGTGGCAAATAACGGTGTGTTTACGAAGAGGGTGGGCTCCTAACGTGTAAGGGAGTCAATACCAGTGCTGGTGTAAAAGAAATGAGAAGGAGAGGGCTCAGATGCGTACGACGTGCGGAAGAAAAACCAGAATAAGAAGGCTTGCAATCTATGGGTGGATGGTTCACGTAGGATTTCCGGCTTTCGCCGCTAAGGACCCAGGGGGCTACATTGCGTGGGGGGAGGGGAAACTAACAGAATTTGAGAAGGGAAGGGGGAGTAGAAGGCAAATACCGTCGGGAAAGTCTGGCTCGTTTCTGTGAATTAATGTCTCACGGGGAAGTACAATCGACAAACAGCGTTTGGGGAAAGGAATAATTGGCAAAAGGCGGGGGGGGGGGGACATAGGGGGGGGGTGATAAGATACTTCAGAAGGTAAGCTTCGAGAAGACATAAAAAGACGTATCACAGAGATAGTGATCAGGATAAAGTGCCAAGGTGGAACGGGAAAGAACGGTCTAAGAAACGGGCTTGCGGGCGCGAGGGATAAAGAGTGCTGGGAGGAAAAGAAAACGGTAACGAATGCTTAGATGCGTAGGTTAGTGTACGATTGCTCGTACGGGGAGGCGTTTCGCTCGCACGGGGGGAAGGGGGATGGGGAAAATGGAAGGCCTAGTTCGGGAAACAAGAGGGGGGGGGGGGATAAGAGAAGAGGAGGAGCGGCCATCTTGAAAAAGAAAGAGAAAGGGGGATCAGACTGGGGGGGGTTAAAAAAAAATAAAAAAAAGGGAATCATAAGAAAATTGTGTTGGAACAGGGCCTCACTGGCTCCTGCCTAGAAACTGCACAAATGAAAATCAAAAAAAGGGAAACATTAAGGGGAGTGAAATCCCAGCTACAAGAGCACGTCAAGTCTTTTGCCATAAAGGGTGTGTAATAAGAAGGACGGGGGCAACTATGGAAGGGCGTAAGTCCTGGAAAACAAGGGGAAAAAAGAAAGTTTGAAACGTAGTGTTGAAATAGGATTTCCGCGGCGAGGCCAAGTATCAGACGTAAAAGTAGAAGTGGGGAAAGAGAAAAGAGTAACCCTTCTGAAGCCGAGAAGGGGAAAATGGGCGATAGCTGTTTTGGGGATCGGGAAGAAAGGAAAAAGGGCTCTGTCATGCACCATCTCTATTGGGCAAGCGCTGGGGAGGGTAATGCGAAGCAAAAGAAGGGGGGGGAGAGGAAGTAATTAACGAACGGGGGGGGTGACTAAAATTCGGTGTGGGAAAAGGGGTGCTTCGCCATTACTATCACGCGGAAAAAGGAGACGGGCAGCACGTAGCGAACTTCGGGGGCAGGGGAAAATCTTGTGGGGGGAAGAAAAGACATTGTAGCGGGGAGGAGTATGGTTTGGGTCAAGGAGAAAGGGGGGATGAAAACGCGAGTTCGAGTGGGGGAGGTCCAGATTAAAATATCATGAAAAAAGGAATGACCAAGGTAAGAGGGAAGGCAGAAAACGGTGAGTGATGGTAAAGGAGAGGCAAAGGGTCGTATCAAATAGGACTGGAAAATGTACAGGAACCACTCTTGCAGGGGGGAAGGGGCGTCAAGAGGAGGTTCAGGACTACCTGGAATCGGGGTCGCGTGCCGAGCAAACAAGGCTAAGAGGAGAACGGGGGTGAAGAAAGTGGAAATTAGGGTAGCGACACTTCAAAAAAAGAAAGGCGACAAGGAACGGTTCGTTTAAATAGGGGGGGAATGTGAGGGGGGTGGGCAAACGAATGCTCGGATCCTTTCAAGGGAAGCACTTGTAAGGGCGGGGCAAAAAAGGTAAGGGCACATGGGGGAGAATAAACTCAAACGTGAGATTAAATCCGGCATAGAGGGGTGCTATTACCAAGGGGGCAAACGAAAGAAAGTGCTGCAAAACCGGGGACAGAGGAAGGGTGCAGGGAGTTGGGAAGGATGGGGGGCACAGGTTCAGGCGCGACATTATGGTCCTAGGGGGGAGGCAGTCTAGGCGGTTAGGGGTGAAGAGAGAGAAACAACAAAAAGGAATAAGAGAAGACGGTCATTCTAGGTCCTTAATCAAACAAGAAAAGGAGGGGGGGGGGGAAGCCAAAGAGTTGGAGAACCAAAAGCATACCGAAAGGAACGAAAAGCCGAACATGGAAGAAATGAAGGACGTGACGTGCTCACAGGGGGTTCTCAGTATACCCGGCGGATAGGAAGGACGCAAAGCATAAAAAGAGTTGGGGGGAACAGACAGGAAAGCCTTCCATGGAAGGGCAACGCAAAAAACAAGGGGCCGCAAAGAAATCCATTGAAATAACGTTAAAAAAAGCAACACCCGAGGGGGGGGGAGGGAAACTGAAAGTAATCAATGGGGGGTGAGGGGGGAGACCAAAAGGGGGGGGAAATGTGGAAAAAAACGGAACCTCTATCACCAGGGGTATCATTGGTCATCCAGGAAACCTACAGGATGGGGGGACGCTGAAATAGAACGAAAGCTGGAAAAGGAAGGGGACGGGGGACAATTTCCCAAGATTAAACCTACTCGTAAGAAGGGGGGGGATCGTGAAGGTGCTTGTAAATGAAAAAGCAGGGGAACATCAGTAGCTCTCGACTTGTCCGGAAAAAGTCGGAGAGAAGGGAATAAGGAAGGTAAATTGTCGAGATACAATCACACTGGAGGCGGAATTCCCAATTTAATAAGGAGAGAAAGACACACCAACCCCCTTCCGATGAGTGGACTAGCGGCCCACACCCTGAAAAAAAAAAATGGGTCTGTGATATGGGAGGAAGACAGGAGGGGTTGCGGAAAAGCAGAGATAAAGATAGGGGGTGGGGTATATCCTATTAATGTCCGTAAGAACAAGATGCAAAGGGGGGGGTGCTTCAAATTACAGGAGCTAAAATAAGGGGTGGAGTTGAAGGCAAAGGAGGCAAGCTTCGACGTGAGGGCCAAAGAGGAAATTTTAGCTTATAAGGGTAGAAAATGAGTCTCTGCAGTCAAACGGTTGGTAAGGATAAAATTGTGTGCAGAAATAGGTTTCCAAGGCAAGTTGGTGAATACGCGTTGGATTGCAACAAGGGGGGAAAGAACCGAAGGCGCGGCAGGACTAATAGCTCGCATTGGAAACCGGGGAAAATCAATGGAAAAACTAGGAATCAACGCTCAACTGAAGTACTTAGAAATTGTTGAGATCCCGAGAACAGGGACGGCTTGGGGACGTGAGTAAACTTCGAACAAAGAACAGGGAAACCACACGGGGGGGAAAGTTCTGTCCACAAACGGGAAGAAAAGGAAGAGTCGGTGGGTGGACGGTCAGGAAGAAGAGGCCGGGGGGGAGGGGGGCTCAGTCTCGTCATCCAAAAAAAAAAGGCAGACTAAGTCCATTCAAAAAAAGGGGAGAGCTAAAAGTAGCAGCCTGTACAAAGAGGGGAATGGAGAACGGTGTGAAAAAACACTGCGGTAGAAAGTTGAGGTCAATCGGAAACTGATCAATGTGGATATCGGGCAGGCGTCTAATTGACGATGGGGAACGATCACGGCATAGCAAGTAAAACAAACCTCAAGAAGGGGCGTGGGAAACCGGGGGGAAAAAGGGACTCTCATCCTTGGAGGCAACCCCGCAAAAGGAAATCGACCAGGTGTGAAGTTAAAGCTTCAGTCAAATAGGTCCAAGAGTCAAAAAATGTGATGGGAGGGAATGGTGAGAGGCATGCTCCTAAGTGGTGTAAAAGGGAGTCGGGAGGAGAGATAGGATTAAAATTTCTATTTACACCAACCAGCTGTGGCTATGTTAGCGGACTTATAAAAATATCTTACATTCATAGCGGGAATTGAGGGGGGGGGGGGGATCTCTTTGGAAAAAAAAAGAGTCTCTAAGGACTGGGGGAAAACAGATCAGTGAAAATACATAGCTTAAGGGGTGGATCAGAAAAGCGGGAGTAGGAAAGAAAGAAGAAGAGAAGAAAGCAAAGAAACGAAAAGAGTCCTCAAGGAGGTTCAGACAAAAAAGAGGAAGAAAAAACAACAGTGTCTGGTTTGGACGGCGCAGCGGGAAGGGACGGGAGAAGAGGGGCAATTGAGAAAAAGAAAAGCGTGACGAGAAGTCTAATCATTCTGAATCTTTTCAAAAAAAGGGAGTAAGGAGAAAATCGTCAGCGGGGGGTCGCAGAGAAAAAAAAAAAAAAAAGAAAGGAAGGGAGAAAAGAAGAATCTTGACTGGGACACTAAGGTGCCGCAGGTGTGAAGGTAAACGATGGCCACAGTAAGGAAAATCTATCACTAAAAAAGGAGACGTGGGGGGGGATTTGGGAGATAGGAACACCCAGCGGGGGCTTACGCAAAAAGTGGACGACAATATTCTAGTTTCTGGCGAAAAAGGGGGGGGGGGAGGAGGGAAGGTCTGTAGAGTTTCTAAAATGTGTCGAAAAGAAAAAAGGAGGGAAAAAACTCGCTCAGAGAATGAGTCCTAGTACTCACTGAAAGAACGGAGAGAAAGCGAGAAGAAAACTCTTCTACACTGATTCGTAAAGATAACAGAGGGGGGACAGCGCCAGCGCTGGGGGTTACATAGAAGTGTACAGACGAAAAATTTCTACGAATAAAAGGCAAAGCAAAAAACGGTGGAACGCATTAAAAAGGGACAAGGCAATGGTCGCTCAAGTGGGGAAGAGGGCCTGCAAGGAGGGGGAAGACGGATGCTGCCGACGGGCTCGTGGCTCATAATGGGAACAAGGTGATGCAAAGGGATACGCCAGGAAGGATTGGGTTATGAGTTTGCGAATGAGAGGAAGGACGAAAAGAGCTTAAAAGTGAGGATTCGAGGAAATTCGGGGTTCTAAGGGGGGGGCAAACGAAAGTGCTTGGACTTTCTGCTGTCAGAAAATTCAAGAGAACGGGGGGGGGAAGTTTGGGGGAAAAGAAAGGAGCGTCGATTGGGGGGGGAAGGTACAGGAAGAAGGCGAGAAATGGGGCTATTTGGGACTACTATCCATCAGAGACAGGTCTGGAAAAAAAAATGATCAGTTCTGTAAGCTTCGAACATTGGGAGGGGGGAAAATGTCGAATGGGGTTCTATTTGGGCGCAGAGGGGGGGTAAGGGGTCAGAAGAAGGCACTGGTTAATTCGAGACGTAAAACGTTAAATTAGAAAGGGTAGTGGAAAGGAGAGGGGAAGTGGGGTCCGCAGAAGGTCAAAATGAGGGGTCATTGAAAAAAACCGTCCTACTAGCTGGCTGGGGGGGAAATGATGGGAGTGAGGGGGAAAATCTAACAATCTTACTTGCAGGGGAAGGGCGATATCTTGTGGGGGAGGATAGGAGAACACGGTAGGGTTAACAAATCTGAAGCTGAGTTTATCATACTTAGGACGCCTGGAGTTATTTGAAGGCTCCAAAATCGTAGAGTCGCATTCGCCCTAATGGGCTAGAAAGGAAACGTAAAGAAATTCAAAAATTAAAGGGGGGGGGGGAAAAGCACCGCTGCGATGTTGCTGGCGTTTCTGGATCGGAATCAACAGCAAACATGGAAAGAGGAGGGATAAAAAAAAAAAAAGGGAGGATTCAAGGTACTCTGCGTTCTAAGATAGTGTTCGGATGGATGGTCAAGGCAAAATACGGAGTTTGTCGGCTTAGCCCTAGTGTTTCATTGTCCTGAGAGAAAGGGGGGACGGTGTCGTCCACACTGCAAGGGACCGGCGTTCTGGTGGAAGCAAGCACTCCACCGGAAGGAGTGGATGTTCCGAATTTAAGGTCATCACGGGGAAAAGTGTAGGGTCAGGCAGTGTCGTGCATGAGGGCGGGGGCAAAGTGCGCGGAATAACCCTATCTCGATTAAGAGGCCGGAGGGCAACGCACAGACTCTAAATGACACATGAGCGGGAACAGAAGTCACAGATTCGCAAACTAGTTTGATGTTGGGGACTGTTGGCAACGCACAACTAGGGGAGAAGGCCAACGATATTCATGGACGCACTTGAGTTAGGAATGAACATTGGATGAAACCAGCACAATTAAGGCAGAGTTAAAATAAAAAGTTGGATCGGTGTAGGCGGCCAATGGGGGGGGGGGGAAGGGAAAATACTAGAAAGCCGGGGACTTTGAGTGAGGCCAGGTTTTGCAGAATTTGAAATCGTAGTCGCAAAAAGTGATTGCGCCAAACGTAGACGAGTTGGTCTGGGTGAAATCGTCAGAAAAACAAAAGGGGAGGGAAGCGATTCACCAGACACTTTGAAGGAGTAGCTTCGGCAATCCGCTTTGAGACGAGTGGGGAAATAGGCAAAAAGGTCACACCTTTAAAGCCGAACAGGGCAGAGTGTCGCTGGAAACCTTTGGGGAAGAACTGCAAGACGAGGCAGGTAATCAGCGCGCGAACGCGTGGGGTGGAACTGTTAACAAAGCATACAGGAGCAAATGCAGCAAACGAACAAGTAGCTCTCTTGCCGGCTTGTACTCGGGAACCAAAAAGGTGCAACCGAGACACATCAAAAAAAACAAAACAAACCACCCAAAGAACTGATAAAGGGATACGACAATCCGTGGAAAAGGTGAGCCTCACTTCCCTAGAAAAAAAAAGGTGCGCTCCGTCCTGACAACACGATTTTCGAAGAAACGAGGGGGTCCGCGAAAGCTCGCAACCGTCTGGAATTCCCAAAACGGACTCGAACTGAAATGGGTGAGGGCCTTGGAAAATCGCCAGGGTCTTCGCGCAACCTGGTGAGTCGAAATGCGAATCGGGATACTTCAGTCTCAAAGAACTGTCCGTCGATAAAAGGTTTAGATAAAGTAAAGGAGCTCAGGTAAAGATCGTGCGACCGCTTGAACTCGGCTAAAAAAAGGTGCTGACATAAGGTTCGTAAATGGGGGTAAATAAGAAAAACCTGAAGTGTGGGAGGAAGACCGAGGGGGATACATGAAAAATGCACACTCTAGGGGGTTCTGTCATATGGGGGGGGGAAAAAAATACTCTGTTTGATGGGTGCGGTCGGCAGAAAGGATGTCGAAAGTAGCGGACAACAGATCTAGGACCGTGTAGTAGAAACTATCTAATCGAAAACACGACTGGGTTCTTATCGAAAAAGATTTTTCCTCATCATCGGGTCATATATTTTACGGAATTTTGAACGATGGCCACTCGATTTGGGGAAGAAAAAGAAACAGTGCGATCGATTCCTGCTGGGACAGAAAGGAAAATACATGGGCTGGGGGATCCAAATACGGGAAAAACAGAAATGGGAAGTCGTCTTGCAAAGAACACCTCTCATACGGAGGGCTTGATTAACCCTCTGGGAAGCCATAGGGCTTCAAAAAAAACACTGGAAGGGACGGGGGTGATAAAAATCACAATAAAGGAATGCAATAAGTTCTGGCCATATGAAAGGGGGGAGCCCGACAGTACTGGGGGGCAGGGGTTTCGAGTCATAAAAGAAACATCAAGCCTGGGAAAGGCAGAATTACCTTCAATAGAAAATTAGGGGAAGCCGGAAAGTTCTCACGCTTGTGGACAAACAAGATTGTCGACAGTAGTGCCAAAAAAGCATCAGAAAGCAGAAAAAGTAAGCTAACTCCTTAGAAACTCAATCGACACAATTGACAAGTCCATCAGCAGCATAGGGACTGGTCCCGTGTATAAACGAGCCAGAAAAGGCTAGAAAAAACTATGATGTAAAACCCCAGCCGGCAGCCACGAAAGCCTAGGAGACCGAAGAACTGGGTCATTACAATAAAGGAGTCACAAGGGGCGACCAAAACCTGGAGGTATTAGGTGTTCGAGGTTTAAAACTACTTCACGTGAGTTGAGGGGGGTCAGCGAGGAATTATGGGGAACTAAGAGAGGAAAAATGCTATAGGTAATCACAAACAAAGCTGGGCAATAAATGTGGGGTGGGTAGGAATATAAGGGGGGGAAAGGGAAGCGGTGTCGGTACAGCAATAATAACGTTCGAATAGTTGATACAATGCTGGTGTGGGATCTGGTCGGATACTAAATAGGAATCGTGCAGAAACACAACGAAAAGAATAGAACGTTGCTCGGGGCCTTTGAAGGTAAATGAGAGGGGGGGGGATTTATTAAAAAGAAAAAAGTAAATCAATTAACCAGAAACGAGGCCATCCCCAGGAATCATTTAATTCTTGGGGGGGGGGAGCAAGCACGGAGGGGGCTGTCGATATATGCGATGTATGTCAACGGGAGCAAGTAGATTCACATCGAAAACCGCGGGGGGAGGGGGGAAGGGGTGCATCTTGACATCAAGGATCACAGAAAGGCCAAGGGGATGGCAAAGGGCAGTTAAGATGGGGAGTCTAAAAAAAACACCCGGAGTATCTTCCATCTACTGACGGTCCTTGCAACAGGTGTGACGTAAAAATAAGTGGGCACGGCTGGACGGAGACGGGAATGCCATCTCTACACGTCAAGGACAGTTCTGTTGGGAAGGAGAATCGGACGAAAGGAGCAGGAGATCCAAAAACCAGCCTTCCAAAACGGGTTGGCGAGGTGGTTTGCATTCGAAAGAAGGTACTTGAGGTAGACTTTCTCCGCGAGTTCGATCAGACCCCAAAAAGAAAGAAAATCGTGATGAGGGGGGCAGGATTAAAAATAATAAGAAGGCATAGCAAATCTTTAAGGGCTATTCCGCGTATGACCTGACGCACAACCGATCTAGAGTGACTAAAATCGCCACTTGCGGGAAAAGAGGCGTGTACATATCCAATGTGTCATCGAGCGGGGGGACGAATACTAAATAAAAAAAAGACAATAAAGAAACGGGCGCTTCAAGCGGAACCACTACCGAGCTACACGATCGGGGGTGATCTTTCTGAAAAATTAAGTTGCACTGGCGGAAGGAAGGGAAAAGGAATCGAAGAATTCTTCGGGGGGAACGAGGTCAAGAAAGGCGGGGAGCGCCACCGGTTGGAATGAGGGGAGTCGAATGTGGAGGACTCTTACTGGAAAAAGAGCCTAACTTCTCACAATGCGTCTCAGAAAAGAATTGAAAACGTCGGGGAGGGGTGTTAAAAAAGTAGAGTCAGGAGGGGGGTCCAAGGGGAGGGCTGTTCAAAAAAATGGGCTCGAATGGGAAGAATTGCCAATCGTGGTGTGGGAGGGGGAACGCCGACGCAGGAAAACAATGTTGCTAGGGACATTCGACACGCTCAACAAGGACAGGTTGAGGGGGGGAGGTTCATGGAAAAAGGGGCTCCCTGGTTGTTAAAAGTCATCGAGACCAGATGGGGGGCAGAAGCGGGTAAGGTACCAGGGGACGAAGGGGGACAAGGGAAAAGGGAAGTCGGGCGCTATTGGGGTAAGAAGAAAGGAGTAATTTGCACGCGAAATCTTGCGTCTATCCGCTAAGGCCGTGTGGGGGGGAAACTGAGCAGAGAACGGACCAAGAGTGGACAGTGTTGAGAAAGAGGTGAGATGCGAGCAGGGGGGATTGCAAAAAAAAGTGTCTAACGTGAGATGTACATTACCCCGCTCAGCTCGGGTCTTTGTGAAAACGCAAGTTACTCTGGACACAAAGCCCGCGGGCGAGAAGCTAAAACTACAGAAGCCAGTAATGCTCGTCCTAAAATGAAACAAACAATCTTTGGTTGATGAACGGATGACTCACGAGCTACGAAATCACATGTGCTGAGAGCATTCGGCCGGGTAGAAAAAGAACCGGGGGAACTAGCGCATCGCAGCATTTATAGCGGAGCAAAAAAACCCAAATAGTAGGGGGGGAAGGCAGTGACTCCTCGTCTCAACGTGTGTGTAAAAAGAATCGAGGCCAGCCGGCGAACGATAATCTCCTGGGGGCAAAGGGGCGAAGAGAAAAGGATGGCACTTGGATGGGGTATAACCAAAACAAGTGTTAAATATAAAGTACGAGCAACTCAAGAACGGCGGGGAAGAAGCGTTCGCGAGAAAAAAAATACGGCTCACCAAAACGAAGTCCGTTCCTAGGGAGGGGGCGGCATCAAAAAGGAAAGGGATGGTTCAAAAAAAATCGGTTGGACCGGGGCACTCTTTCACGAGTGAAGGGAAGCTCACTCTCCATGGTTGAAAAAAAAAAAATCGTCGAGTTTGTGGGAAAGGGGAGTTTAACCTTGGAAGAGAGCGGGGGGAGAAAAAAAGCTTTCAGTGGCTTCAATCAAAGTGTCAGGGGGAGGCAAGGGGAAAACCGATGTGGGTACAAAAGGACGCGCAAAGTTTGGAAGATCCAGCGTCGGGGTTCAAAGTGAGGGCCTCACTTTGGGAAATAGAAGATGAGTGAGCTAAGGGTGCAGCGGAAATCGCGGCTTGAATTTGAATTGGGGGAAAACAGGGGTAAAGGGGACAGTTGAGGGAGAG
>Ga0179593_1348914_pt1 | contig 14539 bp, 13 predicted proteins | sample CZODoug2_1_08_16_FD_185931 | JGI IMG/M metagenome (GOLD analysis project Ga0179593, IMG submission 185931) | Vadose zone soil fungal communities from Angelo Coast Range Reserve, California, USA - CZODoug2_1_08_16fungal (PacBio error correction) | ecosystem: Environmental > Terrestrial > Soil >...
GAACAAACAATGAAGGAAAGAGGAGACCGTCGAGAAAGGGGAAACCTTGATGAAAGAAACGGGGGAAAGGAGGGGGAACGATAAAAATTGAAGGGGCTCTGGGAAGAAGAAAGCGACCGACCACTAGCACTTGGAAGCAACCGGTTGAGACCTCTTCCAGGGCGGAAAAAAGGGCGTGAGGCTATACCGGATGGGAGGCACAGCGCAGGCTAGCGTAGGAACAAACGGGACTTTGGCTCTTAAAAATTAAGAACAACGCTAAACGAGATTGAAGGAACGGACCCGACAGAATAGGGGGGTACGGCAAAGGGGAAGATATTACCGAACAACGGAGAATTGGAGGGGTGCCGAAGGGGACACTAAAGTAGTTGAAAAGCCGACCGGGGAAGAAATTGGAATATTACAAGGGCCGAAAAAAGTCAAAGAAAAGACGTGGAATGAATCCTGGGGGGAAAAATGTGGGGGGTCGAGGCCCGGACGGTGTCGAGGAATGGAAGACGTCCATGTTTGCACCCGGAAGGGGTGGATGGAAGGAATTGTTGAGGACGTCTTGACGCGAAGAACATGTGCGGTGCGAACGCGGGTGGATATGAAATAAAAAGTGTCGGGGGGCAGAGAGAGACTGTCCCGGTAGTGGTACAGGTGGCAAGAGCGTAGAAAAAACCATCCTCTTTTCGCCTTCAAAGGAGGCCAGCAGGCGAAAAATGGAAAAAAAAAAAGAGAAAGCGGCCAGTGCCGGTCAAAGGGATGGGTCAATCTCAGAAGGTCTGGTCCATCACAAAAGTAGTGGGGAAAAAAAACGTGGGTAATGTAATGGGTGGAACAGGGTGGGGTAAATGAAATCATTAGACAAAATTAAACCGTAGACGACCACATTTAGGGGGGAACTTAACTAGGGTGAACGGCACTAGCCAGGGGGGGTTCACTGGAGAGGCACCACAAGGTTTATGTCAATAGAATAAAACCTGGGAGGGAAAGAGGAAAAAGTCGCCGAAGGTACACAAAAGGCGACATCCAAAATAAATGGCTCATGTACACAGAAGAAACGGTAATCTTCAAGGAACTAAACCCAACCTCCTTGGAGAGAAGGGACCCCTAATGGGCAGAAGAAAGAAATTGCCCTGGGGGTAAGCAACACGACACAAGAAAAAGGGGTAGGAAAAAAAAAAAATATAGCACAATCAGTGTTGGGGCGGCACAAGGAAAATTTGGGAGAAAAGGGGGAGAATACAGCCTTGGGGGACAGGGGGGGTTTCACGGGGAAAACGGGATCCACCCTCACATGTATGCACAAAATCACCAATGAAAGACAATCCCTTATGGGGGCCAATATATTTCTTTTACGACAGGAAACTACAGAAAGTAGTCCAACATGGGGACAATCTGCGTGCAGCAGTGAACGCAACAGTCTACCACACGGGGAGGTGAGAATAAAGCTTGGAGGACCGCCGTCAAAAGTTTGGTTAAAAACATGTAATGGGGGGACTTATCTAACTGTACAAAGAATGAGATATAAATCTGGGGAGGGGGAAAATTCTTTATGCGGGTAGAAACTGAGAAATGAAGTGCTCCATTTGAGGTTTGACGAAGCGAAAAGGCGGTGGAAGAAAAAAGGTTGAGGGAGGCTTTCGAAACCCGGACTGAGATACATAGGCTTTGCAATAGGGGGACTGACACTTGGCGTAGCAAAAGGGGATACAGAAATTGGGGAGGTCTGTCCCAACGCCGTATAAGATTTGGAGAAGAAACCCGAAAAAAGCCCAAATTGAGGAGGGGCGCACCGAGGACAATAAAGAAAAATGGATTTTGGAAGAAGAGCTCAGCAGAAGAGTGGTTGAACGGGACTCGTGTTACAAAATAAAGAAAAAGCTTCTCCACCTATTAAGAAATTTGGGACTGGGAGGGGGGCACAAAAAAAAGACGAGGAATAAAGCCTTCAAGAGGGAGGGGGGGGGGGGAAGGGGAAAAAAGAGGATCCGGTTTGGGTTTAGAGCCACGAGGGTCAAAAAGCGAAATGCCAGGAGGGGGCTTCTACGAAAAAGGTGGATTCACAAAAATGAAGAGGATGGAGAGGGGGTTTGGCCGGTCTAAACAAAAATTCCAGAAAAAAAGGGGATAAGTGGAAGTAAAGATCCGGGTTTAAGGCCCGCAAAAGTGCGGAGGGGGGGAAGAGGAACGAGTAAGACGTTGATCCACGGGTGCTTTCGTGAAAAAAAAGAGCTGGCAGGCAGGGAGAAAACAGTGGTAAAAGAAAAGAGGAAGCAAATCGAGAAAGGAGGAGATCTATCACCAAGAACCTGTTGGAGGAGGGGGTGCTCGCAAAAAAAGAACCTCCTCGGGGTGGAACGCTACAAAGCCTAATAAAAGAAAAACAAAGGGTCTCGAAACGGGGTTGTCCTTTTTCCATAACATAAAAAAAAGTATGCAGGGAGGGAAGGAAGGGGTAAAAGTCGCAGAACCGGGGGAAAAGGGACGCTAGGGAGTTGGGTCAAGGGGGGTGTAAATTTTCCGGCACACGGATATATCATGCTCTGGAAAAGTATCCACAGGAACGCCAATGTGAATAGCCGAACACGAAAGAAAAACACTACTTGACGCAAAAAACGCAAGAAGCCCCAGAAGAAAAGGGGAAGGGCCAGAAGTTTGGGGAGACCTGGGGTGGGCACTCGTGCTACAAAGGCCATAAAAGATACTGATGGAGGGTGACTAGTGGGAATTGTGTTCGCGACTGGACTAATAAAGAGGCACTCAGAATAAATCAAAAACACACTCGGGGGAGAGGATAGAAGCCTTCAAAAGGCTAACCGTTACACCCCGGCAAAAAGGAAAGTCCTCGCCAACAAGAAGGGAAGAAAAAAGGACGAAAGGATAAGGCCATGGGCCGAGAGAGTGCCCTAACACAGAAGTCGTCAAAAAGAACACCGTTGCCAGGGAAAGGGGAAAAATTAAGAAACTGCCGCCCAGGTCCAGCTAGAACTGCCACCGCCTGGGGGGGGATCAGGAAGAAAAGCGTGTCAAGGAGGGGAAGACGCTTTTGAGACGAACCCCCTGTTGGTGGGATTCTCTCCAGAAAAAAAAAACTCGTGAAAGATGAGGCCGACACCTTGGGATAGAAAAGGGGGAGGGAAGCGTGCGTTCGATGGGAGCGGGGGGCCAAAAAAAAAGTAAATTTTTTTGGGGGGTCCAAAGGGAAACCAAAAAAAACGAGGTAAAAAGTGAAGTTGACAGGGGAAACTTGGATAGTGTGACGAAGCAAAGGTGCTGATCAAGTTTATGTACAAATAAAAGGGAAAAAAGTTGCTGAAGAAAGAAACAAATATTCCAGCTGGAAAAGGAGGGGGAAAAGTAAAACCGCAAAAGGGAAAAAAGCAGAGAGGGAACCCGTTGTTGCACCAGCGGACAGCTTCAACCAAAGCGCCCCGCAGGGTATTAATCGGTGGACAATTCCAAAAAAGGACGGCCTTGAGGGCATATCTCTAAAACCACAGGAAAATCGCTTGCAAAGACGGCTGGGTACGGGTCAGAACTACCAGCATTGGGGTAGAAGGGTGCTAAATGAGAATCGGCCTGTAACCCGTCGAAAACAACCATTCCCATGACCAAACAACGTGTGAAAAATAATTAGAATGGGGTCGCAAGACGGGGACTCAAGGGCAGTTCTAAAAGGACTACCAAGAGTGCGAAGTTTAAAGCGAAACTGCATACCTTTAGCTAAAAGGGGGGGTGCGCCACTTTCCCAGTAAGCCAGGTGTGGATCACCAGTTTCCGGGGAAAGGATGGTTCGGGTGGGGGCACCACTGGAAGCGTGCGGGACGATTCAAAGTGGGAAACAACTTGTTTTTGGCTTGACATCAAAAAGTGTCCCTGCCAAAAGACATAGGCAATGCTTGATGCTTGGCGAAAAAAAAGGGGGGGTCATATTGCACCCGGAGTCGAACAAAGAAAGTCCCGCAAAAACAGAGAAGGGGATGTTGAGTGTCACAAAAAAAAAATCGTATACCGGAAAAAGGAAAGAAAAGCAGTCTAATAGCAACCAACGGTTCTAGACCCAAACTGGGGAGCAACCGCCCGAGAGCAGTTGGCGACGGAGAGGGGAAAAGCGGGGGGATTAAAGTTGAAACTAATGGTCCTATTCACCCAAGCACAGCAAAAGAATGTTGGAGAATCCCCGCTGCAGCGGAAATAGGAGAGGCAACCTTCCGGTTTTCAAAAGTAAAGAATCACCGCGTAGGAACGCCAGCGATCGCTGGTAACCTGGAGTATCGTAAAAAGCCGGTCGCTTTGGGTTTGAAGGGCAAGCTGAAGAAGGGGGGAGTAGGGGTGCAAATGTTCGGGCAAGGGACAATTGAAGAAGCGGGATGCGGTCAGGAAGGAAAGCTCTATCGCCGGCAAAAAAACCAAAGGAAATGCAAAAAGGATCCCATCCATAGGCATGCGTGGCCTAGGGTACGTCCAACAGTGAAATTGGCCATGGAACACCCTTCCAGATGCGCACCGCAATTCGTAGATCTCCCCGCGGGGAAGGAGACCTGTGGCGTACCCCGTCAGGTGTCTGGTCGAAACGGTCGAGGTCACTGATAGGAACCTTAAGGCGGAAATTTTGGAAGATGCCTCAAAAAAAGAGGAAAATTGAGGAAAACCCGGAAATTCAACCCGACCAAGTCTAGACCGGGGGCGAAACCAAGGGTAAAGGGGAAAGACTCCTCCAACAAAAACCACCAGAAAAAAAATTTATGGCAAAGTAAAGGGAAAAAACTTTTTTCGTTGGGGCTTGGAAAAGCGGTCAAATGCGAGAGGGACGACTGCCTGCCCCGCCGTCGTGCGCTAATCTCGGTCAGAAGAGAGCAGGGGTACAAACGGGCCACAACGCAAGGTCAGCCTTGAAACAAAAAACTGTGATCAGGCGACATGCGAGACCTCCCGCCTCCAACTGGCACAAAACGAAAACCGGCAGACGTGAATACCAAATAGAGACAGGGAATTTTTGTTTGAAAAAGAAACCCGGCTCATCCGCCGAGGGAAAAACGTTCCGCCAACACACTTGGCTAGAGCCGAAAAACGGTGAGACTAGCAAACTCACGAGCAAAAAAGGCAAGGGAGAAAAAAAAAAATCAACGAACAGCAGTAAGGGTTTTTTGTTTTTTTTTTTTCAAATAGAAGTTGTAGTGGAAGTCACGTGCATCAGTTACACGCCCAGCGGGTTTTCGGAGTCGGTAAAGAGCGGCAACCGCATCAGGGCAGATCCCTTGAAAGGGGAAGGACTTAGGAACAAATACCACGACCCGACGTTGGTACGCGTCACGGAAGCTCATTTCAAAGAAAAAAAAAGTGGGTAAAATTCGACACAAAAAGGTCAGGGTAGAACGTCGAAGAAGGTAACTGCCAGTATATGACACCTATTTCTCCAAGCAAAATTTATGTGGGGGTCAATCAATAAATCCCGCGAACCTGACAAAAAAGCACGCCCAATATGGAACCTTTCAAACCGAAAATTCCCATGAGCCCTAGGCTAGAGAGTCCTTCCTCCGTCTCCTCAGTCTCGCAAAGGTCAAAAGAAACCCGGGGCGTAAAAGGGCACAATACTCGAGAAACCAGGAAAGGCAATAACAGGAGTTCCCTCACTTGGAATCATGCGGACGAATGAACGTGTTCACGGGGAACTGCGGACGAAAAGGTTGACACGATGAAAGAGGGGGACACCGGTGCCCGTGCCACACTGATAGGTCATCCTCACCGTGCCTGAGGGAAATGGTCGGGGAGGGGAGGCGCATAAAAAAAGGGGCTCGTCCCCGGTCTCAGTTGAATACCGGGCTTATTCTTTGGATGAAGCGGGAAATAGTTCCAAGGGGGACCCGCAAAACATCACGTATTTCCGAAAAAAAAGAGGAAATCTTGGGTCAATGACCAGCGCACGCCCGATAAGGATTAATCGAAGTAGTGTAGGGTAACGCGGGCGTGAGAATAAAAAAGGCTACGGTGAAAAGAAAAAAAAGATGTCATTCCGAGGGAAAAAAAAAAAAAAAACCGAGATCGCGGGGAATCGGGGGGGGGGGGGTCACGTTTGTTGGGTGTCTAATAGGCATGAACAGGGGGAGAAAGTGCTGCAAAGCAAGAAAAAAGAGACACGGTCAACCTTCCGGGCGCTGGGGGGGGGGGGGTCATCAGAAACCAGGGATTGGAATTAAGTGGGCCCTCATCCAAGCTTCGTCATCTACACCACATTCAGGGGCAGACAATGACCTCGAAAGCTGTTCCAGTAGTTGACCCGTCCCCCGACGATCGAGGACCGCGAAAAAGCGAAAGGCGTCTATCACCCTTAGGGGGACTGGGGCGGGGGGTTTTACGGAGAATGGAGCCTGTGGGGCAACGGGGGAATCAAACGACCTAGAATCAGATCATCTCGATGCGACAGAATGAAAGTAAAATCTGATCGAAACGAATCGGGGGAACTACAAAAAAAAAAAAAAAAAACATCTGGCCGTCCACAGGCAACAGAACGACGCTCCATTCCAAAGGGAGAGAACCCTTCAAAAAAAAAGGGGCACTCCCGTGCGTCGCCCTGTTCAGGGGGTTTGAACGGCCGAAAAAAGGACACGCATGATGGGGTAAAAACGACCGGAGCGAACGCGTCCAAAACTGAAATTCTTGCCGGGAAAAAAAAGTTAAAGAAAGGAGACGTGGGCCAAACGAATGCTCGTAGGAAGAGGACGCGCACGAAAAGCCCGTTTAACGGCTGGGCTCCCCTGCAGGCAAAAAAAAGGATCACAAGAAAACTTTCGCCGGGAAAGAGAAAGGAAAAGGGGGGGGGACTCGGTCTGGTCCGCCCGGAAACAAGACTGGAGCGCATTTGGAGACTACCGGAAAACCAAGCAGGTATGACTTCAAAGTCAAAGAAAAGAGAGAAAGGATAGGTTTAGCGCACCGTGCGGGAAAAAGACAACAACAACAAACGAGGGAGGGGGGAAGAACAAACGGCGATTATAACCCCCGGGACTACTTACTGACGCATTGGAAACATCCTGATCAAGCTTCTACCCCGGAGTTTAATGAAAAAAGAGAAAGTGCCACTAGAAGTCTCGACGACCCGCAAGGGCACCGGCGTTGGCCCGGATTGGGGGGCCCGACGGTTAAATCCGTAAGCGTATCCTTGGAAAAAAAACAAAGGGCCAACGGCTCTTACCGCTTTTACAAAAAATCACCCTTAACAGTTGGGTTCAAAAAAATGCAGGGGGGGAGTGAGACAAAAAAGAAGGGGGTCGCCCATGCCGACTCGATCCGCGGGCTCACTGTCTTTAGAAGGGAAAGGGAGGTTTATGAAAATGACGTCAAAAAAAAGGGAAAGGGAAAAAGGGGGCGAAAACTGCACCGGGACGGAAGGATCCTGGGAGGGGTACCCGAGGACCAAAACACCTCCTGCAATGTAACGAGGGACAAAAGCGGTCATGTTCGGGTCACCAGGAAAGAGGGGAACACGCCCGCGGGAACGATCACCGATACTATTGCATCAGTTGAAACCCGGGACTGCAAAAACTTCTGTGGGAACGGGAAAAGAATAGCACTGCCCAGGAAACTCAAATTCACACGCCCATTCATTGCGAAATGGGGGCAATCGACCTTGGCTTGGCCCCGTGCAGGTGATAAGGCGCGTGGGAAAAAAAAGGGGTCGCCAACGGGGGGGAAACCTTAATGAAGGCTTGGGGTCCGAGATTGTAACCGTTTCGAGAACACAATGGAGGGGAAAAGGCCTATCCTGAACCGAAAAAATGGTATTGATGAAAAAAAAACATCTGCCCCGAAGGGGTTTCTTCGACCTTCGTCGAGTTTGAGTTCACACCTCAATAACGGTTCATTCCATAAGGAAAAAAACCTGTGGGCCCTCATCAAAAAAGGGGATGTGACGCAAGGACTACAAAAAAGCAATCTATCCGGGGAAAAGGGGTGAAACCGTTAGAAATAGGGGGAGGGATAGGAGACAACGCCAAAAAAAAAAATAGATTTAAAAGATACTTGAGGTACTGCCCAAACTGTTAGGGAAAAAAAAGTTATCGATTGCAAGGGACAGGGGCCTTAAGGTTGGAGTGACACCAGTGGGCAAAGGGGGGTTTACGCCTTTCGGAAAAAAACCACGGGAACTGTTCACGAGAAGGAAGTAACTCGCCGCCGGGGAAAAGGAGGGGGGGGAAGGAACGAAACTCCGACTCTTCACTGAAACCTAAAAGGGGAGGAAACTATCATTGGACGGCAAAACCAGTCATCAATTGTCACATTCAAAAAATCGCTAGAAAGTGACTAAGGAAAAAGAAGAGCTGGGCCCAAGAAAACTCATCCAGATCAAAAAGTTCGCATATAAGGAAGGACAAGGGTTTTTTTTGTTGGTTATCCCTTCTAGTAGAAACTGAAAGACTACCCGAAGATTTACTGCATACTCCAGGAGCCGGAGGGCTGGCGACACTAGGCAAAGGAAAGAGGGCAAAGAAATGAACTTGGAGGAATAGGCGTTGAGCAAATTTTTTCCGCCACCCTGAACATATCTTCTTTAACAGATGTATTTCTGCAAAACGGGCCGCAATAACGGAAAAGGTCAAAATAATTTTTCAAACGTAAAAAAAAAAAGGGGGGGACACCCTTGTTGGTCAAATAACAAACCTGTTAAAGAAAACAAAAACGGACGGTCCCAGAAAACAAAAGAGGGGGGGAGGATGGGGGTGAAAAGAAAAGCAGGCAAATAAAAGGGTGCATCTATGGGGTTTAACAAGGAATCTTCCTCCCACAAAATGCCTGGCGTGTCCACCAAAAAAGGAAAGGGAGGGGGGCCACTCTCAACATCCCAGACGGTCCCGGGAGAAAAAAAGGAACTGGGTTCGCCATGGGGTGGGGGAAAGGGGAACGCCGGAGTGTGGAAGATTCTAAACGTTGAAGCGCCTCATACGCAAGTATGGCAACACGCCCAAAAAGGGCAAAATGAACCGGTTACGTGGGGGGGGAAAAAAAAAATTCCAAGGTGATAAGCTTGCACAACCGGGGGGGGGGGAGATGCAAAAAGCACGGGAAGCGGAAAAGGATCCATAGGGAGGGAATCCGGGGAGGAGGAAAAAAGGGTCCCAGTGCCGAGAAAGCCTTAAAATCGTAATCGATCAGGGAATGCTTCGCGCAACATCACAGAGAGGAGGCTCAAGAAAAAGACCTCCTCAGGAAAGGGTTGAGCCCTTTGGGGGAAAAACCCTCTCAACAACGTTTCACCAAGCATCAATGAAAACACATGCACTATGTGGCGATGGAGGAAAGGGCGGCGAGGACCGCCGGTGGGGGGACAGCCCACGTTTGAGCGAGAAAAAGGGGGGGCTGTTGAAGATCTTCAACGTTCCCGGCCCTGCAAAAAAAACTGACCAAAAGAGCATCGGGTCAACCAAACGGACTCGACAGGAGAAATCCATCTCCGACACAAAAGCCACGAACAGAGAACTCCTGAGCCTCCGAAGCACAAAAAAGAGACCGGTGGTAGAAAGGAGAAGCCGGAATTGGGTGATGTCCATCCCGTACCGGTTGGAGCGTATCTCCGCCCCCCGCCAGAAAAAAATCGACGGGGGGGCCCATCGGGCTTTGGGAAAACGAAAATTAAGAAAAGTCCCTTATTCCCCATGCCCCGCATCAGCAAACGGGACGGAAAAGGGACCGCTCTTGCCGACCTGAAAACCAAAGGGCAAAGCCAGCAAAGAAAAACGACTCAGTACAAGAAAAAAAAAGAGCCAGTGAAACATGCCGAATTCGGAAAAACCTGTCGGAGGAAGTCGATCTTCTTGAAACACCGCTGTCAATAGTAGCGCCGGCAAACGGCAGGAATCTTCCAAAATCAGGAAAAAAGGTTCGATCGAAAAACGGGGTTTCAGTTTCGAAACATCAAACCTTTGCGCAGTAGCATCCCGATCCAAGGGTGGTGAGCGAGGGGAAAAAAAAAAAAACTGTCAATCCGAGGGGACCTGTGGGATGGAGCAAACGTTGAAAAAAAGAAAGAAGAAGAAGGGGCGTTTTAAAAAAAAGTTAGATACGATTTTTGGTGGGGTCTAACCCCGAAAAAACCCGGTCCCCTGAACTGGGTGCTTGAAGAAGTGTGACGGGCCTCCATCAGAAAAGACGTTGGTAAATCTAAGAAGAAGGACAAAAAATTATTATTGGTCAGCTGAGGAGAACAGAAAAAATGGGAAGGGAAACGCAACTGCAACGAACCCGGGGGGGCAACCCCCCTGAAAAAACCTTCCATCAACTCAGTCGGACATTACACTTGCGGACGGAAATGTCAAAGAGCAAAAAACACACTTGCGAAGGAAGCGTCGGTAACCTTGACAAAACCTAAAAACTGCATCGGTGTTTAGAATGCACGTGAATGCATCGAGACGATCAAAAAAGACAACAAAAGGGGGAGAGAGACTCCTGCCTTGGAAAAATCACCAAAAAAAAGATATCAATCGTAAACCATCGGACCAATGCGAATAACCCCTTGAGTGGACGAAAACGCATACACTGCTCAGGTGCAAAAGCTGCCCTAACAAAGGCAGACGGTGCTGGTCCAGAAGGACAGAGGCAAGAAATCCCCTGCGGGTTTTGCACCAAATCGGGAGGGAAAATCGGCGGAATTCAGGGGGGGGAGGGGTTTTCATGAAGAAAAAAACTCTGCTTGACATAAAGAAGGGAGCCAATGATCAGCCCGACCGTATTCTTCTGTTAAAAACTCGCAAGGGGGGAAAAGGAAAAAAGCTATGGACCAGGTTTTTGAGGGTTTACACATGCCCAGATCGGGCCCGCTCAAAAAACCGGGAGGAAAAAAAGAAGAATACGGCCCAAGTTGCATACCCCACAGGGTGGCGCAAAAAAAAAGTATGCAGTTTTTTTTTAAAAAAGGGGGGAGCTCCCAAAGCGGGATTGACTGAGCCGGCAAAAAAAAGCCGATGAAGAAAACCGATCAGTCGACACCAAAGGGTCGGGATATTTTGGGATAAAAAAGACGCGTCTACTATCTGCCGGCCGGTTTGGGTCAAGTCAGAAACGACGCGTCAAGGCCCAAATTCGGCACCGAGAGGGAAAGCAAAAAGGCCCCTGAGGGGGGGTCCCGGGGAACCGGTTTCGCGGGGTGGAAACCTTTGGGCCCTGTTGCAGGGTGCAAAAAAAGGCCCGCCTGTTGTGAGAAAGAGGGAGGGGTATAGAGTCCGGGAACCCGTTCCGCGCACCAAAAAAAAGAACCCGATCCTTCACAGTAATAAGGAAGGGGAAAGGGGCTTCCTGGATTACGCGGGAAAAAACACATTGGACATCAACGACAAGGTCCCGATGTGTTAACGGGAAAGGGTCCCTCGCCCGTGGGGTGCTCGACTGGAAAACCGGCGTTGTGTTTCAAAGGGAAAGGAACTACAAGGTAGGTTCTGTCAGGCAAAGCGGGGAAGTGCTCTCCGTTGAGGAAAAACAGAAATCTTAAAAAAAAAGAAAAGGCTCCTTTCACCAAGGAAAAGAAAAACCATAACCGGCGTTCCCGATGCAAAACTTCATCGCCAGCCATCGGGGTTCAAGAGCGTGGACAACTTGGTCCTGGTAGAAAAAGGGGACCAAAGGTGAAAGCGTCATAAAGGGAGGTGGTATCTTCTCATCCCAACAAGTAGGAAAAACTCTCGTTGCGAATCTCAACACCTTTTTAAAAAGTAACCATTCAAGAAAGGTTTACTACGCACACCGGGAGAAGCACTATAAAATCTTCACTAAAACTTAAAAACGGCCGTCCTAACCCGTGCAGACTACACACTTTAGTCTCCCCCGATTTTGTGGTGGGGGGTAGAAAAAAAAAAAAAGGGGAACAAGGGAAAAGGAGGCGTGCCCCAAACAACGGTGTGAAGTCACCTGATCAGGGACGAAGACACCATAAAACGACGCGGCCCCAAAAGGGCGAAACCAAAATGCGAAAAAAGGAAACCTTTTTTTCCTCCAGACCGATAGGGAGAGAAGGCAGTCCCTTCCGGGGGGAAGTCCCGCGGGGGACCATCCAAGTGCGTAATCGGGAGAAAAGGAATGCGGGGGGAAACAGAGCGGCCCAACGAACAGTCCTTTCAACTGCCTGCGATAAAAAAAAAAGACCGATGTAGAGCGCCGGGCGCACCCAGGCCTGGGGAAGGGGGGGGGGGGCTTAAGGCCAACATGTAAAACTGCCGGACGATCCAGGTATAACGGCAAAAAAAAGCAAAACCTATCTGCGGAAGAAATATTTATTCAGCAGAAAAAAGAGCCAGAAAAAAAAAAACACAGACCTTTGCGCCTTTCCGCAAGTGGGGTCAGAAACCCTAGGAATGAAAAAGGGGGGGGGAAAGCCGAAGCCTACCTCCGCTTTCCAAAAAGACATCCAATATCGGGGGGGTTCGGAGATCAGTTCCAATGAACAAACTTGGGGGGAGCGGAAGGGCAACGGTCGGTCCCGAAAGTGGGATGAGCCGCCGCGAGCCGTCTTGCTAAAGCAACAGAAATTGGTTGAACACTGATGACGCGGGCCCCAAAAACTGATAGATCCCATCCTCAAAAAAAAACAAGTCCGGTCCTGAAAGCAAAAATCGTTGCGCGCAAAGGCCGCGAACAAGACTGAGGCGACATCCCCAATGGAGAGGTGGCGCCCAGGCGAAATAAGGGAACGTTCCGCCAAAGAAGGGCACGATTGCAGACCAAGAAAATAACCCGTGGCAAAAAATCCCAGGAGCAGCTATATCGAGTAGGGAATGGAATGGGACGCGAATGAAAAAAGGGAAAAGATTAACGCCCGAGGGAAGGGGGGGGACAGCAGCAAAAAAACGAAGATAGATTTCGAGGTCACTGGGTCAAGCAGAAAAGAAAAATAAGGGGGTCCCACATTGGGGTTTGACGAAAAAGCCTTGTGCCGAGTCCGAAAAATCGACCGCTCAAGAAAAAGGAGAAAAAAAACTTCGGGCCGCTTTGTCAAGCTCACCCAATGGTCATTACGGTGGGGGTTGCTCACCGAACCCATTTATCGTCAGAAAAACCGACAATCAGGGGCGACCAAGCTCAAAGCTGGGGGCAAGGGGGCATGCAAAAAACCAAAAGAAAAAAAAAGTCAAGGTCCAGAGGAAGACTGAAAAGACGCCACCGTTGGACTCGGGGGACTTTGGTTAGAAGGGGTGGTGGGGAGGACAATTTCACAGGGTCAAGAAGGGGTCCATCCGCCGGCCAAAAAAGAAGATCATCTCCTTGCGAACACAGGGGGGGAGGGGGCTGGTCAAAAAAAAAAAAAAAACCGGCGGGTTCAAGCCCAACGCCAACCAAAACGAACAGATGGGCCCGCAACATTACGTACCGAACTAAGTCGGCCCGAATGACATCCCAAAAAGAGATCGCAGTCAACCGTGAGAAAAAAAAAAAAAAAAAAAGGGGGGGGTTTGTCATCGTTATTATAACAGGGCCGTTCAACCCAGGATGCGAACCTTTAAACGACCTAAAAGTCCCGCGGGCGTAGTCGAGCAATGGCGCAAAAAAAAAAAAAAAAAAAAAGGAACCCGGCCCAGTAACCGCCAAAGTATTCCGGTTCCGAAAAGGGTAGGTCGTAGGACCTTGAATTTTAAGCAAAGTTGAAACAGCGGTCGCCCTGAAGCGGGGAAGGTCCAGAAGATCTCTTAGGGAGGGCAAAAGGGAAAAGGGTCGCTGAAGAGGAACGCCAAATTCCGGGCTACGGTCAAAAACCGAAAAAAGCAATGGGGATCGTTCCATTTCTGAAACTCCCGAAGGAGTCGATCAAACCAGGATGATGAGGAAAAGATGTGATCGCCCCCCCGAGATGAAAAAAAGCCGCGGTGATCAAAACATCAACACCAGTAAGAGAATCCCACCGCACGGCACGGAGCTGAGATCGGGAAGTCAAAGAGGACGCATGTCAAAAAAGGATCGAAGACCTGGCTCGACCAAGAAAAATTAACGCTCCCATCAACTGCTCGGACCAAAATACACCTGTGAAAGGTTCCACTGGTCCACGTCTTCACCCGTGCGATCCTTCACTGAAAAGGAACAACCGTCTCGGGGCGAACCGAGGCCAACTGAAAAACGGGCCAGGCGAAATTGCACATCCCTTACGAAAAAACCCTTAAAAAAAGGGAACTCTCGAATATGCAAGGGGTAAGGTGTCCGCCGAAAGGAAGGGGGGGCTCACCAATGGTCTCAGGAGCGCCCGAAAAAGGCGTCTCACTTTCAGGGTAAGAAAAAAAAAGCACCCTGGCCGGATGCATGTTATGCAAACAAGGGGAACCTTTCCCGATGACAGTGCTGCAATCCACGGCCCGGGCAAAACTTGCCGAAGCCAAGGGAAGGTGAGACCACTACGTGCCGGACAGGGAGGTGGGCATGAAGGCCAATGTTCCCGGCGCGTCTTGAAAAAAAAAAAGGCGGCTTCGTACCGACTATGGAGGAAAGAAGTAATGAGTCGCACTTCCTGTACTCTGGAGGGGGCAACGAAAGGAACAACGTCCCGAAAACCTGACCTTGGGTTCAAAAGCCTCAAAAGACG
>Ga0179593_1493697_pt1 | contig 14539 bp, 27 predicted proteins | sample CZODoug2_1_08_16_FD_185931 | JGI IMG/M metagenome (GOLD analysis project Ga0179593, IMG submission 185931) | Vadose zone soil fungal communities from Angelo Coast Range Reserve, California, USA - CZODoug2_1_08_16fungal (PacBio error correction) | ecosystem: Environmental > Terrestrial > Soil >...
GCGGCCTCATACCCCCGAAATTAAAAAAGAGAGGAACCTCATAGCGGAAGGGAAAAGGGAAAACTAGAAGGAAGGAAAAAAAGGGGTCAAAGACTTCTTCCAATCGCCTTCTCCACAAACCGCATTCCACCTAAGAAGCCACGCCATCCAATCCCGAAGAAGCGTGCCCAAACCCACCTGCGCCTTCACACCGTCGATGGGGGGGGGAAGGTTAGGGAAGGGAAGGGTCCCACAACATTCTCATCAGAAAAAACATTTCACTGCGGGGGGCAACCTCCTGATGAAACGGAACCGCCCAGAGAGTAACTCCCTAGAAAAAACCCTCCACCGATCGAGAAAAAACAAAGACGAAGCATGATCGCCAAAACATCCAACATGACGACCCGCAAGAACACGGCGTCGTACGCCACCGTCAAGGGGAAAAAAAAAAAAGACAGAGGCGCCAAAACCGACCTGGGATGCACAATAAATGCAACCCATAGAAGCCCCACACGGCACTCCGAGCTAAACACCTTTATCCGCGGAGCAGAAAAGAGGTCGGACAACACGGAGGGGGAGTGAAAACCCTTAGGAGCAACTCCCGCCACCCGGGGAACCGTACAAGCAAACATCAAAAACCTTGAATTAAGAATACGGCCGTAGACAGCTGCGGTACATACGGAAGGGGGAGACCATCCACCAGAAAACATTGTAAACAGAAGGCGACACCATACTGTAACGCGAAAGTCTGCAGAAGTAAAAAGCCATGGTTAGCAGTCTCCAAACTCAATAAAAGGCATCGAAAAAGAATGTATGACTCAGTGGGAAGGGCTCATATTACGCCAGATAGAAGCAGCACTAAAAGGGTCCACCAGAAGAGAGGTTAGGGAACATGGGGATCTCCACGGAAGGAAAATAAAAAGGTGAACAAAAAAAAAGAATCCGCGGCCTGGGCGAAGAAAGAAAGATTCGTCTCATATTCACTCTAAAGGGAAGCCCCCTGAAGGGACATGAACCGAAAAAAGAAGAAACAGTCACCCCCACCCACCATCAATAAAGAAAGTAGTACAAGGGAGAGACGGTCATAGGACGTGGGACCGAAAAACTAACCAACATAGGGGACATTCCCATCACCAGAGATCTCCACCAGCGGGGAACTTCATCTGCCCACCCGGAACGCCGCCGAAACGAAAAAAAACAAAAAGGGGAAAAAAAATCGCCAGAGAAAAAGGATAGACACCCCCAAAAGCACCAACCGCCCACAGGTAAACAACCCCAGCGTCGACCAAATCACCAACAAAGACCCCACCATTTTCGACCCTCCAGAAGAAAACGTCACCGGAATCCAGGCCAAAGGCTCCATACCCAAAAAACAAAATGCAAACAAATGAAACGCAGCGCAAATACAATGAAAGGGGGGGTTAAACATACGGGCAGCCTCCCCTCCCAAAAAGGAAACACCACCGTCCTCAAAAAAAAAAAAAACCCACTCCACCAAAATAACCTTTCAATCCACACCCCAAAAAAAATGCTGGCAGAACAAAGAATAACTTCGCCATAGGGGGGAGGCATCGATCCAGAAAAAGGGCGCAACGCTTCAATAGAAAAGGATCTCCTCCGAATAAAGAAGCATACAGAGCACCAGCAAGGGACTGAATCCCATACAAACCTGACACAACAAAAAAACGGTGAACCAAGCGAAGGCCGCAGAAACTCCGATCTCTACAACGAAAAGAGAGAGATCGGAGAGGGCGGCGGTCCTTCGGGGGATGTTATTTTTTTTCGGGTGGCGTATGGGATTCCAATGCGGGGTGCGCGGTATGAGGCCGAAGGAAAGAGCGGGAGAAACGGTTGATATTAAGCGTTGAAGCCTAAACTGTGCTGGACTCAGATGGGGGCAGGGGCGGCGTGGCGCAGTTCGATGGCACTGGGCGGGACTCGGAGGAGGTTGGGTGGGTTGGTCTTTCTCAAACGTTTCTGTTTTGTTTTATTTTTTTTGTGGTTTCGTTCTTTGGGAAGTGGGAAGGGTGGTTTGTTGTCGTTTCTAAGGGGTCGTTTTGCGAGCTGGGGAACCGCTTATTTTCACTCTGATTGTGTTGCGTCTGGGGTGTAGGGGGGGGCTCAGGGATTGAAAGGTTGGCGGTTTTTTTTTTATATATTTCCGAGTGGCAGGTGACTGGGCCGTGGGGGGGAATCTAACAGGTGTTTGTTTTGGGCGTTTGGTGGGGAGACTCTTGTTTTTGTCCAAGTGGGCGGGTAGCTGGGGGGGGGTCCGATCGCTCCTGAGGGGCGATGTTTGAAGGGGTGGGGGTGGTGTTTATTTTGTATTAGGTGGAATGTGGGCCCCTGAAGGGCGGGGTGGAGATCAATCTGGTTGAATTGTAAGAAGTTGATTGTGTTGGGACGTAGTGTTCTCGTCCTCTGCCGTTGTGTAGAGGGGAACGAAAACTAATGAATTGTCTTAGGGGGGTGGGGGTTTGTGACGGTTTTTTACTTTTGGCGTCGGACTTAGGTGTCATGTGCGGGGCGGGGGCTGGATAGGGTTGGGTTCCTAAGCACAAAGACTATTGCATTCGGCCGAAGCGGACGGAGGGCATCTAGAAAAGTGGGCCCCTATTTTTCCTGCCGGACATGTCACTACCCGGGGGACTGTTTGGAATAGTTCTGGGAAAGGGAGGAGGTCGGGGAGAGCTGGAGTAGAGAAAACATAATTCCTGAAGCATCTTCGCGATGGTTAAAAAGGTGGATCATGCTTGGCATTTGGGAGGATGATGGGTTTTGGAGAAGGGAGCACCAGAATTATTCAATGGATTGAAAGTTAAGAAAAAAGGAGAAGGCAGGACCACTGGGGGTAACGAGACGAGGAGGGAGGGGGGGTCGGAGGACAGCTGATGGGATTCGTATTGGAGGGCCATGTTTTTGAAGTGCTGGGATTGTACTTTCCGGGATGTAGGGGGGGGGCGGGTGGCAGCCTAAGGAGGGTGGGACATAGCCGTGCGGTACGTGACCGTATGACCAGGCAGTATAAAGGTGTGAAGAGAGGAGGGAGGGCGGAGGGGGGTTGCAAGGGGGATGTGTTCATCAAATTTTATGCAGGGGGGTGGGTCGGCGCGGGAGTATGGGAAAAAAAAAGTAAAAAGGATGGAGGGGGGGGAGACGAGAGCAGGTTTCGGCGTTTCCGGTGTGGAGGGTGAATTTTGTGGATGTCGATGGGAGAAAGGCAACGAAGTGCAAGGATTTTGGAGGTTGACCGCAAGGCCATGCTGGCGGGGATTGAATGAGGTGCGAAGAGCGAGGGAAAGTTGAAGAACCGCATTAAGAAGCGGGCAGAATTTGTGGCGGGATATCTGTTGGTAAAAAGGATTGGACTCCGGAAAATATCCAATCGACGGTGGGAGGGTGGGAGAAGGGGGGAAGTGGGCATATGAGTTTGAGTGGAGTGATTAACTTGGTGGCGGTTTTTGGGGCGAGGAGGGGATAAAGTACCTGAAATGGTTAAAAATGGGGTGAGGAGGAAAGGATTATTTTTAGAGCAGTTCATTAAACGATTCTGGAGAAGATAGGGGGGGGGGTAGGGCTACGGAGCGGTGTTGAAGAAGCTTTGGAGGGGGACCTGATCCCTGACGAATCGGAATTTTATGGGGGGGAACGATTTTAGTTCACTTGGGGTGGTGAGGAAGGCGAAGGCTGGGAATCGCTGCCGCGGGAGCGGATAGTGGCGTTTGGGGTTGCTTTGGGAGGGTGCAGACGCTGTAGAAAGAAAGCTCGAACACAAACGTAAGGGGAGTAAAAGAAATGGATCCCAAAGGATACAGCGTCCCCTGCAAGCCACCAACTCCTACCCCGCCTCTTTCTCCGGGGGGAGAAAGAAAGGGAACAGTCGTCGTCCAGACTACAGCAAACACAGCAAGAAAGAGGTCCAATCACCTGGAAGAGGTCCTCGCTGAGAAAGACGGCCTCAAGCTTCAAATCACAGAAAAAAGGAAACCCGGGCAACCCGAGCTGCAGGAAGCGTCTATGTAAAGGCGAAACTAAAAAAAAGCCGCAGCCCGCCATTGGGAAAGATGCAGTTTAGGCAGGCCGCCAAATAAAAAAAAAACAAAAAATCCAGACAACCAACGGGCAGATTACAGTGCCCCAAGACCCAACCTCGCCTTCAACAAGCAAAGGGGTCTATTATAAAGTGTAAGTATTCCAATGTTCTCGCAAAAGATCCAGACAAAATTTCTAAAAGGAATTCAAGGAGGGCGTAAAAAGGGAGGAAAAAAAATGAACAAGATGACTGCCCTGCACCGAAGCGCAATCCCCGCAAAGCTTGGCCGAAAGTCCGCGGTTCAACGAAAAAAAAACGATCAAACCACCCCCAAAAATCATAAAAATGGTCGACATCCAAAAGGGCGACCCCCACAAAGAAACCGGCGTCTCCTCCACAAAGGCTCGAAAAAAAGCCGAAAACCTTTCCAAGGTGAAAAAAGAAACTTACATATCAGAACCAAGAATCGGTCACGCCGAAGAGAATCCAGCACACCGAGCCGAGGGAAGGGAAATCGGAGAAAAAAGCAAAAAGACACAACCCAGTAGGGACAACTCCCGCAAGGGACAACAGTACAAGGCCGAATACCAAAAACATGTGCACGAAATACAAAGAGAGCGTAAAAAAAAACGACCAAGCACAGAAGACCGGAAGGTAGAGTATCCACCTACCCTGGAAACGGGAAAAAAAAAAAGTCTTAAAGAAAAGGATCTTAGTCAGAGAACTTACGGAACCCATCATCACTCGACAAGCATGATCCCGCCCAGAGAAGATGATGACTCAGGTAAATAGAAGAAAAAAGACAGAAAAGCAACTAAAGTAAACAGCATAGATGAAAGGGGGTACCCTTTCTCCCGGAAAATGTTCCCATTAACGGAATGCAGAAAGAACTCGGGGAGGGGCCGCGAAGAAAAGAGTCTGATTGTCATGAAATATAAACCTGCCGTCCAAGAAGGGAGAAGCAACAAGGAAAAAACCGTCAACCCCACCACAATGCAATACCGCGAAAATTCGTCCCGATCGGCAAGGTAACTTAAGGCTGGGGGTACCAAGAAAAAAAAAATCCGGATCGGATCTTACAATCCCCAAATATGGTATACAAAATCATCCTACCTGAAGGACCCCAAAAGGAACTCCGCCAAACTCCCCCCCCCCCTCGGCCCCCAGACCAACTTCAAAGCCGGAATAGGAGTCTACACCGCAACCATCTCAAAGGTGACAAAATACAACCCCAAGTACCAAGACCAGACCCTACCAAGACCTCTTTTAGATCCCTCCGGCCCGGGGGGGGAACCTCGCGGTCCGCGTGGGGGGACAGGGGGGGGGTCCCCTCCTATACGCGGTTGCTACATGGAACTGACCAGTCAGTACCAGGGAGCCCCGCGCCGACCGCAATAGTAGAGAGCCACTCCAGAAGAAGGGAACAGAACGGACACACCCGAGTTTCAAAACTCCCATCCAAAGACGTCCCCCCAAAGTCACCAAGCGCAAGACCAAGGGGGAGGGGAACACAAACTGAAGAAATCAACACAGGCATCAAGGAGGAATCTTCCGCTGGGAAGAAGCAATCTTATCCATCACATTAAGTTCCTCCGAGGGCAAAAAAGGCCCTCAGAGGGAAATACCAAAAAAGAAGGGGGAACCATAACGTAAAAACGAAAAACAGCAGAAACTGGGTACGAGATACGAACGTCCGTAGAGCGAACAATCACAACTGGCTTGATGGAAGCTAAAGATATAAGGGAGAAGGAGAGGAACTTTGGGGGTGTTGTGGCGTTGTGAAGGTTGAAGGAGAGTCTGGAGACTGGTATGATTCTATTATATTGAAAGGGGAGAACGCCGTTTGATCTTGCTCGTAGAATATGACCGGGAGGGAACGTCTGCAAAATCAAGTGGGGGAGAAAAGGGAAGGAAGGGGTGTTTTTTTTCTGCAAAGTGATGGGGGGGGGTTTTTTGCGGGGGGGGGGGGGGGGGGGGGGTCGGCTTGGGTCGTTTTTTCTGGAACTGGAGGTATTGACCGCGTTAGGATGGCTCTTTCTTGGAAAGTGGTTGGGTGGGGGGAGGGGGAGATCGCTTGGAGAAAAAGGGAGTGGAGTGACGTGGGCCGTGGTACTGGGGAAAGAAGTGTCAGGGGTGGCAAAGGTGGGGCGGTAGGAAGGGGTTAAGAACCGAAAGAAAGGAGGAGTTCGATTGAAGTTTGGTTGGGGTCTGGAAGGAGTGGGCCGGTTTGGTTCCTAGGAAGCTAAAAGGGGGTTTCAAAAAGACTGGAAGGATTGGAAGGAGAGCTTTTATGTGGCGTTAGGTGTCGAAAAAGACCGGGGGGAAAAGACTGAGGGGATGTGAAATGGGTGGGGGGTGGGGGTAAGTTTGTGGGGTAGGGAACCTTAATATGGTTGTGGGACGAGAATTGGCAATAAAGACGGAGTCGGGAAAAGAAGTATGCATCTCAGTGGACAATGGGAACCCCCTTGGTTTATAGGACGTTAGAAATACCAGGAAAAGGGGGGGGTTGGGGGGGTGCTGGTCGGAGAGGGCGTAGGTAAGAATGACAGCTTCTCGATGGGCGTGGAGGAGGGGCAAAGTGGGGGGATCTTATTTTGGGGGGGGAGGATCCTGGGGGTTGACGCAAAACCATGAAAAAGGAAAATAAAGGGGTTCAAACGCCGTTTACGAGGTGGATATCTAAATCGTTCTACTGGGGAGTTGCGCAGCTGCGGGAGGGGAAATTCAGAAAGGGGGGTCTGGGAAAAAATTGAGGACGCTGGAACGGGCGTAGTGGGCAATCAAGGGGGTGAGTTGGGGAGCTCGCTCAACTGTGAAAGAGGATGCCGGGGGGGGGTCTCTCTATGGGGTGAAGTTATTTTGCTGAGGCAAGGTGGTGGGTGGGAGCGAGAGGGAGTATGGGGGGGGAAAAGGGGGGGGGGACTCCAGGAGGGATTTAAGGGAGTTAAGGGGTCGCTCGGCGGAGAAAGGAGGGCGGGTTTGAGGGGAACAGCTAATACGGAAAATGGGAGGGGATTTGCAGTTTTTGAGGGGAGGGCAAAAGGAAAAAGAAAAAAGGCAAAAGGGGCTAAAGAGAATTTGGGGAGTAGATGTTGGGCTAAACTATGGGGGACTCCGGAACACGTTATCAAGCAAAGAAGGTTAGAAAAAAGACGTAAGTAGGGGGGACGTTGGAGGTGGAGCGGGGAGAAGGCGCTTGGCGAAGAAAACTGTCATCTTTGTGGAAAGGGCGTGCGGAGAAACGCAAAAAGAAACGAGCCATCGGGTTGAATGAGGTGGATAGTAGGGAGTCGGTTGGGTGAAGAAGCTTGAAGGGGGACGTCTAAGGAAAAGTAAGTTTGGGGACGGTGGGGGAGGGGAAAAAGGAAAGAAAATCTGGGGGATCCTCTCCGATCGGAGGGGAAGGCTTGAGGGAGGGGAAAATCCGGTGGATCATAAAAAAAAAACACAACAACGGAGAGGAAAGAAGATATATGAGAACGAGAGCCCACAGAAAACTTAAAAGGGCCCAGGAAAATCATCAAACAACAATAACCTCGTTCCAAAACGGAACTAGGAGGGGTCTAAACCGGAGGTCACGCCCCATCATCTGACGCTCCGGGGAAAAACCGAAAACCGGAGGGGAGGCACGGGGAACGAAGAAAGGACCGCAGAACCTTGTTCACAAGATGGGGTAAGGTTACGAAAGCCTTAATACACAAGTCAAAGAAAGGAAACAAAAAACACCGCTAGCGAACTCCAACCTCTAAGGATCCAAACGGGAGCTTGAAATAAGGGGTCGAAAAAAGGTCCGAACATTAAAGAGCCAGGACCTACGGATCAGAATCCGGGGAAAAAAATGAAACCTCCAAAGTAAGAAAAGAGTACTTCCCAACAGGGAAGGTCTAAAAGCCACACCGAAACAGAGAGCATGATCAAATGACTACAGACAAACATTCAAACGACCACGACATCGCGACACAGGGGGCAACCCATGAGAAAAAACAAAAGGAGAAGCCGCCAAAATTGGGAACCCAAGGGGAAGAGAACACAAGGACTGAGCAAAAACCCCTTTTATCCGCTTCGGAGACAGGGCGGGACACTGATCCCGCAGCAAAAAAGAGAAAAAAATCAAATCCAAAATCAGGGGAAAAAAAAACTAAAAAAGGAAACAACAGGGGGGCAATGATGCGGATATGCTAACCAAGTAAGAGGAAGGGACCCATTGCTTTCCTGAGGGAAAAACACTCTTATGGGCGATAGGAGACCTAGAAGAAGGGGGAGAGGGGCCAAACCTCAGAAAAGGAAAGGACCATCAGGAAAAAGGCACAGATTCATAAAGGAGTCAAGGAAAAAGAAAGAAAAAAGAGATGAAACGAAATGGGATTGAGGGTCTTAATCCAGGCAATAAAAAAAAAGAAAAGATTCCTGAAAGCTGGAAAAAAAAGATTCTTCCGGACGAGGCTCCATAAACTGAAGATGAGGATTCTCCCAAGAGGACTCCAAGGGAAAGACCGCAACCACAAACCCCATGCTAATAACGCCTGCGTACAAGGAAAAAAGCGGAGGAAAAAAACAAAAAACGATTCCCCAACACCCAAGGAACCTCAAATAAAGTAACCAGCTTCGAAGGGACACAATTCGAAGGCATCCGAAGCCAACAAACAAAAGAAGCTACTCGAGAGAAGATGTATAGACATAAAGGAAAATAGGGACAAAAAACAGAAGGCAGCAAGACGAAAAACAGGACCCGACAGGCGGGTCAGTTCAACGGAGGAAAGATGGGAAATAAAACAGCGGAAAAGCGTCGAACAAAACGCAAACTACCCAAAAAGGGCAAGAAAAAAGACACAAGACCCGTAAGTCCACTAAGCAAAGAAAAAAAAAGAGGGTCAAAAAAAAAAGCAGGAGCACTGCAACACTCAGCAGAAAAAAAAAAGCCGAGGACGCAACACAAAAAAAGTTCCGCCAAGCCGAACACACCAGAAACCTAAGGAAAAAAGGGGAATCACCTGGAAAAACCATCGCCTTCAAGGGCCGACGCCATCAGACAAATGACATATTCAGCCACTCGGGGCGGAAACCGTCCTCCCTCGAATCTTCAGAAGGAATCACAAAGAAGAAAGAATACCAAAAAAACAACTCCAGCATCCAGAGCGTCAGAGGTCCGCCTGAACAGACGGAAACAACCACAAAGGGGTCTAAAGAAAACTTCCAGGCTTAGTTGGTTGGGCGTGGGTATTGGGGACTTCTCTTCTGTATCGGGGCTTAAGTCTGAGGTTTAGGGGTGCGTATAAGGCTTGATCCGATGGCGTCTGGGGAAAAGATTGCGAAGTCAGGTGAGTCCTCCTTGATGTTTGTTTGTGGTTTGGGGGGGGATGGGAAGGGGGGTGGGGGAGGAGGGGGTTGGGAAGGATGGCTCGGGTGGAACGCGATGGGCATGCGGTAAGGGGGGCTCGCCGGAAGTGGTTTGTAGGTGGGGGGGGGGGGGGTGGTAGAGGGCAGGGTTGAGGCGGAAAGCGAACAGGGTGGTAGGTAGGGGGGGGGGGGGATTGGGGGGCTAAGAGGGGGTTGAAAGGGGCTTTGAGGTTCCAAGAGAAAAAGTTGTAAGGGGGGGGGGGGGAGTTTTGGCGAAGATTTGAAGGAGGGTCGAACTGGGGTATATCACTATGGGAAAGGGAAGATCAAGGGAGGGGGGTATGGGAAGAACGCTGGATGAAGAGAGAGACGGAAGCAATTTGCAAAGGTTGGGGGGGGGGAATGGTGTGTAGGGAGATGGGGCATGTTGAAAAAGGTTCATGGTCTCTTGATTCCAGGTCGTCCCGTCCTCCTAAGGGAATGCGAGACAAGTCATGAGGTAATTTCTTCCAACCATGTCCAACCAGAGGCTGTGGGAGCTCTGGTTAAGGGAATTATCGGGCGGGGAAAAAAGACCGAGGAGGGGGAGGGGCATGGGGTTGGGCGCACCAAAGGCGTTCTTCAGAAGAAAGTTACTAAGAGTTGGGCGCGGCCCGAGTTTACAAGATCAGAAGAAGGGGGGAGGGGGTTGGGGAAGCTGCGGGGGAATTTGTGGTATGCTGGAAAAGGGGGTTCCTGCTGAACGGGAAGTTGGTGGAAAAAAAAGAAGGGGTTTTGGGGGGGTGGTCGGGGGGGCCTATAAAAAAAGAGGTGTGGGAACTCGCTACGGGGGCTGGGGATCTTTGGTGATAGTGGGGCCTTTTATGGGGCGAGGCCAGGGGGGTCGGGGTTCAAGATTGACTGGGGAAGAAGCCTCTTTGGCGTGGGGGGGTCACAGGGATTGCCGGTTCGGGGGTAATTTCCGGAAGAAAACTTTGTTTAAAGAAGAGAAGAAAAAACACGGTGGCGGGGAAGGGTATGTGCGAGGAGAGAGTTTCACGGGGGTTTAAGACGAACCGGGGGTGGACTTCTATGAGCATGTGGGGCGAAAATTGGGAACTCCGAACAATTTATCGCGGGTGGAGGGGGAGGTGGGGCGGGGGAAAGGTAATCGTTTGGGGTGGCGAAAGGGGGGCGAACGAACCGCAATCAAGGGAATGAGGGCATAGAAGAAAAAATAGAGGGAATGGGGTTGGGAAGTGCTTCTAAGTTTGAAGAAGGGGCTTGCCGGCGTGACCGGGGAAGAAGAGGTTCACGATTTGGGGAGAAAAAAGACTCAGACCATGCAGGACGCTAAAGCGAGAAAAGCGGGGAGGAGCTTGGGACGGTTCCTGTACGAGACGCGGGAAAGGGAAGTCGGGGAAGACCAACGGATACAGCGTCCAAACAGCAACACCTCCTCCAGCACTCTTTCCGCTGCAGAGACCCGCGGGGGTCATAAAAAAAGAAAAATCGGGACCTTCCACTTCGCCGGATCGGTAAAAAAAAAAGCTTCCTTCAAACTCCGAGAAAAAAAAACATTGAAGGATCAAGGGGGGGGGAGAATGTGGAGCAAGAATCCGAGCACAAAGGACACAAAGGGGGGGGGGGAAGGAAAACAATCGCCTCGCCACCAAAACCGAGAGCCCCCACCAGATGGCGGGAAAGGGACCAGAAAAAAAGGGAATAAAAGTGGAGAGGATGTTTGCCCCACAAATGGCTACCGAAGACATTCAAAACTGAGGCCAAAAGAGAAAAAACTTGAAAAAAAAGTCCGAAAGAGAAGACCCGCAAACGCCGCGCGGTCAACCGCAGGCAACGGAAAGAACATGATCGCCATGCAACATCAAAAAACATTCAACTACCACCTGCATACGAGGCGGGTCTAGAATCGGGGAGGAAAACCGTCAGAAATCCGGGGGGAATAAATGCAAAAAGAATCCCCATCACTGGGGCAACAGAGCTCCATAAACAGTATGTTAGCAGAATCCCGGACCCTGAAGAAAAGCAAAACCCCCAAAACACAAAAACCCCACCCCCCCCAAAAACGCACAACCAAAAACCAAAAAACCCAAAAAAAAAACAAAAAACACCCCCCCGCGCACACTACAATCGTCACCTTCGGCCTCACTAAAAGGGAAAAAAGAGATTCAAGAGAGGGAGGCTAAAAAGAGTGAAAAAAAACTTCAGGGAAGAACGGAAGGGCGCTGCCAGAAGAAAAAAAGAACTTCCTGTGGTCTCAACACATCACGCCACGACCATCATGTATGTATGAAGGGGTATAAAAAAGCATAGAGGGGGGGAAAGGGAGGGAAAAAAGAACTAGGAAATGAAAGGTCATCCGAGAAACGCAAAAAATTATCAGGCGTGCTGCAGGCACCCATAAAGGGCCGCGCAAAAAAACACCAAGGGAAAAAAAAATGGAAAAAGCGCATTCGTCCCAATACTCAAACGGGGACTTGGGAGGAAACTTCCCAAAGATTGATCTCAACACAAGATCAGAACAAAAAGCCGCCCCAAAAGAAACCCCACCCTTAATCGCAAGCACGGAGACCAAAAAAGGTCCAAAAAGGGAACAAAGGGAAAAAATAACCCCCAAGACCATCCAGAGAAAAAACCGGCCCACTACCGGACCCGACCATAAAAAACTCCAACCAAGACCAGAACAGAAATTCCACCACCTAGCGCCACACCGGCAAGCCATAAACAAACCAAAACTCCCCACAGGAAAAGAAAAAAACACACTCAAAAACCCCTCCCCGTATCCCGCAACAAAAAAAAGAAAGAAACACTGGTTCGGAAAAGGAAAGAGGGATCCAAGGAACATGGACAGAGACTGCAGAATCGTCATAGGGGAAAGCACCAGCATCAGCCGAATCAAACCATACGCAAACCTCCAAAATCCAAAAATAAAAGACATAAGACCAGAGGGAGCAACAACACACTTAGGATGAAAAAGATAGATCGGAGTGCTGCGGGGAGGACTTCAAAAAGCTGGGATGGGGAGCGTGGAACAGAGGGGGCTGTCTGGGAGTAGAAAAGGCGGTAAGCACTGTGATATGGGCCGGGACTGGGGAGGGCTTCGGAAGCAGGGGAAAAATCAGGAGGGGAGGGGGTTGTCAAGGAAAAAAAGGGGATGGTGGGGGTGGTGTGGTGTCGATGGTGTTCGGAGGGCGTGTTGCGCAGTGGAGGGGGAGCGGGTGGGAGGTTGAAGGGGATTTTCGGGAGGGGGAAAAGGGGGGGTGGTATGGAAGAGTGTCGGAGTGTATTGAAGGGCCGGTGTAGATGTAGGGGAAGCAAAGGTGCTGGGTGACTCCTGGGGTCAGGGAGGGGGTGGGACATGAGAGCTGGCTAGGTTGGGGTGGTGGGTGTAGGTTTGGCGAGGCGTTAGTACAGAATAGGGGGGGGAAGAATTTTGAGGGGTGAAGATCGGTGGGGGGAGTTAGGTTGAGAAGAAAAAGCCTGTGGGGTAGGGAGGGGTTACACTGAGCAAAGGATGTTTGGTTTCCTTGGGGAGGAATTCAGAAAAAAGTGGGTGGAGGAAGGGGTCGAGGTTAAATTGTCTTCTTAAGAGGCAAAACGGAGGATGCAAGGCATGGAAGGGAATGTCAGAAAAAGGACAAATGGTGGATAAGGGAGTTGCTGCTGTTACTTATCTGGTATCTGAGATTTTCGGGAAGGGCGTGGGGGAAAAAAAGGTCTCAAAAGATTCAAGGTCTGGCAAAGAAAAGAGAATAATTGTGTCGACCGAATACAAGATCACGGAGATTTTCACGCACGCGATGGGGCAGCGTTATTCGGAATGAGGGGATGTAGTACTCAGCCTGTCGGTTCCGCGGGGAGGGAGGAAAAGTTTTCAGGGAGGGGTGCAAAGAAAAAACGATGAGGGCTGTGCAGAAGCAAGGGCCGGGGGTGTGGGGTGCGTGGTGGGCATCACCTTTGAGGCCAAGGGGAAGGCTCGGGTAAGCCGGGGGGGTTCGAAAAAGAAAAGGGAGGCTGAGGGGAGCGTTTAGGGGATTGTCGAAGTCATGCGGACCTGTGCCTACCTCGGTTAAAGACGATGCTGGGGGGTAGGAGAAGGCGGCATTGGAAGGGGTTGAAAGACGCCTCATTGTATTGGAGCAAAATTTCTGTTTTTATGGGATCCCGGAATTTCGGGAGAGGGTGAAGTCACTGTTGTTGGGAAGCGTCTTTATTGGGGTAGGGAAGGGGGGGGCTGCGTGTTGGGCTGAATGTCTATGAAGAACCGAGTTAAAAGGGGGGGGGGTTAGAGGGGGGAATCAAAAAGACGACGATTCGCCGGGGGTTGGTGGTAGATCTGTATAATGTTTTTGAGGAGTGAGAAACTCGGGGGATTGGGTGGGGATGAGGCGAATAGAAGGAACTCAATCGTAGAGACAAATGAAGGGCGTACTAAAAAGCACTAATTAAGGATGTGGTGGGGATCATTTGCTTTTTCAATGAATTCAATTGCTGGATGGGACAAGAGTAGGGAAGACACAACTAACTCAAACTGGTCGTAAATGAGGCTTTTGACTTCAGTTAATTCGGGACATTCCGAGGTACAAGGCGTGAGCCGAGAACATTTCCAACCAAGATGGTCGTGCTCGCGCCACTTCGCACGCTTTAGCGCGAATCGAACGCCGGGCGATCAATCTTGGAGATAGGATGATCAATTGGCAGGCTTGCCGGCAAGCGTCCAGTCGGACCCTCAGTATTCCCAACGTCGGGTCCTTGCTTCGTGACGCACCCACGGGTAGAGTGCGAAGCAACGAAATCGGTCTTCGCACCAAAGCGTATACTCGGAGAAAGCGCCCAAAATCAGCTGGGTGGGCCAGAGGGGTGCGGTCCATTTTCCTGTACCGACTACAGAGCAAGTGCCGCGCACGTAGACAAGGCGAAACTCAAATCGGTACCTGCTGCAAGGTGCGAACAGGGTTAACGAGCCGTCATACCTGCAGTTGTGGCAGCATCCGTCGGCCGACGCAGATTAGCAAGGGGTGTATGCGTATGAAGCCCGTTCCAAGAAGCAAGGACCACCATTATCAGGGTCGCCAACCAATAGAAGAACACGCCCCCACGGAAAATCCCGGCAGAGTTTTATGCCGTGCGCCTATCACGCCAACACTCGCGCCGATCAGCACTAGGCACGTCTGGTCCACACACGAA
>Ga0179593_1589571_pt1 | contig 14539 bp, 25 predicted proteins | sample CZODoug2_1_08_16_FD_185931 | JGI IMG/M metagenome (GOLD analysis project Ga0179593, IMG submission 185931) | Vadose zone soil fungal communities from Angelo Coast Range Reserve, California, USA - CZODoug2_1_08_16fungal (PacBio error correction) | ecosystem: Environmental > Terrestrial > Soil >...
CGAAAAGAAAGCAAGAGCAAGAGAGGTGTAACAGCTCGCCTTCTTCACCTGGGGGGCAGAAAAAGAAGGGCACCGTTGGGGGGAAGAAAAAGGAAAAAAGGGGGAAAGAGGGAGTTGGACCACGGATTGGATCAAATCGAAGGCAGAGGGGAAAGAAGGGAGGTTGTTAAGCAGAAAAACGGCAGGGGAATCCGATCCGGCCATTGAGGGAGGAAGGAAGTGGTGCCGGCGAAGAAAAGAAAGAAGTCGGTTTGCGTCTCCGAAAAAAAACAAATGGGGGTTCTTGACGGGGACCTTCTGATGGTGGGGCGGTCCGCGGGGGGGAGGAAAAATTGGCCCGGGTATGAAAAAAAAAATCCAATATCCTATGTAACCACCGAGGGGAAGAGCAGTGATTCGACACTACAAGGGACGAAGTACTTTGTGTATTTGGGGGAAAAAAAAAGGAGAAAGGGGGGACGCAAATTATTAAAAGGCGGCACCGATAAGAAAGAGAGAATCGCTATCTGCTGCTGCCTCTTTTATATGGAGGAAGACCCGAGGGAAAGGGTGGCGTAGGGGGAGGGAAGGGGGACCTTGTATTTTTCCCCTTCCAGGGAGGTTCCTTTGAAGGAGAGTAAGTCCGCCGGGGTTATCAGTCGCTTTGACGAAAAAAGCCTTTCCCTCCGGGGAGAGGTTTCCGACAGGAACGAAAAATCTCGAAGAGTCCCCTCTCGGCAGCAAAAAAAAAGAGAAAAAAAGAAAAGAAATCTTTCTTTCCGTGTTTTCAGCTTCAAAAGAAAAAAAAAAAAGGGAATAGCCCAGAAATATCTGTTCACCGCGCGTAAGAAAAAACCAACAAGCGGGCGATACCCATTCTCCTTACATGGAAGAGAGGGAAACAAGAAGGAAGGGAGGATGAAAGGGAAGTCCGGTCTACCTCTTCCTGATGAGGGAGTCCTAAGAAGAAAAAGGGCATTGTGTTAGTCTTCACCTGGAGGGGGGGGAAAAAGAGGGGGGAGAAGCTACGGTGGAAGGAGGGAACGTTCTTCCTAGGAAACGGACCTTTCTTTCCGAAAAGCAATCTTATCAGGAATAAAAGGGATCTTCTTTAGAAAGCCCTTTCTGGAAGGGTAGTCGTGATCTCTTGAGGGAAGACCATACCCAACGATTCCGTCTCCTCCAAGAGAGGGAGAGAACGCCGAAAAAGGGGCAAGGAGTTGGGGGGGACGTGGGTTGAATAGAGGAGTCCGAAAAGAAAAAAGATCGCTGGGTCGTTCTCGTCGGTGGTGGTCAAAACCCCCCCCACCAAACGGAGGAAGTCCCCAGAGGAAGGAGCAAGAAGAAAGGAAAAAGCATCCCCTTCCCTAGAGGAAGAGGGACGCTAGGGCCAAAGGAAGGGGAGGAGAAGAAAAATGAACCTTCCCTTTGTCTACAGAAAGGGAAAATCAACGCCTGATAAATATTGGAGGAAGAGGGGGGGCGGGTACGAAGCAGAAAAGAAAAGAAGACTTATACGTCAAGGAGAATCGCCAACACGGCGTGGGAAAAAAAAAAAAAAGGGACCCGAACTCCCCATGACCCTGACGGGTCAAAAAAAGGGAAGAGGTCGCCCAAAATAGAGAGGGGAAAAAGAAAAGGAAGAAATGTTATTCTACAGGATCCAGCCGGCTCCAGAGAAGGAGAAAAAGAGAAAAACTATCCTCAACGCTACGGTGAAGAAAAGAAGCACGTCGGGGTCTAGTGGCCAAGAAGGAAAAAAGAGGGGAAGCTTACAACGGCAGAACTATGCGCGCGGAATGGAGCGGAAAAAACGGATTTCAACTGCAAAGGAGAAGAGGGAGACCCGAGACAAAAGCGGGAGGAACAGCCTCCGGTTACTGGAAGGGGACAAAATATAAAGAAAAAAAAAGAAAAGACCTCTGGTCGTACTAAACCCCTCAGAGAAAGGGAGGAGAAATAGGGAGGTGAGGTGAAAAGGGAAAGGAAGGCACAAGAGTAGTTACTTCGAATCTTTTGGGGGAAAGAAAAAAGGGGGGGGGGGGGGAAAAAATTCCTTTACTACTTTTAAAGAAGGGGGGGAGGGTAAAAACAGGCGGTAATGGGAGAAAAAACAAGGGAGACCCTTCAGCGGCCATTAGAACAAGAAGCCAGAAGGAAAGATCCCCCCCATTTTTCACCGGGGGGGGGAAGGCCCAACCGGATGAGCAAGGGCGCGGGAAAAGAAGGGGGAAAAAAAAATTCAATTGCCGGATCTTATGGAAACGAAAAGGGAGAAGAAAAAGCCGTCTTCTTCCGTAGAAAAAAGGGGGGAAAAGTGCCACTGTTCGGAAGGACGGGGGGAAATAACGGTGCTCCGCCCAAGGAACGAAAGGAAGGAGGGATGGATTCGTATCCCCGGAAAAGAGTACTTTGAAAGAAAAGTACATCATACCGTCGAGACCCCAGTCCGTGGAGGGAGGAGGAGAGGAAGAAAAAAGCGTCCCTTTCCTCCAACAAAGGGTAGAAGGACTGCGTTGAGAACAGAAAAAAAAAAATACTTCAATCTTGCGAGTCGGTGAGGAAAGGAAAGGCTTTACGTTGTTTAAGGAAAAAAGAGGGTGTGCTCGATACCAAAAAAAAAACCATTGCCGAGACAAAAAAGGGAAAAAAAAAGGGGGGGGAAGGGAAGCAATCATTCGATATGGGAAAAGGGGGGGGGGCCCACTGGGTTCCGAAAAAAAAAACAAAAAAAGCGGGGGTTCTTGAAGGAAAGGGGTTTTCCTGCGAAGCATCAGTAGGGGGAAGAAAGGCTTCTTCTTGTCGCCAAGGGAAAGGAGAGGAGGGAAAAGCCTCCGATAGTCTATCGAAAGATTCCCCCAGAAAAGGGAGAAGTGAATTGCTCTACTTTTAAGCCAAAAAAAGAAAAGTGCGATGTGGCTCCTCCACTTAGGGCGTAAAGAAGAAAACGCCTCTACCATGAGGAATGGGGGGGGAAAAAGGGAGGGGAAGGACCGCGCCCTTCTTAAGACAAATTGAATGTTTGCTGAGATAAAAGAGAGGGGAACAGGTGCTGGATCTTCTTGCGCAGGAAAGAGAAAGGAGAGGAGGAAAATGAATCCTGCCGTGGAAAAAAAGAAGTTGTGGGAAGTGCTGGGCAACAGGAAAATTCATTATATTCCTCAAAGGGAAAAAAATTCGCATATTCCTCCGGCGAGAAAGATATGCAAATTGCCAGATGGGGAAGAGTCTTGGGGGGGAAGGGGGGAAGTGCGATCCGCACGGGGAAAGTCCGGATCTGGATGTGGGACTTGAAAAAAGAAGACTGCGCTGGTCCTACTGAAGAAAGGGGAAGAGGCGAGGAAGTCTTTTCATTCTTCCATAAGAAAAAGGGAAAGGGTTCATATTGATGGAAAGAAGGGAAAAAGATTTATAGGGGAAGGAAAGAAAGGGTGTCCATCAAAAAGCCTCCTGATAAGAGGATGGCGGCGGATGCGCTGAAAGAGTTCGAGAGAGCGCTTTCTCAGACCTTGGCAGAAGAGAAGAGGGGGGTCATCAAAGTATTTGGAGAAAAGGGGGGAGGGGATATCTGACTGAATTGGGAGGGAAAGGGGATGAGGACCTCCTCCGGCGGGAATTGTTCTTACCGGGGTTGGAAAGGTATTTCTCTAAACCAAGGGGAGGGAAAAAAGAAAAAGCTGTCTCAGTACTCTCTGTCTCCGAAATATTGGGGAAAAGAGGGGGGTAGATATATGCTCTTCAAGGAAGAAAAGAGGAGGGACGAAACCTCTTTGCAAGGAAAGGACGTCGAATAGAAAAGGTAAAAAACTTTCCTTTAATTCCAGGAGGAAAAAATCAAAAACAACTTATTCTTATTAAAATATATCTTGGGGATGAAAAACAAGCTAACCATGCCCAAGAAACTTATGGAATTTCAACGAGGAAAAAAAAAACGTATCCTTTCCCTGCGGGGGGGGCAGTTTGAATAGTCAGAAGATCTAGACTATCCATAATTGAAAGAAAAGAGGGACCTTAATAAGCTTTTCCGAAAGGGGGTTTCGAGATCAACGATCAAAAAAAAAATCTCCCGCGAAGGAAAGAAGGAAAGAGAAAGCCGGAGGAGGAATAAGCCAACTATGACAAAAAAAAAGAGACACTACGAACCCCCGACGTGGAAAAAACGACCTCATTTATGTATGAACTGGCCAAGAGGAAGAAAGGAAAAGATCCTACTTCCAAGACCTTCACCACCTACAAGAAAAGAAGCCGCCGCATCGAATTCAACATCTAGGGGGGGGGGAAAAAAAGGGAGAACTCACTGATAAAAAAAACAGGGAAAAAAAAAGGGGGAAGAAAATCTGAAGGATGAGAAAGAATCGTCATTCAAGAAGGAAAAACAAAAGAAGAAAACGGCTGAATATCAACGAAAAGAAAGAGAAGAGGGGTCCCTTGAGCCTCGTCGTGAGGAAAAAGCATCCACTCCTGACCTGCCCGCTAAACAGGGGGAGGAAGCGCCCAATCAAAACCTTTACATACAAGTTTCTGGAAGAGGCAATTGCAAGGTTCCTTGGGGAAGACCTTATTACTATTCCCCGAGGAAGAAAAAAGTGGAGGAATATCCTGAAAAAAAAAGGATGCAGACAAAGAGATTGCCGTCATTATTCAGGAAAAAAAGGGAGAAAAAATCCATCACGGGCGCGATAGTGGGAAAAGAAGGCCGATGAGGAACAAGTGCTGGGACGGTATAGATCATTAAAGAGGATCGGGGAGCTAGCTTGAAAAAGAAAAACGACCTATTTTCTAAGAACAGCTAGGGGAAAGGGGGTATTTGTCCTGAAAAAAAAGTAAACAGGCGCTCAATTACGTGAAACCTGGAGAGCGCGGGGAGCGATGAAAAATTTTTTGCGAGAGAAAGGGACGAGGATGGTATCAAAGGGCGGCGACACGAAAATCTTGGAGACCTTAAAGAAAAAGAAGTTCCGGGAAGACAGGAAACAACATGTTTGAAAACCCCGATGAACGTGCCGGGTCAGGGGAAAGGCAGTTGTCCAATTACCGGAAAGGATTTGATAACTCCACTGAAGGAGCTCGGCACTGGTTTTGTTGGCGCAAAGGAACATATTCAACGTAAAGACCGGGAGAAAAAAAAAAAAGCCGATGAAAAAGGAGGTGTTTCACCGGCGTTATAAGCGGGAGTCCCCTTCCTAAGGGGAATCAAGAAATGGCGGAACCTTTACATCTGTGTTCGTCGAGGGAGGGCTCGCCGTTATTATACTGGGGATGGGGGAGGGAGGAGATCTTCTGAGCCAGGAAAATCCTTATAACATCCCGAGGAAAAAAAGAATAAGTGATGAGGTCACCGTTTGGGATCAAAGGGAAGAGGGGGGGGGCACGTTTCCAACGACTTGTTCAATGAACGCAGAGGGGGGGGGGGGAAGCGATTCGTTCGGTTTAAATAATAGAAAAGGAGGAGCATTGACCGAAGTTTTGGTCCGGAAAAAGCATTTTGGCGGCCTCCGGAAACAAGCCCAATGGGGAGGAGGGGGGATAATGGCCGCTTAAGGGTAATCAAAGAAAAAAGGAAAAAGAAGAAAAAGGTTGGAAATCCAATATCCTAATGAAAAACCGAGGTTAAAAAAGAACGGTATTGGGGTATGGGTGTAAAAAAAAGAAGGGAAAGGTCTAGGGTGTTGAAAGTCTTTGCGGCAAAGGAAAAGGAGGCGCCTCGTGGAGAATGCGATGGACTGTTTTTTAAGTACGAAGGGGGAGGGATCTTTTCTCTTGATATTGGTGACCCCGGAGGAGAGGGGAGGGGTTGTGTTGGTCCCCGGGGGAGAAAAAAAAAGGACGGACGCTGGCAGGAAAAAAGAACAGCTCTTCCAGCTCATCCTCTCGCAATAGTTTATGAGAGAGGAAGGGGAAAAGGGGCGTCATTTCCTTTGTAAAAAAAAAAAAAAATCTGTTCCAGCGCTTAAGGAACCGTCCGCGTTGCGGGAAAAGAAAAGATACGTACATGGTCCGCTTGGGGCCAAGAAAAAGGAAAAAGTCTTCCTTTATGAGTAAAAAAAAAGGACGGGGGACGACTCTCCGGAGCCCCTTGGACCCGTCGGGAGAATTGTGAGAGGTTTACTTACCACGAATGGGGGAAAAGGGGGGGAAGGGAGTCGTTAAACGTTCGTCCAAGGGGGAAAAAGACCGTGATGTAGTAAAATCTTTATCAGGAGGAAAGGAACTTCTGGAAGTTGCCTGTAAGACAAGGGAAGGGAAAAAAGAAAAAATATATTTCTTCCCATACACGAAAAAGAAGAAGGGTGCTCATATTTGCCTTTGGAGGAGGGGAAAGAGGAAGCTCGATGAGGAAAAAAAAGAAAAAAAACGGAGGAGGAAAAAAGAGAGGGGGGGAAGAGACCCTGCCCTATGATCATATCCGTCGACGATAAGAAAAAGAGAAGGAATGGGAAGTTCACGAGAAAATTAACCCTCCCTTTGGCTAGCAGGAGGAGAATATTTTCCCTAAAAAAGGGGAAAAACCTCTACGACCGTTTGGAAAAGAAAAAGAGCAAAAAGCGGTCGTTTGGTAAACCCCATAACCATCCAGGTGCCCACGACGACCAAGGCTGCTGAAGGACTCCCTCATCCAGGAAAAAGTTCGAAAAAAAAAATGGGATTCTACAAGAATCCCAGAAGGAAAAAAGGGAACCCGAGAAGAAGAGCCCGTCAACGCGGACGGGTCCTTCAATCTTCTGGGTCTATAACCAAGACTGAAAGAAGGGGGAAGCTTAACCTTCAAGAACTCTTGCGAGGAAAAAAAAAGAGGAAGCTGTTCGAATACCGGATGTTCACTGCCCGCGGAGAAGGGAGACCAATACAATCGCAAAGACCCAGCCGCCGGGTACTTTACTGGGACATATCAAGAAAACAGAAAAAAGAACTCTGGTCGTACTAAACATCCATCGAGGAAAAAAAAAAAAATAAAAGAAAAAACGGTGATAGATCACATCCTTCACACCCTAAAGAGGGGGGGGGGATTATTCGAAATCTTTTTTTTTAAAAAAAGAAAAAAACCGGGTATTGTCTAATCAATTCCGGTGACTAAAAATCGGTTGGTAAATCGGAAGGGGGAAAAAATAAAGGTCTATCGCTGGCCCTGGGGGAGGGAAGGAGGCCATTACAACCCCAGGGGTGAAGACAGGTCCCCTGCACCAAGGGGGGGGGGGGGAATCCCTAGCCGCAAAAAGGAAAGAAAAGCCGGACCCACCACTTCGGGTCAATTCCCTCCGCACGAAAGGATCTTATTCATTAGGAAGAAGAAAGGGATGCTTCCGCGATGCCTTCTATTTGAGAAAAGAAAAACGTGACCGGCTTCGCTGCTTTCCGGGGGAAGGGAGGCCTCATCACGATAAGAGAAAAGAAGGGTATACGTAAGTTTTGATGGAGGAAAGAAAAAGGAGACTACTCAGGCTTTGCCATACCCACCACCGGAAAAAAAAAAGAGAGGCTTCCATCGGTAAAGCCCCAAAAGGGAAAAAAAGAAAAAGGCTGAATGGACTGAGGGAAAAGGTGATATTGGCAGAGAAGAAGGGAGACGGGTGAAGTGAGAGGAATGCTCCCGACCCCGCAAAAAACAGAGGCAAACGCTCCTTCCTCGTGGCTAATGTCGTGGAGATAAAAAGAGGTCTGGAACTTTTTGACATTCCGGTAAGAAAAGAGAAAATCGGCAAAACAGGAAAAAAAAGAGACAGTATATCTGCCCTGGAAGGGGGGAAGAAGAATAGGCAACCGGTAATTGTGCCACAGAAAAAAAAGGAAGAAACCCACCTTAGAAGGGGGGGGTTCCTTGTAATTGAAGGTGGCCGTTCCGCCTGCGCAGATCGGAACGAACTTTCTCCGAAGTTCGAGAACGGAGGGAAAAAAAGAACTGGAACGTCTGTATGATCCAAGAAAAAAGGGAAAAAGGCAGGATCAGCTCCCCGCGACGGATGGGGAAGGGGAAAGAGGGCGCGACGGTGAAGCCACCTCGAAAGAGGCGTCTCCACTTCGGAGGGGCATGAAAAACGATCGTCCCCGACGCAGGTGATATAGGCGAGATCAAAAAAAAGAAGAAGGGGGAAATGTTTGCTTACGATAACCATCGAAAAAAAGACCCCAGGTGCTTTACGAAAAAGAGCTCGGCGGTCCTAAAGGAAAAAAGGAAAAGACTGAAGGGGAAAAGGAATCAACGGACCTGTTTTGCCCGTCAGGAGGGAAAAGGGGCCTTCGGCATAGGAATGAAAAGGGAAAAACTTCACCATTACCCTTAAAAAAAAGGGTATTCGAGACAGAAGGGGGTCCCTTTTTTGATTGGCTTCCGAAGTCGTATCTGGATGTAAAGGGCCAAACAACTCCCGGACGCGGAGAAAGGTCCCCCCGATATTCGCAGACGGAGAAAAAAGAAGAGAAACACCCTTTTAAAGGGGGAGGGAAAAAAAGATAACGGATCTTTTATCATCAAAACAGGGTTGGCTGAAAACTGTTTTAGAATGAAGTTCTCAGGAAAAAAAAAGACAGGGAAGGAGATGCGGCTTATGAGCGGAAACAAAATCTTGTAGTGGTGAGGGGGGAAGGGGAGGAGCTTACCGGCTGAGCAACTCCGTGGCCTTAAGAAAACTTTTGTCATCAAGTATTTGTGAAGACACCGAGGGAAGAGGGGGGGTCTGACTGACTTGTGTTCGGAGGGGAGACTTATTCCTCCTCCGTCGTCGTACACAAAAAAAAAAAGGGAGGAGGCGATTTGTTTTCCTTTGATTCTCGTTCGTGAGAAAAAAGGGGGGAAGCCAGAACAGCTTTCTTCAGGACCGAAGAAAGACGAAGAGATGCCTCTTCACACCTCTGCGAGGCGACCGGAACGGTCTTCCAAGGAAAGGGGGGGGGGGGTCTTGTCGTCGATAAGCAAATGGGAAGACCTGGTCCTGGAAGGCGATTCGTGAAGATTAGAGAAAAGAAGTGAGATTCACAATCGGCTTCAGAGAGGAGGGGAGGAATTCGACGCCAATCCCCATTTATGGAAGGGGGAAAAAGGAAAAAAGGACCGTCTTGCGGGCGCAGAAGGGGAAAAGAAAAGGTCCGTCGACAGCCGCGCTGAAAGCTGAAAAAGGGGGGAGGAATAATAACTATCACCCGTATCAAAGTAAAAAAAGTCGAAAAAGGCCGGGTCGTCTGGGACGATACTCGGAGGAGGAATAAAAAAGACCGAACAATTCAGTCAGAAATAAGCCCACGAAAAAGGGGGGGAAATACTTTTATGACAAAGACTAACTCAGTAGGAAGGCGCGCAATCGCGTCAAGAAAAGGAAGAACTTCACAAGACCTCAAAAAGTACTCAAGAAAAAAATCCCCCGAAGGGGGAAAAAAAGTCGTCCGTTTTCGTGCATGAGGGGAAAAGGGAAAAAGTTTTCATCCAAAGTTAAAGGAAAAATATCCGTATATCGTCATCAAGAATGAAACAGGGGACAAGAGAGCGGAAGATCAACGACGGAAGGGCTGGGAAAAGAGAAAGGTCCGGTCTGTTGTTGTACCTGGAAAAAAAATGCCAGCTCAACCTTGCGGAAATCGCCAATCAAAAAAGGGGGAATAAAAAAAGAAGAGGAAAAGCTTTTGGCAATTGCAGGTCCAGGAGAAGGAAGAGGACCGAGGCCTGTTCATTAGTAATAGGAAGAAAAAAGGGGGAGGCAGCAATTCAAAAGGAGATGCTGGAACTTGCCGGAAGGGAAAGAAAGGCTCATCGCAAGAATAATAAGCAAAGAAAATGAAAGGGAGAAAAAAAAAGATCAGGTCCTTCTATTTAAAAGGGGGCCGGGACGAAGAAAAAAGATACAATTTACTCTGAAAAAGGAGGGAGTTTCCTGAGACGACCGAGTTTATACGCACCAGGAGAATTAGTAGTTCCGTTGCCGGAGGAATCAATTCCGTGAAAGGAAAAAAAAAAAGTTGGGCGATCGACTATCCGGAGGGGGGAAGCAGACAAAAAAAGCGACAAGAAGAAGCATTCAATAAAGAAAGTTCCCCGTGAAAGGAAGAACCAAGGGTGGAAAGGAAAAACCCCGATGAACTCCGTCGTGGATGGAGGGGGGAAGTACCGTGGCCTATCGACTGCGGGAAGGGGAAAAAAAGGTCTCGGCATGTTTTGTTTACGCGATGGGGGAAAAAAGGGGGGGGAAAGTACCGTAACTTAACCGGGGGGAGGATCAACGACTTTCGAAAAGGAGGAGGTTTTGCACCGGAGGGAGGGGGGGAAAGCAGTCCCTTCCGCATTTTGGGGGATCAAAGGAGGGGGGGGAGGCGATTTGAACCATCACCAAAAGGAATGAAGGAGGTGTGGGTCTGGCAAAGAATGAGGAGAGGAAAAAGAAAAATCAAACTTCCGTATAACACGAATGAAATGAAAAAGAGAAAGGAGGGGAACACTGTTTGGTTATACCTCCGAAAAAAAAAGGGGCACGTTTACCAACGAATTGTATCAAATCGAAGGCAGATAGGGAAGAAGACCGATTCTGGTGAGATTAAGGGGAGAAAGGAGTGAGTAGGAATTGACCGAATTGGGGGGGGAGCGCCAGGCTCATCCGTGTGCATTTGTGCGCGAGGAAAAAAAAAAAGAGGAAAAGGGGGGGGATGCCGGAACGTGATGAGGGGGAAAAAGGAATTATACCTCCGAAACAGGGAAAAAAAGAACCGGTTTTAAAATCCAATATCCTATGAAAAACAGGGAAGTGAATTCTACAATACACAGTTTATTTTTACACCAAATATTGCGGCATGAGAAGAGGAAATGAGGTAAGATAGTGGGGAATACAAAAGATGCGCCTCTATCTGGAGAGAATATGGGGAAGGGGGGTTTTAGTACGCCAAGTCCGGGGGGGGGAGGGGGCTATTTTCCCTTCCCAGTAACCTGAGGATGGGAGAAGGTATTGGTGCCGGGTTATCTATCGTCGATTGACGACGCCGGCATGAAGGAAGAAAAGAGGCTTCCCCGCTCATCCTCGATGACATAGGGAGAGGGGGGGGGAAGCTTTCAAACTTGTCGAACAAGGGGAAGAGACCCAGAAGATCTGGTTCACCGCGCGGAGGAACCGGGGAAGAAGAAAGGGAGAAAGGAGATACCCATATACTTAGGGAAAAGGGAGGGGCCATTCTTCTTGATGGAGCGATATCGTCCGGGGAGGAAGGGGGAAAAGAGAGGGATCCTTCATCAGCCCGGGGGCGCCGGAAGAAAGGTAGGTGTTTATCCAACGAAAGAAGAAAGACTACTTGAACGTATAAGTATTCTGAAACGGTCGTAAAAGAAAAGAAGACGTCTTTAAATTTCCTGGAGGGGAAGAAAAAAGGATCTTCTTATCTTTTAGACAAGGGAAGAGGTGAACGGCTAAGTTCGTCCATACCCTCTGAACGAATTAGACGGAACGGATTGCGCACTGATTGCAGGGTAGGAAAAAGAGTTTTTAACAAAAACAGGAAATCGATTAGTCGAGAAGAGAGGAGTATTAAAGAGAAAGAGGGAAAGGAACCGAATCCCCTCCCCAAAAGAGGATGCCGTCTATCGTCAGCGGGTAGGAGGACGAGAAAATGAACCTTGTTGGGGGTGGGTGGGGGGGGGGGGGGGGGGGGGGGTGGTGCCCTTTGTCTCAAGAAAAGCCTGAGAATATTTTTACTCAAGAGAAAAGGGAAAAAAGAACAATCCCTCGGACTACCAAAAGGGTTCAAAAGGAGATCTCCAACAGCTTCTGTGGGGGGACCGACTACACAATGGACCCTGATGGTCCAAGGGGAGGAGGGAAAGATCCAGGAAGATTTCGCCCCGGAAGAGCGCAGGACATCCAAGGAAAATGGGTATTCTACAGAAGAAAAAAGAAGAAAAAATGTCCGTTCCTGGGTATCCCCCACGAGAAGAAAAAAGCAACGCGGGAGGGTTTCAAGGAAAAACCCTAAGGGGTCTATGACCCCGACTGCCGCCACGGGGGGAAAGAGACAACGGCAAGCACTATGGCGCAACGATGAGAAAAAGGGGGGAAAAACCGGATTGTTCACTGCCGCGGGAAAAAAAGGCGACCAATACATCGACAAGGGGAAAAAACATCCTCCGGTTATGAAGGGGAAAGAAGGTGGGTCTTCAAGAAATGGGAATAGAAGAAAAGTGAGTGAAGAGAAGGTTGAGGGTAAGAACGCGGAAAGGGAGCGAAAAGAGACGGGCGGAGGGGATAAGGAAATAAGGGGATAGAGAGTGTGGGGGGGGGGGAGAAATAACAAACGGGGAAAAAAGGAGGGAGATGAAGGGGGAAAACGGGGAGAAACGGAGGCCGGGAGGGAAAGGTTGTAAGGATAGAAAGGGGGTGATTAAGGATGAGGAGGGTGAGGGAAGATGAGGAGAGGGGGAGTATTGGGGGGCGAGGGGAGGGGGGGGTGCTCAGACTGGACAAGGGGGAAAATAAAAAAAGGAGGAGAGGATATAGCAAAGCGCAAGGGAGGGAAAAGGGGGGCGTAGATAATGGGGGGATTAGAAAAGAAAAGGGGGGCGGCACCGTCACGACTCGCGCACTCAGCCTCGGGGGAGGAGATGAAGAAAAGGGAGACGCCAGATATCGGAAAAGAAAAAAGGTGCCTCAAAGCTTTCACCAACTATAGGGAGAGAAAGGAGTTAATTCGAAAATGAGTTTTTGGGGGGAAAAAAGAAAAGGGTTTATTGGGGGGGAGGCGACTTTTACCAGAGGTGGATTTAAAAAACGGGGGCTGATGGAAAGGGGGGAGAGGGGAATACCCTTCAGCGAAGGGAGAGGAACATCAGCAGGTCAGGAGAAAGGGGGACACCTGATTGGGTTCAAACGAGCCGCAAAAAAAAAAGGGGAAGCGGCCGGACCCACCACTTAGGGGGGGAAAACTCAATTGCCGGAGAGTCATTCACCGAAAGGGAGGCAAAAAATATCGTCCTTCGAGAAAAATTGGCTCCAATCGTTTTGTTAAACGTGCCCCGGAAGTAAGGGGGGAAGGGATCCCAAACCTGGGATTCGCCTCACCAGGGAAAAGAAGGAGAATGGTATAAGGTTGAGATAAATACCCCTTTAAAATATGGGGGGCCATACCCACACGTCATCATCCTGCGGGGGAAAAAGAGGGAAGGAAAAGTCTCTCTGAAAAAAAAAAGGAAGGGGAAATCTATTATAAAATAGATTTCATCCTATCAACCGCTTAGAGAAAAAAACCACCTCCTGAATCAGAGGAACCCCTTCACGGTCTTTACGTAATGCACGGTAATCCTTTTTGAGAGGGAGGAGCCCATCGAGAAACAAACCAAGAAGGGAAGGAGGGGGAACTTTAAGTGGAGTTATCAAAGAAGGGGGCCAACTGCGTCCTCCATCACTGCAAAAGTAAAAAAAAGGAAGGAAGACGTTGGTCTTTGCCGGGAAGGGGGGGGGGGGGGGACTGGCGCATCTCTTCCAGGAAGAGCTCCGAAAAAAAAAGGCTTTCGTCGAAAAAGAGAAGGGGGCACTGTATGATCCCATCCTCGGATAGCGATAGGAAAAAATGAGTTGAAGGTTGCACTTAATTGCGAGAGGGGGGGAAAAGAACTAGACTATTCATCGGGGAGGTCTCACTGGGAGGATGGGTTGAACGATAGGTCAAAAAAAAAAATGATGTAATTGAAACCGTCCCGCGCTTGCTGAAGACATCGGCATGGGACTGAAGGGAAGAGACCCGATGACTTCGGGAAAGGTGCTGATCTTCTTAAAGCGGCTTTCTCGAACTGCAGCCGAAGAAAGCATCTCATGGTGAGGAGAAACGGACCCAGTTTGTCCCGGAGGGAAAGGCGCATAGTCCTCCGCGTCTGCAAGCCTGCAAAAAGAGGGACAAGGAAAAAGGTATTCGAGACAGACCTTGTATTTCAAATTTTTTGAAAAAGGGGGGAAGCTGGCCGTAGGTTGGCCTTTACCATCAAAAAAAAAAAGGAGAGGGCGGCCTACTGAGAAGGAGGAGGGGGCCGTCCGGGTGGGGGAAAGTCCGGGTCCGGAAAAAAAGGGGGGAGGTTCTTGATAAAACGATGAGGGAAAGAAGAAGATTGATGATGAACTTGGCTGAAACTGGTTTAAAGGAAAAGAAGAAAGGAAAAGCATCCTGCTCCGAACCGAGAGAAAAGGAGGGGGGGGCTCTGACCAGGGCGGCTTGTATTTGGGGGGAAAAGAAAAAGGGGGGATCTGACGCGCTGGGGAGAAAGAGGAAGGAAGAAATAATTAAGTTCGTCTTTGTCAAAACCGATCGAGGGGTGACGGGATGGGAGGGGGAAGGGGGGCTGTCAAGTTGGCAAAAGAAAAAGAGGAGAGGAAAAGACGTCAACCCGGAGGAGGAAAGAGGGGGTGTTCCTTTGATCCGGGTGAATCGGGGAGGAGGGAAACATCAAAGGGGGAGCTCTCCATAACAGGAGCTGGTCCACAATATGGCGGGGAGAAAAAAAAAAAGTGTCTCTTCACCTCTCCCCGAAAGGGAGGGATCCACTCTTTCAATGAAAAAAAATAAAAAGTTATGTGACCGGGTATCCCAAGGGGAAGGGAAAGAAGAG
>Ga0179593_1660336_pt1 | contig 14539 bp, 19 predicted proteins | sample CZODoug2_1_08_16_FD_185931 | JGI IMG/M metagenome (GOLD analysis project Ga0179593, IMG submission 185931) | Vadose zone soil fungal communities from Angelo Coast Range Reserve, California, USA - CZODoug2_1_08_16fungal (PacBio error correction) | ecosystem: Environmental > Terrestrial > Soil >...
AAGAAAGATTTCTTTCAGAGCAAAGTGGGTTTCGAATGATAGGGAATGAAGGTAAGCCCATTCAACCCTCGAACGGCCGTGGACCGGCAATTTGTCTTGCCTAGAGCGATAGAGGAACGATCGTCAGCAGCTGAAAGAAAGGTAATGGCGGGATATGGGGGGCAGCAAGGTTAGTAAGCGGCCGGAAGGTGTGGTGGGGAAAAAAAAAAAAAAAAGGGGGGTGGGAGGGGAGTCAGGATTCGTTTTGTTAAGAAATGTTTCCCAAGTCCTCGGTCCAGAATCTGTTAAAATGAGATTCTGAGAGACATTGCTTCATGGTCAAGGGAGGGATGCGTTTGGGTAAAAGAAAAATGGAAGGGGAGGCGGTGGAGGAAGAAGGGCACCATCAGTCCTCTTTCCGACGATTATATATCAGACAATCTCCCAAGGGAGCAAGAAAAGGTCGCCCGATCAAGAATTGCTAACTGAACCTCTGATCATGCGGCGGAATTAACACAAGGAAGAGAGAAAAGATACCTTGTTCGGTGCTAATGGCGAGGTAGATTGAAGGGAGGGAAACGAGTGAGAAATCTACTATGGCCTGCGTTAAAAATGCCCGGGAACCCAACAAGGGGCTCACTTTGTGCGACAACGAATGGGAAAGAGACGATGGGCAAAATTCGGCCGCAATCTTGCCCAGGCCACGACGACAAAGCATTCTGATACTCACACCGCGGAAAAAAGAGGAAATGGGCACACGGCGTGCGTTACCCGGGTGATTGCGGGGAAGGCGAAGTTAGTAACTGAAAAAAGGGGAGAGGGTACAAGGACGGGAAACAATCTCAGGCGCTCCGACGAACGAGCCAAGGGGGGGGGGGGGACGTTCGGAACAGCATGTCCATTAGGGACAGAAACAAGATGGAGGTAACTCTAGAAAGAGGGGCCAAAATCTGTTGGCAACGTCGAGATGTCAGGAATCTGGTTTAAAGAAAGGACCGTCAGGGGCGGGCGGGTGTGCCACCCTATGCAGGGGCTACACGAAGGGCGTGAAAACCAAAAAGGGGTCGCCACATCGTTGCTAGAGCGGAGGGGATCGAAGGCGAAGAGTCGCTGGGGGCGCTCTGAAGAAAAAAGGGGGGGAAGAAGTTAAAGGGAGGGGGACAACGAGATCACTTCAATCTGGGTCGCTTAACAAGGTGTGAGGGGGGGGATGGGCCAAAAAACATCTCTGGTTGTAGACTAAAAAAAAAAAAAAAAAAAGAAAAAGAAAACAAAACAAAAAAGAAAAACCGGGGGGACAGGGAAAAGGGAGCATACAGAGACGAGTAACAAATAAAAGAGGGTAAGAGGGAAGGAAAAAGAGTAACGTGAGAGGTGCACGCGAGGGGACAATAGGGACGCGAAAGAATCCTAGGGAATGTCTGCCAGTCGACTTCAGGGGGGGGTGGGGGAAAAAGACCTCCTATTTTGGCGCCCAATAAGCAGGAGAATAGTCTCATTTTTTATACTCCTGTTTGTCGGAGATGGGAAAAAGAAAAAAGTCAAATTGATAGAGCTATTGTTGTCCGTGAGTGGAAAAATCCGGGGAGAGAGGGCTTATCGAACATTTTAACGAGGTTAGGACTATGGTGTTACCAAATTTGCACCGCCGCGTAGGGGGGAAAAACCAGGTGGGGTGGGACGTATCGATGCTCCCTTGATCAGGTAGCAGCCTGGTTGGAGAAGAGGGATTAAGGTTTGACAGAAGTTAAGCTTTTGCTTGTCGTCTAGGATTACTAAAATCTCACCCTTCTTAGGTGGGGGCGGTCCGGGGGGGATCAAGGAGGCGATCAGTTGTTTTCATACCTGCTCGCGGCAGAAGGGAGAGATCTGCGGCCGAACACTTATGATTGAGCCGAGGGCGGGAGGGAAGGGAAGTATTGCACTAGGCGCCGATAAATCTCAAAGATAGGAAAAAAAAAAACTGAAGAAGAAAAGAGTTTGGAGAGAGGAGAAACTGAGGAACCCGAGCTCATATACCGTACAGGATTAGACATCTAAGGGGAGGACCTGATCCCAGGCATCAAGTCATCAGAAGATTGTCCACGCGCGCAGTAGAACCATCCAGGGGTCATCAGATAGAGGAGAAGACCCGAAAAGAGGGAAATCTCCCTGAATCTATCAAGATTTGAAGCCGACCGGAAGAGAAGGGGGGGAGAACAAATGCAATTCCTTTTAGGTTTACTCAGTCGCGGAAAGGGAAGGTTTGGAGGGATCCAAGTCCATAGTTCCAGTGGATAGCGATCGGTTGCATGAAGGAGGAGAGGTCGCCCCGATGTGAATCACGCCAGCGTAGAATGTCCCGGGAAAACCCAAGCCAGTGAAAAGCACGTCTTTCTACCGGAAAACGGGGGGAAGAGGCGGTCTGAGCCTGTCAATCTTTGGGCACTGAGGGCAAAGGGAAAAGCCGAACGGGAGAAAACAAAAAACGAAAGTTTGCCGTCCCATCCTTCCAAAGAATACCACTAATAAAAGACCCAAAGAAAGGCTATGATCGTTAAAAGGTCTTAGCGAGAATCGAGACTCAAAAACCTAGGAAGAGAGAGCGGGGAAAGGAATAAGAAAAGTGAGCGTACCGGTTTGTCCAGGTTATTATGGTTAAGAGGGGGGGGGGGAAAGCCGGTTTTCTTGCGCTGTTGCGAAATTGAAAGAATGTCTGAAAGAAAAAAACCCTGCCCAAAAAGGAAATGGAAGAAAAGTCTCGAACCAGGACGAGGGCGGAAGAAGGCAATCCTGAAGACAAGACGTGCATTGAAAAATCTGGGGGAAAAGACTTGGTCTAAAGTAAAAAAGAAGTGAGAATAGTTTCTAACTGAATGACATCATTCAAAGAGACGCTAGGGATACATGCTGAGAATATCTCTCGAAACCATGGAATGAAAGAGGGAAAAATTGAGAAAAGGAAATTTGGGAGACAGATCTCCAACATCTCGTAACCGCTTCCATCTGATCTTGAAATGGCTAAAGGAAAGTTGTACGTCAGGAATATCAGTGGGAATATCTTAGAAAAAAAGGGGGGACGAGAGATGCGCGTGGACAATAATCAGGAGGGATACCGTTAGGGTAATAAAGCGGAGCTTTGCGTAATATCTTCCTGAGCCTAGGAAAAGGTCTGGAGCGAGCGAATATACCAAACTTAAGGCTGCGGCAATGGTGGTGAAATGAGAGGGGGAATTTAGGGGGCATCATCGAAGAAATTCCTCCCAGTCCGAGATGTGAAGGGGAACAGGTTCATCGCAGATATCTATATGCGCTGAGAAGGAGGACTTGACAAAAGAAAAGGGGGTCTTAAACCTAACATCCGGAACGACGCCAAAAAACGAAGAAATTGGGTGCGAGATCGAGATTCAAACAATCAAAAGCTTCACGATGTCAAGGGAGCCACCGAGGAGTAACAATGATCTGCGCTCTATTTCAAGAGCCATTAGACGAGCGAGAAGTGGTTTGCCATACGGCGGCGGCGCAACCATGGGGAAACCTACGAAATTCAAAATCGGCGCAATTCGGTAATAAAAAAGCTCGAGAGGGGGAACTAAACAGCAAAAAATGGCTGTGGCGACCCAAGGGTGATGGGCTGGCGCTCCTCACTCCAAGAGATCAACGAAGGGCCGATCGTGAGCTGGAGGGGCGAGAAGCTGAGGTCCGACCGCTCGAACATGGTCGAAAGGAAAGGAATCAAATCACAAGCCAAAAAAAGGGGCAGCAGAAAAAATGCGGGGTTTTGCAGTGTTTCCGAGTGGGGGTGGGGAAGGGAAGCAAGCGACAGCTCTGGGCACCGGGGAGGGAAAGTCAGGGCAAGGAGCGACAGTGCCGATACGTGTCGAAACATTATCGAAAGGAAAGGAGCGGTTGAGCCCCGGGGCAGAGGAGGAAGGTGCAGTAAAAAGGGTTTAAAAATCAGGGCCAAGAAGGAAGAGCTTTAGAAAGAAACGACCGAAGCTGAGATCGGCCTGTAAGGTGTCGGACCCGTACCGAATAGATTTTCCAAAAGATTGAAGGGGTGGCCGGACAGGTCACAGTGTCGGCGTTCGTAGGAGAGACTGACAGGGGGGGGGCACATAAAGGTCCGCGTCAAGGGCCGTCATCTTACCTTCGAATACTAACCTGAAGAGGAGGGTGTACTCCGTGACCCGGGGGAAAAGCAGGAGGGAAGCGAGTGTGTCAGAAGGCCAACGCCCAGGAAGGCAAGAGGGTAAGAGGAGGCAAGTGGAACCAGAATCAAAAGGCTCCCATTAGGTCGCAACAAGTGAGACACATAGTTGTCGGAGAATTTTCAAGGACGAGGAGCGTTGAATGCATCACCCAACAAAAAAGAACGGAACGCTGGATCAAGGATCTGAACTAAAAGCGAGGGCTGAGGAGGCCGCAAACAGGGGGAAGAAAGGCTAACTCGTTTTCGGTAGAAACATAGAAAGGGAATATTTTCTCGAAGAATGGGTAAGGTCAGGGTGATCCGTAAGAAAGAGGCAAAGGAAGAAGCCCTTGGTTCAATCGTAAAGAGAGCAGGGCATGTTCCAGTTGAGGGTACGAAAAACTGACGGAGAGCCTGGAAACATCAAGGGCGCAATGGGTCCTAATACCCGTCCGAGACCGAAGGACTTTACCAGGACTTTGTATCTCGGGAAATTGAGGGAAAAAGATAATAGGAAGTACGTCACCGGCCGCAGCAGAGACGCGGGGGAAAGCACATGAAAAGTTACGAGGACCTGTCGTCTCGATCGGTTAAATAAGGTAAGGCAGACGGCGCGCCTCACGTGGCCCAGAACTGAGGGCTTCAAGGGGTAATGGCTTTACGGGGAATGAATCACTAATCGCCAAACAAAGAAATCTACCACTCCTCATTGCTGAGAGAAAACACTAACAAAGGGAGGGAAGAAAAGAGGCCATTGCGAGAGTGGTCTAGGGAAAGAAAAACTGGGTCCTTAAGTCATAAGGAAGGAAAATTCACCACAGTTCAAGGGGGGCACACACATTCTCCCTGTTGGAGGCCGATCCTATCGGAAACCGAGCGCAAGCCTAAATCTCGAAAAAAGGCCGAAAGGAGAATGGGGGAAAAATTATTATTCCCTGTAAGACGGGGACTAGAAATTGAAACATTGGAGAGATAAATATGGAAAACAGAGGTGGACTTATGAGTCAATATGCATCGTGTAAAATGATCTTTTCGTACCGCAGGGGAAAAGATGGGCTTATGCTTTGAAAGATTTAGAGGAGGGACTCTCCTAATGAGTGCTCCACGGAGAAGCAACTACCGGCTTACTATTCGCCTACAAGCCGATCTGTGCTCGGGAAAAAGAGTAGCAGGAAAAATCAAACAAGGGGGACGAGACCCTTTCGTTACTTGGAGTAAAGGAAGGCAGAAGGGCTCGCGTACATTGAGGAAGGAATAACGAAAAATCTACTGAGTAAACATTCTGTGCCAGACCCCAACGATGGTAAAAAGGGGGGTGGGAGACAACTAATTTGCGCGTGAGTTTGGGAATAGGTCCTCCATGTCTAGGCAGTACACGCTGGAGGGAGAGGTGAGCCTTGATGATCATCAACGCCGAGTAAGCGAAAGTAAAGCGTCTATTAAAACGCGGAATTCAAGGGAAGCGTCGAGTTTGCGGTCTGACGTGGGGTTGGGGGGGAAACAAGTGAACGGGGGGAGGAATGCCACAGCTCAGGGAACAATCCAAAGACACTGTTACGTGCAAGCATGCCACATCACCTGGGGAATTTCCAGAAGAAAACAGCTCTTGTAACTGGCGTGAAACCTCAGAAAAGTTCAGGAAAGAGTTTGGAGAAGAAAGGGGGGCAGGAGCCGTCTCCTTTCTGTCAAAAGGCGGCCACCGAGGGGGAAAAAATTAAGAAAGCGTGCCCCAGGAAACCGTTGGAACGCAGAAATTTTGGAAGTCGGACGAGGCCGCACTGCTGGGCGCGAAGGTCTTACTAAGAACGTGACAAGATTCTAGTCGACGGCTTGAAAGGGCAAAATAAGAAAAGAAGCAATGAAGGCGCGAAGGCAGGCGGTTGATGTGATTCGAGAGGTGGGCGAGGAACTTGCTCGACCAGCATGCAGGGGATACGCGCAGACGGTTGGGGGGGACAAACAGCCATGCCGCACTATTTCGCCATCTAAGAGGGGGGATCTAAGGGGACCTCGTCTCATCAATGCCCGGAACCGGGTAGGAGAAAACAAAATTGGGAAGGGTGGAAACAACCCCGTCGCGACAGATAAGGGGTCAACGCCGATGTGAAGCTCGCTCCTTGGGTGAAGAAAACTGGTGAAGAAATTCAACAGTCGAATCTCGCTCATCGACTCGACGAAGTGGCCAAATGTTTCGCGGTCGGCTGGCGTTTGACATGTGAAAGCTTGGGAGGGGGGGAAAAAACACGATATTAAGTCGCGAAAAGTCTTCTCACCCTAGGTTGGTCGTCGCTCGGGGGGGAAAAGGACGAGAAGGGGTTGGTTTCTATGCAGGAAAAAGGCTGCGACAGTAGATGAGGAGGGGGGTGGAAACGGCACTTATGATTGCGGCCGAGGGCGCCGTGATGGAAGAGGAGAGAGGGATAGACAAGCGCTCAAAGATAAGCAAAAGTGCCGCAGACAGCGGTTAGAGGGGAGGGGTCTACGAAACGACTCCGGAGCTGCTTTCAGAAAAGCGCACAATGTCAGGGGAGGGGATCAGGCGACATGCCAGTAATGGGGGGGCAAAGACGCGCAAAAATCAAGTCATTCTGCTCAGCCCGCTACGCGTCACAGGAGAAAAGAGAAAAGGGGCAGCGGGACGCCGACCATTGTCGCAAAGGGGCGACTCTCGAAACTTGAGAACGGGGGGGTTGAAAAAGAAGAATAAGGTAGAGATCATTCCCGAGAGGAGTCCCGAGGAAAAAAAAAGTGAAGAGATCGTTTGAGGAGGTCAGTCGTGAGGGGGGTCATCCCCGCTTGAAAATCACCAAGAAATGTAAAAAGATGGCAAGATCGCTTTTCCCGGCGAATTAGGGGGCAGCGCGAAAGGTCTAGAGTGCGAAAATGAGGGGGGGAACTCTCGGGAATGCCCGGGGGGCGAAGCCAGAAATGCACCAAATTAATTTTGCACTTAATCAGACAAATGGGAAAAGGAAAAGGAATTGAGGGGCCCGCTTCACGTTCGATGATCAGTGAGTTTCAAGGGACGATAAGCTACTCAAAAGTTAGAGGAAACGTCTAAATACAGCAATAAGCGATCATCTATGAGGCGGGAAACAGTTGAGGCCAGCTGGGGGTGATACGTAAAATGAAAGGGGGAGGACTTAGGGGCTAGGGCAAGTTCGGCATCCGGCCTTCCCGAGGGTTTGCAAAGTAAAAGAACCTGCGCGGCCTTCCAGCCAGGACGGCAAGCCGGGGGAAATAATGAAGGGAAATCTTTTGGAAAAAAAAAATGGAAATAAAGAAAAGAGGCGTGTTGCTTCGACCTAGAATGACAGACAAAAAAGTATCTCAGTGATTTAACGATATGTGCATATCTAAGCGTGGGGGTAATATAGGAGAAAGACCATGGCAAGGGTGTACAAACCCCTACCAAAGGAAATTCAGGTCAGACCTAAAAAAAGAGATACTTACCCGGTGGGAACCGGCTGCCATCGGATCGAGGAGTTCTATTTGAAATAAATTTAGAGAAATAGAAACAATGGATATTTAGTCTCGTCAGAGGGGATAAAAGGAATCTGACTGTGCTGGCTAACACTAAGGAAGACCTTTCGAGTACGTCAGTCTCTGCCGCTTTAATGGGTGATCTGGACGTTCGAAGTGAAGGGGACTTTTGCAGATTTGAAGGATGATGGCCTCGCAAGAAAGGGGTCTATCTCAGAAGGACCATAGGGAAAATACATAAGTTCCGTGGCGCCTAGGGCAGAAAAACGATCCTAAGAAAGGCCTGGCAAAGAAGTAAAAACTAACCATCGAAAATGGAGTTCAAGCGACCCACATCAGCACTGTATAGAAGTCGCGGGAAGAAGATCGAGATGTTTTTGTGTACCGCAATCAAAAAAGCAAACTGTTCAGGAAACGCCGGTAGCAAGGAGGCTTCGGACCAGTCTGAAAGGCGAGAAAAGTCAACAAGGAGCGAGCAAGATCTTCGACATGGGGGGTTTGGTGAAAATGTAACGAGGAACCGAACAAAAGTCCCGAATGCGAGCCACTTAACCGCTGGTAGCGAAGGGGGGAACGAAAAGGAAAAAATAACTCCAAAGGTTCCGGGATTGTGAAACAGAAAAAAAAAAGGATATCAAATAGCTATATGGCCGGCTTTAGGGAGGGGGGATGAAGACAACGAGGCGGTCTCGCAGTCGCCCGAACCAGGGAAAAAATCTGCGCCAAAGCCAATTCCCATCACCGCATAACATTGGAAATAGGACACTCGAGAGAAAAAGGGGAAAATGAAGCCTTGCACCGAGCTCGGTGAGGTCCCGCAGTTCGACCAAAAAACCTGCGCAGAGGAAGAAGAACTAATAGAACAAATTTATGGACAAGATTGTAGTGGGCTTCTCCAATACAGTATGCAAGCCTATGAACTCATCCTTTTCCAATACGTCGATCTTAAAATAATCAACAGATGGAAAAGTGACCACAGATTCGGCCCCTGGGGGTGGTGAGAGACCGTTACCTAAGAGCTTTGTCCTCCTGTAATGTTATTTTGGCTTGTCACTTTCCAGGTGACGGTCGGGGGGGAAAAGAAATGCAAGAGTGGCAGTTAACTTAAAACCCTGGAAAAGTCAATAAGGTCAGGAGCAGCCGCAAACCGCCGCTTACAGTTGAAAGGGGGGAAAACAGGAATAAGCGTGGCGGTCGAGGTTAAAGATCGTTTTGGCTGAGAATCACAAAAGGAAGGCGTGTGAAATGTGCAAGAGACATTTGTGCCCTTCCGAAGTGGGAACCTCACGAGCAAAGGATCCCATAGTGGCGGCCAAAAAAGGCTCCCCATCTGTGAAAAAATCACACAGCGGCTCGCTTCCGGCGAGTTTAGCCAAAAAAAAAAGCATCGCCAGGATCCCAGCTTAAAATCAAGTATAGGAGTTAGCGATGAAGTTTAGGAACAAGGGAATAGGGGAGTTCATCGTTTTCAGGAGCCAGATCGAGTTGCAAAAAAATGGGGAGAAGAATGGGGTAGAACAGGGTCTGAATAGGACTAGAAAAGGGCAAAGATGGTTAAAGAGAATGGAAGACTGAGCACCTGCTACGTCACAGCTTAAAACATGTGATTGGTACGAACGACAAGACTAAGGAAGGTTTACCGGGACAGATTCTCCATACTCCTTCTCATCAAAAGGAGGGAGCTGAAGGGAAAGGAAAATTTTTGTCACCAACGAAATGGACGGGGGGTCACGAAAAAATCGACCCAGTCATAACCGGCTGGGGAAACCAAAAAGAGCAGTTGTAACAGAAAAATACTGGAGTCTTGCGGAGATCGTTCCTGATCTACGTTTCTCTTCAAGAAGGAGAAAGGTGCCCACCGTAGCCGGCGGCCTCAGGGGGAGTGGCGTGCGGCGAATGAAGTCCAATCTGCGGGTAAAAAAAACGAAGGGAAGGGGACATCGCCATTGCTAGTCTCTCAAAACCACCACTGGAGGGAGAAGCCCGGATATTTATCGCCTTCCGGTTCGCAGAGTGAAATAAGAAGGCACCGCGAGCGGCCAAGTCTGGGCAAAGTAAATAGGAAGGGGTTGAGTTAACGGAAGGCACGACAGCTCCTCAGTGCATTAAGAAATGCTGAATGGGGACAGTGAACAAAAGTTATGAAAAACGTAGGGGAGAGGGAAAGGAAGGGTCAAATTCTTTTTTGAAAAATTGGACGAAGAAAAGGAGGAAGGCACAGTCTTTGAGCCGGCGGAGTTCGGACATACATGCAACGTCAGGCTTGCTTCGTTTGGTCAAAGCAGGAAAAAGCTGTCGGACGGGAAAGGAAAAAGCAAATATTCCGGCAAGGTTAGGGACTCGGACCCTATTCCTACCAAGGTCTTGGGAAGAGAATGCGAAAGAGAAAGAGAGGCTAACTACACAGGAAGCAAGCAATGCGTCGGAAAGGCAAGAAAAGCAAGGGCGGGGGGGTAAATGGTGGGAGGATGGGGGGAAGGGGGGGGAAGGGGAAGCAGAAAGGAATAGGGGGGGGGGCGAATAGAGGGGCGATAAGAGGGGGGGAGGGTGGGGGGGAGCGGTAGGAGGGCGGTAGGGGGGGGATAGAGGTGTTAGCGTGAGGCGGAAAAGGAGACGGGAGTAGAGGAGATAAAGAGGGGATGAAGAAGAGTGGCAGAGTGGGAGGGTAGAATTTCCTCGTACTGGGTGGCCTAAGCGACCTTGTGAAGCAAGATGGGAGAAGAAAGCCGCTTTTAGCGTGATGCAGAAAACGGACTCATCAGACTTGGAACGGGGATTAGAAAATCGGCCCAGAAGTACTGTTTCAAAGTGAAAGAAAAGAGCACCGGATGATGATTGTGAACAAAAGACGGCCATCTTCTGGGTTGCGCGGTAAAAGGAGATGATTCTGAAACAAAGAGGAAAAAAGAAAAAAACACACACACGGAAAAGGGGGCACGAGGCTTCCGCTTAAAAGGGACAGAAGCGGCGTTGCGGGATGCTACGTTCTTCAAAAAGGGGAAACCCTTGACGCTGGACCGGGGGGAGAAAAAAAGATAAAGACTCCTCCGACCCGCCGACCCCTTTTACAGGTCCAGAAAAAGACAGTCGTCTTCCATGAAAGATTGTCTGTAACTGCGGAAGCCGGAGGAAGGGAACGTAAATCACGGCCGATTCGGCTGTTGTATCTTTCAGACGTCTCCTTGCTTGGGAATGCGAGGGGACCACAGAAGGAGGCATACGATAAGAATCGTGACAAGGCGACAGGGGAAGGGGCCATCCATACGTTTGGCTAGAGTGAGACCTTACTGATCGCCTCTTAGCTGTAAAAAGGGGAGCCGAACGGTCAAGAGCTAGTCCGAGGTTGAAATGGCCAAAGAACTTGCAGATGTCGCTGAACTTGGGGGGTGAGTCGGGAGGAATATTGCATAGAGGTGGAGCCGGAGGACCATGGGGAAGTCAGGAAATACATGTGTCGCAGTCCACTCACCCACGAAATCGCTATTGGTTGATCTCCCGTGCTGGAAGGGGGCGCGCATACATAAAATTAAAGGGGAAGGCGCGCTCTATTGTTTTGTCCTGGGTAGGAAACCCGAAAGGATAGTTAAGCGTGGCGCCGAGGGGCAAAGGATGACGGATTACCAAGGTTCCCGCCTCTAAACCCATTCGAAATCTGATAAAGTCTAGGGAAAAAAAATCTATCAATATCAACTTACTATGTCTACCGGGGGAGTGACATTTTTAATGTTCATTCTTGCTGGTTCAAGATCTGAGATTCTCGCTTACCAAATTATCTCACCCTGCATGGGGGCGGAGGGGGGTCCGGATGAGGTCAAAAAAAGTACGGCCATTTTTTGTGGAAGAAATTCGCCCAGGCTCGACGTCGATTATCTGGATACCAGTCACGACAGTCATGAGGGGTCGGCCCGGGAAAAAGATCTTGAGAAAACCAGGGAGAGGTCACGAGGCTGGATCCATCAAAAGATAAAGCATCCTTACGGTGGGTATCTCGCTTAGAAACTGGATTAAAGACACTAAAAGAAGACCTACAGTCATGGAAAAAAAGAAGCCCTTATTCTAGCCCAGCATCATCAAAAAGATTAGTTCAAGGCGCGAGAATCATCATTGGGGGCAAAGAATTAAAGAGGACCCTCTAAACGAGAAACGTGTCATCATAACATAGTTCCGCCTGAAAGCCTACCGAGATTTTGAGCTCAAGGAGAGAAAAAAAAAAAGGGGGGGCGCACTGGTTGCCAAGATCAGGCCATTTATTTGGGAAGCGCTATAAAAAAACCGCGACTAACCGGAGCGATCGTTTTCATGATGTCGGACTAAAGCTGGACCAGCTTGGATGTAGATTGAAGTTGTTTAAAAAAGGGGCAATTACATCGCGAACGTCGAACGTCCTGCCGTTGGCTCAGCCAGGGGGGTGGGTGGGGGAAAAGGAGCCTTTCTCATGCTTTTGGAGATCGGAAAAATGCAGGCAAGAAGCGCCAGAATGCACCAGGTGAGTTCCGTACATGAAGGGCGCAATGAAGAAAAGGACGAGAAAGGACTGGTGATCGCTTATGCGTCTGAACTAGAAATCTCTCTCACACAAAATGATAGAAATTGAACGCATACATCGAAACAGTGAGCGGGGTTGCGGCCCGCTTGGAGGAGGGGGGCTACGTCAGTGGAAGGCGTCAACCTGGGGGTTTGGTAGGAGGACTGTTTTTGCGCTTGGCAATCAAGGGAAAAAGAAGCCAGCGAGAAAAGCACTGAAGAAAAGGCTACTGCGGAGGAAAAGTTCCAGACCTTAGGACGTTCCTAAGGGTAAAAACTTGCAACACTTTCGAACTACATCCAGAGGCTGATTGGAAATCGGTGCGAAAAATAATGATAAAGTCAAAAGATCGTTACATGAACGAGAGGATTGCTACGCTCGATGAAAAACCCAGATCTTGCAACCCCGTGCGACAAGGTATTGCAGGTAGACGCCTTTCGCGAAAAAAGAAGTGATGCTGAACTGTATCTTTTTCATTCTAGGGAACAATCGGGAGGTCTCTGATGACAAGGATTATTGTTGTTAAAGACTTCTCTCGTTTCAATAGGAAGTTCCTTGCAAGGGGGGAGCCTTCCGGAAGACCCTGCGGCATGGCGGAATATCTGTCGCGTAACTATAAAGGGGGGGGATCTGTCAATCCACCTCGGTCTAAGCTGCGGCCCTTGGGATTCAGGAAAAGGGATAGTGGGAGCCTTGCCTCGTGAAAAAATAACCTTGTAAGATGAATCCCGGGCGCCCGCAAGGGGAGAGGCCGTAGGTTGTCCGCTTTCAGCACAGACTGGGTCCGCCTCGTCCAGCTATGAAGAACAAAGAATCGCCGGGACAGTTGGGAGAAAAACCTTCTAGAAAACCAAAAAAGAAAAGGTGATCAGGTTAGCGAAAGTAATACCTAGTGAGGAAACTCCACCCATCTTCCGATTCAAACAAGCTCCAGAGACATATTACCATTCTGATCATGAGCTCTATATTCAGAAAATGAGTCAGTGCAGGGTTGTGGGGACAAGCCTGGTAACGGAAGTCGGCCACCGGTAACCCCACTACTTAGAAGAGAAAGGCTATCTGCAGAGGGGTATGGGGCCCTCAAAAGGAGAATGGCCGGCAAGGGTCATTGACGGAGAGCCAGCTCAAACAGGAAAAAGAAAGATGAGATTGAATGAGAGGATAGGCTTTGAGTGAGTTCGCAACACTTTCTCGAAAGTCCAGTCGAGCAGTTCGTAAAAAGAGCAAGTAATCAAACTCCAGAAAAGGAAACCGGTGCAGTGAGGGATGATGTGGAAAAGTCAGACAAAGAGAGAGAACGTTCGGAGGGAAAAAAACCAGGGGCCATTACTGGCGATCCAGAGCTGAAAGAAAAAAAGATTGAGAAAGGGTGATCCATGGGCCGCTCGTGTCAAGAAATAAAGGGGTTGGCACAAAGAAAGAAAAGGGATAAGTAGAAAGATAAACAGATCCGAATCTGCGAGCGTAACAAGAAAAAAAATTTCTAGGGGGAAACAGTTTACCTGAAAATCTGTTTCCTGCCGACTATAAAAGAAGTTTTGCCTGCTGAAACTACAGGGGGGTATCGTCGGTTGGGTTCATCCCATCAAGAGTCAAAAAAAAAACCGTCCTAACGTCAGCATACCGCAACTCGCCGGGTCGTGAAAATGGACCAAAAACGGAATCAGAAAGGGGTAAATCGTTGTGAAGGCAATACTTCTACGCCCGAGTAGGTTCAAGGAAGTTGCAATGGGAAGAAAACGGGGTGGCACACAGAATTATCACAAAAGGGGTTTACAAAGTGGGGCGCCCAAGGTGAGGGAGCAATGTGGAAAATCAGGAGCTTGAACGGGTTTTATGCATGACCTACCGCCTTCCAGAGAGACAAAGATGAAGTATCTGAATATCTTAATTGAATTCCCAACGGGGACTGAAAAAGAGGCTTGTCACTGTTTCAGTTCCAAATAATTATTGGTGAGAGAGAAATTTAGAAGGAAGGAGTCCGAAGAGCCACTCTTCGAAAAGTATCACCCCTCGGGGAAAAAACCGCTGAAAGCTCCGACTCTTTCAAGGAGGTGATCAGAGACTGCCGGACGGATGCAGCAGTAGGGAGCAGACGCCGATCATCACCGAGTGAAGGGAAAGAAGGTAATTCGTTGTGTCTCACACAACAGGTAAAGACTGGTTCAACTGAAAAAGTAGGCCGCATCAATAATTCGGTTCAACTCCCACTCGCAAGGGGCGTCGTGAAATGCCCAGCTCAGGGAGAGTTGCAGCGATCGAGTGGATTAGGGCAATACAAAGGACGAGGCCAAATCCCGTCCCATTCTCGGGGGGAAAATTAAGGGATGAAAGGGGGGAACGATCTTCGAACCTGGAGAAGAATCGACCAGCCCATAACT
>Ga0179593_1676004_pt1 | contig 14539 bp, 21 predicted proteins | sample CZODoug2_1_08_16_FD_185931 | JGI IMG/M metagenome (GOLD analysis project Ga0179593, IMG submission 185931) | Vadose zone soil fungal communities from Angelo Coast Range Reserve, California, USA - CZODoug2_1_08_16fungal (PacBio error correction) | ecosystem: Environmental > Terrestrial > Soil >...
GAATATCCTGAGCGGCAACTGGCGTTCCGACCTGAGAGGGGATGAAAAACATTGGGAAATGAGGCCTTATACTATGGGACATCTGAGAAGATAGGACGGATTCGGTCACCTAAAAGGGTGGGGCTCCTGCCAAAAAAAGGGAGGTTGTAATTAGCTCGGGGAAGAAATTATTTCGTTAAAGGGTAGTAATGGCCGAATGAAAAAATAGTCCGGTAGACAGAACCGCTAGTCTGGTAGCTGTGAGATGTGGGGGGGTTCATGACACCAGAAAATACCTGATTGCTGGGAAGGGGGGTGGTCCATATGACTTGCGGCTTGAGAGGCGGGAAGCCAACGGTTAGTGAGGTGCAAAGGCGGAAAATCACCATTGGGCGAAACATTACATAGGAAAAATAGACGAAACGAAAAGGAATTGGCAAGAAATAGAGGAGTAGCCAGCTTCTCCGAGGGGGGGGGGGTGCAACGGGTAAACGAGTAGGATGGGCACCCCAAACAAGGTGGGGGGACAAGAGAGAAAAAGTCGGGGAGCGGCTGTGAATAAGGGTACCCATCACTTTGGGGGCTGAGACTATCAATGGACCACCGGCCGGGTCAGATGGGAGTCAGCAAAACATGGTACAGTCAAAATTTGAACAGAGGGCACGCGAGGTGGGTCGAACTGTCAGAAAAAAATGTAGGCGCAGAGTCGCGCCTCGGCAGTTGAGAGGAGGGGGGATAAGTGGACAGCCGGGGCAAGTGTGTGCAAGCGCAGGCTGAAGGAAAAAACACAGAACCGACTGAGGGACCGAAGAAGACTCAGGGAAAATCCAAAGTTATACAACCAAATTTGTGAGGGGGGAGTGTCGACGAACGCCGTTTGGGACAGAGGAATCACGGTTCGAATGGGTAAGAGAACGTTTGGGGCGCGTGGGCTGAAAAGGGTCCTCAGGAACCGAAAGCGGTGGCGGGTACAGGGGGGAGAGGGCCGGAACAGATACATAGATCACATGATAAGAAGGGTCGGAAGTACGCTCAAGCAGTGATACGATATGCGTAGCGATATTTGCGCCAGGAAAGTAGTTCTACGAACGCACAGGCGACTGAAGGACGGCTGGGAAGGTTGCTGGGTATTGTACCTGTTTGGGGGGTTTTTTCCTTGTTTGGGTCCAATGAGAAGTATGAGAGGGAACAAGGAGGGCAAGCCTGGGGTTATTCTGTCGGGACGTGATGTTTTAAGCGGGGAAGGGGGGAGCGCGGGAAGGGAGAGCTAGGATGGAAAAAAGAAAAAAGGGGGAGAGTGGAACGAGGAAAAAAGTGGGCTAAGGTATTCTAAAAACGAAGGCGAAGGGACTACTAAGGGAGAATGTAAATCCAGCGGGATTTGATGGGAAAAGAAAAAAAGAGTGTGACCCGGGGTAAGCAGTTGGAACATCACAGCTGTTTCTCGTTGTATATTGGATGTGCTGGTGCCTATTTTGTGGGTTTTCGGGGAAGAGACCTGTAGCATTTCTTGGATCTAAGAAGGGGACCTGGAACCTCAGGGTGGCATTTCTTGGTAGTGATTGGGGGTCCGCAACCGGCTCTTTATTAGAACAGCGATCTTTCTCCTCACTTCCACAGTTGGTGGTGGCAACAATATTAGGGAACAAGTCTCACATTGGGGTGATTAGACGAGGGAATAGCGCCTTGATTAGAAAACGTTATCTGTTTGGGCTTCAGTAAGATGTGTTTTACTCCATGCTGGCCTGGGGGGAAACGAAAGATGATGGGGAGCTCGAAGAAATGATCGATGAAGAGGAGTTTCAAGAAGATGGAAGGGTGCACTGAGTCGTAGGAAGAGCTTGATCGGGGTTGATGTATGATGTACGGGTAATTTGGCAGGGAGGAAAGGGAAAGGCGGCTTGTGGCTGGCTACATGCTAAGGGTAAATCGGAGGGGGAGTGTAACTCGTGGAAAAGGGGATTGAAGATGAGGAAAAGTAGGGCCGTAAGATAGAGAAACAAGAGGACAATGCTAGGAAATGAATCAAAGAGATACGGCATTCGGACGAGTGACTAACTTCCTTGGGGGGCTGCGGTTAGAAGTGGGGGTGCGATTCAAATGACAAAGAGATTTTGCGATTGCAGGCGGACTTGAAGGGGAGGATCGAGAGCGGTTGGGGGTGGCAAGGGAAGGGGAAGGAGCGGAATTGTCTGGGGGAAGTAAGAAAAAAGAGCGGAGGAAAGGCATCGAAAAAGGGCGGTTCGTTGAAGGGGGCTTGGAGGGGGGGGGAAAAAATGGATTAGAGGAAGTGGAAAGGTCTATTTGGGGGGTTTATGCAATCATGAAGCACCCGAGATGGGCGGCCTCTGAGGGGGGTGGGGGGGTATTGAAGGAAGTCGGTACTATGGTTACGATGATAGGACTATTGTTTGGGGGGGGTGAGGTAAAGGGTCGGGTCCGACCGGACTGATTTTGGGGAAAAAGGAAGTCGGTGCCGGAGGAAAAAAGTTCAGTAAGAAGATGTGTTGCCTTAGAACAGAGTGTACGGTGACGGGGGAAAAAGGAGGAAAAGGGCGGGCTCAAGGGGGGGGGTACTTATTTTTCCGGGCTTTGTTGGAAATGGAAGAACGTTTTGGGGGGAGCAAGTTGGGTCTGCGCTGGGGGCCGGGACGCAAGTAGTTGACATAGGGGGGACCGCCTTTAAAGAAATGCTGGAGAACACATTTAAGGTCCTTCTTAGGATTAAAGCGCAAGGGGGGTGATGCGGCTGTGAAGACAGTCCTTGTAAATGGGCCGAGGGTAGGGGGGGGCAATGGTGAGGGGATTGTTAGAGCTCGAAAGACGAGGGTTGACCTGTCTGGTCATGGAATTTGGGATGGACGGGGCTTGGCACGGAGGTCGATCTTGAAAGAAAAACTCACAAAAAAAGAGGGGAGGGAAAAGGAGAACAAGGAAAAACAGAACATAACCAAAAAAGAATAAGAATCGCAAAAGAATATCAAGAACGGTAGCTGGAAGTGGGGCAATACTCACAATAGACCGTAGCAAAGAATCGAAACTAAAAAGGTCAAGGGAGACGGAAACAGAAAAAAAAGGGAGCGGGGAACTCGGACTACGGACCCAGAGAATAATCCGGAAAGTGAGTCCCGGGCCGCGAACCAACCCGAAGCATTTGGTTCGACCCGAGAGAAGGAAACCGAATGGCTCCAAAAAAAAACGGAGGAGCAGCCCGCACCTCTACCATTTAATAAAAAATAACAAAAACGTCAGGCCGGAGACACCGTAAACACATATTGAGCACGCAACCCCAAAGATAGAGTCGTGCACGACGGGGGCGGGGAAATCAGAAAGGGAGGGGTCATTGAACGAACAAAACGGGGCGGGGGCTGGAGAATTGTGCAATGAAGGAGGGGACCGTCTCTCCTCCTAAGCCTCGGGAACGGATAGAGCGTACCCCGGACCTCTCCACCACTCAGCTCAGCTCATCCGCGTAAGAAAAGAAGAACTAACCACTAGCAAATACACAAAAAAAACACGGCTCTAAGCCATAAACAATCACCGCATTCACCGACTCTCAAGAGGGGGGAAGAGAAACTGTCCTCAGCTCGCAAGTTAATGGATAAATTAGAGAAACAAACAAGGCACCCCCGCTACAGGAAAGATCCCATACTACCCCGGCAGATAAGCAGCGCGCAAGGCACTTCGGGAGGGCAGAGAATCAATCAAACCATCTCAACCAGCGCGCAAAAGTAAGCGTGCATGTAAAAGCCGAAAATGACTTCCGAACCGCGACGACATGGGCCGAGAAAAGACTTCAAACCGCGCACTAAAGGAAAGTATCATCCCCCGCCACAGGCGAGTACAGAGAAAAAAACCTAAAGTCGCCTGTCCCGAAAGCAAAACTCGTCACGTTCTAACCGCCACATGGAAAGTTAAGGCGCAATTAACGAAGAAAAACGGGCAAGGATCCAATCACGCAAGACAAAACCGCTTCCAGTCGAAAAACGACGGATTGAACGCCTCTGCGCCTAACAAAGTCGAGACGACAAATTTGTCATAATCAAAACTGCTGCCACCAATCGTTATTAGGGGAAACAGAAGCAGAGGAGCACCGGCCTGTGCGAGAAAGAAGGACAAAAAGCACAACAATGGAAAGAGGAGCGGGCCGCCATAATAATGTGGGCCCCCAAATGTTGAGAGGAGTTGGAATCGTCATCGATGGGGGGGCGGAAAGAGCGACCCAGGCGGCAAAAACTCTACAACATCCCGCAGAAATCGGAAAGGTCTTACCGACAGCTGCCCGCGCAAAAATTCCAAAACCGTTCTTCTTCAAAGAAAATAAGAGGAAAATAAAATCAGCTTGTATCGCAGGGGGATAAGTTGAACCGTTACTAATGGGTTTTGACCGTGGGAGTAAACTGTTCGGGAAAAATTCGAAATGAGAGGAAGGAAACTCGCTCGTCTTCAAGTCCGATCTCAAGAAATCCCTCGCGCAAGGGGCAGAAAAAAATTGCCCATCGTCTCGAAATCGAGCTCTCGAGGCAGGGGGGAACACCAACAGACTCAAAAAGAAAGGAAAAGAAAAGGAACGGATTTGACAAGCCCTGTAAAATACTTCGGAGCCGGGCCAAAAGGAGAGATAAAAAGGTGACCCATCGCCAAAAAACGGAGCATGCCAGCAAGAAACCGTTCTCCTCCCAATCCTATATATAAGTCGCCAGCGCGTCGTAGCAACGCTATAGTCAAAAAAAAGTAATCTGCTGGGAAAGAGAAAGCGTCCAAGTGGATCTTGGGGGGGGGGGCATATAATCGTCATGTAACACAGAACGTGAGAGGAACCATAGCCGCCACAGACTCACCCGAACGCGGCCAAAGACCCTTCGAGAACTCAATCCCCTTCGGACTGACTAAATTCTCCAGAGAAGAGGGAAGGAGACCTAATTCCCAAGTTCCAGCTCGCATCGTCCGTAAGTAGACTAGAACGCCTGAGAGCAAGAAAAAAACAAGCGGACGCCCCCGATGGAAAATAGTCCCCTTGTGCACAAAGGGCGTCTTACGAGGGGGAACCAGCGCATACTGAATCGACACTAAAAAGTCGTTACAAGTGATCTAGATCGGAATTCACCATCAAGACTAACCTTCTTCCAACCATTCACGGGAAAATCAAACTGGCAGGAGGGGAAAACCAAACTCAATGCCGCATAAGACGCAGTGTATTCTCACTGAAAACCAGAGTCTTCCAGGAGAGGTCATACCGACGAAGCCGGCGACTGAAAGAAAAACTAAGGCCACGTAAATCGAGACTGCCACAGCGCCACATGAAAACCACACCTAACCGGCGTCGTCACTGGGAAAGTGGAGAACAACGCGATTAGACGGCGCAGCACCTGGGGCGGGGGAAGAATTTATGCGTCTGCCGATAAGCATTATCGCAATAAAAGCACCTCATAAACGGAAAAAAAACGCAACCCCATCTCGAGCAAAAAAAAAGGGGAAGTGGAGGAAAGGAGGAAGGGGGGGCAGGGCGCGTGTATGTAGTGACTCGGAAGGCAGACGGCAGACGCAGAACTGATGCATACTGTGAAGCAGGTAGACTGGAGAGGTTCGAGAAAAGGAACGTAAAAAGCTTAGGGGGGTAGAGTTCGCATGACATGTGGAAGCGGAGGAGTTGGGGATTGGATCTTGGAGTTAACAGTATTTGCCGGCAGACCGAAAGGTGGATAAAGACGGAGCTGGTGAGACTGGGGTACGGAGAAGATTTACTTTCGTGAAGGGATTTGACCAAAAGGGGCAGCGAAGGTTTATGGTGATTGGGGGAGAAACACCATTAAGGCGAGAAGAAAAGGGATTCGGCGGGGTGTGTGGTAAGAGATACCTAACGGTAGAAAGAACGGTGTTCGGGCGTGCGATCAATGCGCAGGGACCAGAGGCGTAGGGGGAAAGGGGAACTCCAGAAGGAAACCTGAGTTTTCGTTCAAAGAGGTGGTGGTTTGCGTCGCGGAGTTTCAGCTAGATACTGTGAGACGTAGCGGGAGAGAGGAGAAGGGGGAAAGGCCGATCCGAAGATGGACGGCGGAGGAGATGAGAGGAACCTTTGTATTTAGTTGTGCTTCTAAAGGGGAGTTTGAACCTCGGCCGCCTGAGTGTGATCGTGGATCGATGGGGGAAAGGGCACTAGTTAATTCAGTGGAAGAAAAGAGTAATGATCGAATTTTCCGATTAGGTTTTTCAAAAGGGGGGGGTGCGGGCCGTAGGTAGGAGGGGGCCTACGGAAGTCTGAACGGGGGACTTCCTTAGGCGCGTCTGAAAAAAGAAAAAAGTGGTGAATGCTCCGGTGAGATGGACGATGGGGGGAAGGGTTTTGAGTCCTCAGAGGCTCCTGGTAGCGGAAAGGAGGGACAAGAAGGGGGTGAGTTCTTTCGGGCGGGTGGTTTTGATGGTTCAAAAACGGTTGGGAAAGGGGCGGAGTGATCGATAGCTCGGAGAAGAGGGGGGGGAAAGGTGTTGTCACGTAACTTGGGTTGGAACGCGGGATCATAAACCGAGGCGAATAGCGATTTTGCTAACAGAATATTGAGAGTAAGGAAACGAGGAGAGGATGGAAAAAGGGACCAAAACACCGGCGTAACGGTGATACTGGTAAAGGCGATAAAAGCCTGTTTCGGTTTGCGGCGGGGACTAGAGGTACGGTTGGTTATCAATGTGGGCGAGGCGGGATGAAAGGAACTTGATGGGGGAGTATGTTTCGAGGGGGGGATAAGGGGGCAAGGCTTTTAACTCCAAAAGACGATGCAACCTATTGATAAGGCGAGGAAAAGGGGAGGGACAATGATATGGGAGGAAAAGGCAAGGGGAAAAGGTTTGAATATAGTGGGAAACGCTCAGCAGCGAGAGATGAAGTTTAAGAGAACTTAAGGAAAAAAAAAGGCAGTGTGGTGGCGAAGGCAGTGGATTCGAAGGCAACCAATCTGATTGGGACGTGTCGCACGAAGCGATGTCGCAGACTGTTCAATTTAAGCGTATAGGGGGAGGGAGGAGGGGTCGGGCGCGTGGAGGGGGACTGGGGGCAGTAAAGTTGAATCGGTGGAGAACGGGAACTAATTTGGGGCTGTGCGGAACGGGGGCAAAATTGTTTCACCCGGGGGCTGCGGTAAAACGAAGGGTTGGACGATTACTGAAAAGGAGACATGGTGTTAAAGCGGGAAAGGTACTGCCAATGACGCGGGGAGGGAAAGATAGAAGACGGGCGCGCGGACTAGCGAAAAAAAAGGCGGGGGAAGATGGTTGAGGAGAGGGGACAGGAAAACGGCCTTGGAGGGGGTGGGGCGCATTTTAGTGGGGATATAGGGGGGGGGGGGGCCTGGGCTGGGAGCGGGAAGAGAGTCAAGATGAAAGGCTGCGGGGGAACATGCGGCGCTCAAAGAAATTTGCGGAGGTTGAGCTTTGTACTTGATGGGAATGGAAGGGGCAGGGGTCTAGTGTTTAGTTGAAAGAGGTTAGGGGGTAATGCAATGGGGAAGGAAGAGGGGGCACGAGGGTTTGTTGCGAGGGAATGGGTTTACGCTAACCGTGCAATTGTGTAGGGGGGGGGACTAAGGGGGTTTTGGCGGAAAGGAGAGAGGAAAGAAACGTGGTTTCAAAAACGTCGTACCGGTCAAAAAGATTGTGTGTTTGCCTGGGGAGCACAGCTGGTGGAGTGACGGAAAAAAAGGTCATTGTGTTGCCGGTTTGGCAATGGCGCTTGTGCCCTTGCTGAGGGGAGGAAGTTGGAGCCCTGTGTTGTAGGTCGGCGAACTTGGGAAGCAAGAACGGAAGGAAGCGGGGGACGGACTGGGTATCATTACCTTCTGGGCAATGGATAGGGGGGAGTGAGCTGCATTTTGCTGGCTGAAAATCACGTTAACCGGCCGAGGGCGATGAAAAAGTTGGAGTTGGGAGGGGTGAACTTTGGACTCGGGAAGACTACCGTTCCTTTAGGACTTGAAGGGGGATATGTTGTGGCAGGTAAGGAGGGTGAAGGAAGACTCTCGCCAAAAAAAGATTATGAATGCAAATAGGTAACTCCGACGAAAAAAGAAGAATAAAAATCAAGAGAACTGGTCATGCAAAGAGTCGAAAAAAGGCACCCTACAAATTATAACAACGGAAAGAGTCCCTCCCGAAGGTAATAAGGACAGCAAAAAACGGGAAGGAGAGATACGCAAGGACATCGGGCCATCCAATAAGTAATTATCAATAAGCCGAAGTCCACTCTCTGGGGACCAATACAAGTTCGCCGAAAAAAAAGGGGATCAACGTTACCAGGCACCCGAAAAGGGCCAACTCCGGCCCGAAAAAACACACAGGTCGTGATAAGGGAAAAAGGACACCCATACGCGGCAAACACCCCATCTTCGGCGAAGTGATGATCACAGAGTATCGAAAAAATAACAAGGGAGGGGAAGGACCAGCCCCAAACCCAGTGAATCTAATCCAGGCATCGGACGCTTAGCGTAAGACATCTCAACAATAGAAATACAGGGCCTTCCATATAATTTCAAAGAAAAAAGACGAAAATGATAAACATCACAAATCAAAAAGACTTCCAAAAAGAAGGGAAATCGGGGGGGACTCCATCCTGTTCCTAAAAGCTAATCTGGATAATTGAACGAACAGCCGAGAGAAAAAGGCAGGGAGAAATACAGACCGATAGACATAGAGAAAGGAAACGCGACAAGGAATTCTTCTACTTGGGGACAGAGAGCCTCAACTGACCAGCCGAAGGCGCGGTCCGAGAAATCTTAAGAGTCGCGCCGCAGTGGAAGGCGGGAAAAAAGGAAAAAGGGTAACGACAGGAAAGGAGTGTAATACGATCACCAGAACATGGGAGAGTAAAAGGCAAAGCGGAAAATCGTGTCGGCCGGGTTCCAATGCAAAGAAAAAAAAACCCGATGTTAAAAAAAAGGAAAATCATGCGCACTGGAACTTAAGAACAAGAGAGAAGCCATCACTCCTTCACCAAAACATCGACGCGGCAACCCCAAAACTGCTGAAAAAAGAAGGGGAGGCCGAAAAACAGGGGGAATTCGTAGCGAACCAGAGAGAAGAGCGGAGCAGCCAAACTTAATACAAAGGGGGGCTGAAAAATATCTGAGGGCCTATCAAGCGCGGCTCATCCCGAGGCGAACTAAGTCCCGGAAGTAATATATGAGCCGTGTTCCAATCCTTGAACAGGGGGTTTGAATTCGGAGGAATCAATAGGACTCTCGGGAGCGATTCCGCGGCACACCCCGACAAAATCAAGCAAAACCAAATCCATCGAGACATCCAATGGCCGCCAAAAAAAAATTCCCGAATTAAGAGAACGCATCCATCCCTCATAGGAAGCTTTTATCGCCTTTAAACCGTAGAAAAAAGGGGAACGGCCGGGGTGGGTGATCGTTGAACAGGAAAGTCGTGACATATTCAAAGCAGAAGTAGGAAAAATATGCGAAGGGAACATCAGTCGCTCCCTGCCTCCGCGCAAAAAATAAGGGAAGAAAAAAATGATCAGTAGACTCAATCTGAGTCGAAACGAGAAGCAGAAGTCCAAAAGGAAAAACATCATCACCCCGAACCCTTGATCACAAAGGACAAATAAAAGGGCCGGGGGCCATTAGTCGCATCAAAAAACGGGATCGGGGAGATTTTCCACCAGAATCCCCGCCGCAACCCGCGCGGAACGATAAGAGAATTCAGGGGGGGGGGGGTCAAGGGAAGAAAACTATGTCATAAAGGCCGCAAGAAAAAAAAAGAAAAAAAAAAACAGGAAAAATCGAAAGAGTTGTCTTGGATCAGGTCTTCTGTTAATGGTCCCGTGCGATTATCGAAAAGAAAGGACTTCACTCACCCAAGCAAACTCCTTCGAAGCAGAAGAGACCGGAAATATAGGAATTCGCAGAAGCGTCAGCTTCGGAGACAAGCAAGGTTCAACAAGTATCAAGAGAGAGCGCGAGGACTGCTCGCGGAACTAGGAGAAAACCATCACCCAGAAGGGAACGCCCCCACTGAAGGATGTTCCAAAATGGGGAAAAAGAGGAAGAAACAAAACAAACGCCACAAAAGTCGGAAAGCCTGGTAAAAGCAGAAGGATCGCCAAGTCAGGGAAGGTAGACCACCTTGAGGCGAAGGGAGGACGAAGCAAAGCCGAAAATTAGCTCCAAAAAAGGGTGAACATTCAAGAAGAATAAAAAGTCACTCCAGAAAGGGACAATCAAAATAAAGAATAAATATACTACAGGGTCATAGAAAAAATAACAGCAGGATGCTAAACGACTAGTCACTCCGCAAATAGGAAGAAAGAGCCATCACTCGCAGAGAGGGAAAGAACGAAAACCTACCGGAAAAAAGAAGAGGGCCCGTACAACGATAAAAGGCCGAGTTCACCGGAGGTCAAGCAGCAAAGGTCTGAGGAGAAAGGCCAGAAAACTGACGACACTCTCTTACAAAGCATTCAGGGACAACCCTCTCGACACTCAAAACGGAGGAAGTAAATAAGAGGGGGGGAAAGCTGGACTGGGGGGGAAAGTTCTCGCAGGAGAGAAGGACGCATCCGCAGAGGGCTAAGAAGGAAAGGGTGAATGGCGAGGTCGAGGTCGATCAATTCCACTGAAAGAAGAAGGGGATGGCGATCGTTCGGGGTGGCGCTGCAGAAGTGGGGAGAGGGTAGATAAGTGGGCGAAGTGAGTATAAAGTGAGGCCTGTGAAGCATACGAAATGGAGGGGGGAGAGACCTTAGAGGATTTGCGGCAGGGAGTGGAAAGGGAGGGGCCGAGTTTTTATTTCTTGTGAAGGATACCTGCTTGGGCGGTTAAGGGACTCTTGTGTGTGTGAGAAGGGAAAAGCGAGCAAGGGGCGAGGGAGGGACTGTTTAGTGAAGTAAAAAGTCTTGGACGCACGTACGTAGAGTGAATCTGTGCACAAGGGGAACATCAGAGGTAGGTGACGGCGAGTGGGGGGTAGGGGATGCAGGAGTTTCCGGAGAGGAAAAGGAGGGATCGAGCGACTTTGGGACTGGGGAAGAAAATCTGACTGCGGGAGACTGATGAAAACGGGATTTAGTGTGACTTGAGGTTTGCGGATGGGGGTCCAGGAGAGCGGGGGGGGGGAAAAGCGTTGTGGGCAATCACGGAATGAAGTGGGAAAGGAAGGATTAAGGGTCGTGCCGATTGGAGAGGAAAAACAGGAGTTTGCGGCGCTGAGGACTATAGAGGCTACGCGAATCTGGGGGACGATAAAGAAGGATGCTGAGGTGCGGTTGGCGGGCTGGGAAGGGTGGAAAAATTGTCGATTGGTGTGCAGTGTTTGGACATGGCACTCGCAGAATGCGGATGGGAGATTTTATCAGCCAGGGGTGATCGGCCTGAATGCTGGGGTGATTTGGAGAGGGGGGGGGGGGGCGCAAGGAAAGTCGAGAGCTGAGGAGAAATTAAAATTTGGGCAAGAGGTTATCTCTTGCAGGCGAAGGGAAAGAAGAAGAGCTATTTTTGTCCAGAATGAGGGAGGAACAAATCTAAGACAGATGGGGGGCAACTATCAAAAAGAGTAAGGGAGAATAGGATTTAAAAAGGCGTAAAATCTGATTTCCTATTTTGCGTGGAAGAAAAGTTAACGGGGGGTTTGTGAGGGGATGTGGGGAGCGGCAAACTTGGGATTGGGGGGAAGGCGGGGGGGGGAGGGTGTTTTCTGGTTAGAGGGTTTGCCCAGGGAAAGTCTCTTGAACCGCTAGAAAAGGGCGAAAGAAAGGACTGAAATGTTGGGGGATAGGAAAGCCTTACTAACTCTTTTTGTTGGGGGGGGGAGGGAATGATCTCGCAGGGTGAGACCGCCGAAAGGGAAACTGTGGCAGGGGGACGTGGTGGAGAAGAACCCGAAAGATAGTGCGGGCTCTACCGCGGAGGTTAAATACGTCAATTAGCCAAGGCGGGGGGAAGCGGCTGATAAAGGGGGCTCGTGATGGAGGCGGGAGATTTAGTGAAACTTTTCAGGGAGGCAGTAGGTAATTGGGGGAAAAGTGGAGGCTGGAGTTGTGCAGGGGACGAACTGAAACAAAGGGTCGCGGTAAAGCGAATGGGGGTTAAGGGAGTACTTATTAATTATCAAGCGGGCGTTTTAATAGGAGCTGAGGAAACGGCAGGGGAGGAGGATTGTGAAAATTAATAGTTAGATAAACTCTTCCTTCTGGGGGGTAGAATGGTGGAGGCCGAGAGGAGGGAAGTACAATAGAGTCCTTGAGAGGATTATCTGAGGGGGAGTAGGGGGGGGGGGGATCATCAGCGGGGGGACCTTGCAAGCTTGAGAAGAGGCAAGTAAGTCCCAAAAGGGGGGAAGGAGGTAAATTCGTGAGCTAAAAGAGGCGGGAGTACGGAAGGATCTGGGTGGGGGTGGTGATTGGAATTAGAGAGGGTGTTTTAGGGTTGTTTATGGGGGGGGTGAGGCAAAGGGAAGGAACCGCTCTGAGAAGGGAAAGGTGGGGAAGTTAAGGGCTAAAAGCTGGGGTGGTGTAAGGATGCTATTACTAAGGGTTTGGTAAGGAAAAGTCGGGCGGGGACGACCACTGTTTTTTCAGGAACTACTAGGGAATGAGCGGATGGGGGGGGGTTGGACGGTAGCCAAAGGGTTCGGGAGCGGAAAAATGAGGGCCCTTGGTGGGAGGATGTGGCCATTCAGTTTTGCTGAGGGGAGGTTAACCGTTGTTGGGAGTCGGCGAAAGTACAGGGAAGCCGGTCCTTTTCCTTCGGGGGAACGAAGGTATCCTTGAACGGGAGCGTGAGGGAAAGGAAGAGGAGGGTAGAGTCTGATAAGGGGTTAGGAAAAGGTGGAAGCATTGGAAAATGCGGAAGGTACCGAATTTTGGCAACGGGTTTCGGGTGCGTGGGGAGGGAGGGGTAGAAAGAAAGAAGAAAAAAAAGTGCCTATAGAGGGAATGTGTGCGAGGTTTGAATGGCGTCCTGAGGAGGTTCCACTTGTCCCAAAAAAAACGTAGGAAAGAGAGATCAAGGAGAACTAGAAATGTCAAAACAAAGAAAAAACACGGCCTCCATTAAAAAGGAAAGGAAAAGACGAGAGACTCTCGAAAAGAAAACAACACTAAAACGTCTAATCAGAAGGTACCAATTAATGGAACGCAAATCAAAGGGGAAGTAAGACGGAAAAAGATTCACGTTCATCCCGAATTAAGAGTTGGGGAGACATAATCGGATGGGAAAACCCGTTAAACTACAAAAAAAGGGACCCAAACGTCGAAAAGGAAACGGAAAAAGAAACCAAAAGCCTTCACGCAAGGCCATTTCTTTGAGGGGGGGAAAAGAAGGTGCCAAGCTGTACCGTCAAACACAAAATCTGAACGAGGAAGGGGAAAGCGAAGAAGGAAATCAGAAAAGTTCGTCCGGAAGGAATTGACAAAAAACGGGGACCTCTAGAAGACTTACCCAATCGAACGGGGTTAAACAACCTCAGCAACAAATAGTGAAAAGAGGATCTGTCCTTAGCATCAAGCAACTAAAGGCCAAGGGAACCCTAGAAGGAAAGACCAGAAGTAATCACCGAATCCAAAGGAGGTGCTAAATGTTCCTAAGCCGTATCTAGAATACTGCCCGACGGAGGGAACCAAGCTGGGAAACCAATACAGCCAAAGATACCAAAAGGCATCTCAAGGCAGCAGGAAAATGCTTCGTTAAAAGAGGGGCCATCAACCATCTCACCAAGCGCGAAGCGAGAGTAAAAAAAAAAAAAATAGGAAAACAGATCTTCAAATCAGCCGAGAAGGAAGTACGTGCTCAAAAAAAAGGGGTCCCAGAGCAAAATTAATTCGGAATCGGAATAAAGGAAAGAGGGAGAGGAAAAAAATCGTGTCGCCGGGGAAGCCCAAAACGCAGGGGTCACTTTCCACCGCCAAGTCAACTCCTATCAATGACCGCGAAAACGAAAGCACACCGGGCAAGGAGAAACCGCGAAAAACGCAAAAAAACATTGACGCCGGAGGCAAAGAGAGAGACGAAAAGAGTTTCGAAACCGGGGGAAAAGGTCAAACACAGAGATCAAGTGAAAAGGGAGGGGACAACAGATCATCGGGATCTAACCAAGGAGGGGACGAGGAAAATCAAAAACAATTTCAGAAAGGACGGGGGAGGGACGATGAAATTTGTCCAAAAAGGGGTGAGCAGGGTCTCATCGCAGAGGGCTTGAAGCACGAAGGAAAAGCGGCACAACACAAGGCAACACAACAAGGTAAGTCGCACAGAAAGGGGGATCGAAAAAAACATTCCCTAACAAAAACGGTACCTTCTTCAGGGGAGCAAGAAAAGAGCGAAAGAGAAATCAGTTTCCATTGTAAAGGCTTATCCCGTTTACGAAATTGGAGTGCCCATCCTCACGGCGGACATTCCGACGAAGAAGGAGATCGCTCGCCTGGACGGAGAAACTGTGAAAAGCGCTCAAGGATACTTGACAATATAAATATAAGCCACGAAGGGCAGATCATAACTAAAAAGGAGGAAAAAATCAACAGCAGAGACGACCGAAATAATGCACAGAACTATTGTCGCCGAGGCAGCCTTTC
>Ga0179593_1262809_pt1 | contig 14538 bp, 13 predicted proteins | sample CZODoug2_1_08_16_FD_185931 | JGI IMG/M metagenome (GOLD analysis project Ga0179593, IMG submission 185931) | Vadose zone soil fungal communities from Angelo Coast Range Reserve, California, USA - CZODoug2_1_08_16fungal (PacBio error correction) | ecosystem: Environmental > Terrestrial > Soil >...
CATCGACAACGGGGAATCAGCGGACAGACGAGGGTCAGTGAAAGGGGGACCACCCTGGAAAGGGTGGACGGAAGCGAAAGAAGTATCTCAGGTCACACCCATCAGTTAGTGAAGGAACGCGGAAAGGAGAACTTGTTGACAATACCGAAACAACGAGATAAAAGCGCTGGCGTAATATGCATGATAAGGCCGCTCACTGCACTAAGGTCGAGGATCTAAGGAAGGCTCTTGATTGGGAAAAGGGAAGTATTGATGGGGAACGCGCCTGGAAAAAGAACTCCGGAAAAGAAAGGACGCGTGTGTGGGGGCAAGGGGAAAAAACAATGGTGGGGGGGAGGGCAAAGCATGATCGAAGTCTCAAAGTGGGTCAAAGAAAAACGGGGTACGTGGGAATAGGGTCACAAGCTGTGCAAAGAAAAAGTACAAGCATAAAGGAATAGGTGGACGGAACAAGTGGAAAATTCCGCCGGAAATACTGTTGGCTTAAGACTTGCAAAAAAAAAGTGGAAGACGAACAGCTCGTGCGGGGAGATCCCAGAAGGACTAAAGAGAGAGCCAACCCTCTAGGCGTCTAGATCCTTGGACATACCACAGGAAACGTACCCCCGGGGTCTAATAAGTACCAGGGGGAAGGTGTGGGGAAAGCCAAACCGAAAGAACCGGGAACCGAGTGTTGCACGCATCTGGACAAAAAAAAACGGAGTGGGAGGTCTACCATGGGGGGCCTTATCACTGATTGAGGGCCGTAAGGATGTCCATCGGGGAGTTTGCCCGGGCCACGCGGGAATTCTGCGGAGCAGTATTTTAGAGGGGAATAAACATAAGCTCAGTCGGGTCAAATTGGCACGCGGAAGGAAATCACGAACGAATTACGAGTTCGTCTATAGGTTTGAAAAACTGGAAAGGGGTCGAGGAACGGCAGCCAAGAAAAAAAAAAATCAAAGTAAAGGGAGAGCTTCTATGGAACTGGGGGGGGGGGGGAGGGAACGGTCCGGGAAATAATCGACTTACGGAGACGGAAACCGGTGGCAAAAATCATCGAAAAGGGGATTCAAACTTAGAGGGGATGCAGTTGCTGCGCAGGGAGAGCAGAGTCCGCTAGGTATGGCAAAGAAAAAAAAAGCCGTGCGCGGAAACTGCACATGACTCAGCGGTCGGAACCAAGTTGAGACTATAGGAAAAAAGTCTAACCATGGGTTCTTAAGCTCGGTGACGGCGCCTCATAAAGGAGCAATCTTGGGAAGGGGGCGCGCAAAAGAATCAAGTTAAACGCTAGAAGGGAAGACGCAGACTTTTGAGGCTACAAGAAAGAAAACTAGACAAAAAGACTACAAAGAATAGCAGGCGGGAGGGAACTCCAAAAATAACAAATCTTAAAGAACGATGCACCGGGCTAAGAGATTTGTCACCATCAGTTATGGGGCGGGCCTCGACAGTCGGCGCGTGACGGGTTGAACAACCAATAAGGACGGCAGAAAAAGAACGGGATTGAACTGAAACAAAGATAGTCGCAGAGCACTTAATAACAAAAGCAGATCTCTTGGTCCGTGGAGGCACTGAGGGAGGAAAATTAGAATGCTAAAAAAAAGGGGCCGGCAGTAAAAAAAAGAAGGCAAGGGGAGTACGATGGCGATACGATGAGTCGTGGGTACGGTGAGAAGAAGGCGGTGGCGTCGGGAAATTAAGGTGGAACTGAGACGCGAGCGAGGGGATGCGGGCGGTCCGGTGACGTACGTACAGGAGGTAGAGTGGAAATGCGAGTGGAGGCCGCCTGCTTCGAAATGAGAAGAGAAAGGGTCGAAACGCCTCATTTGAAATGTTTAAGAAAGAAAAGAGGCGGAGAGTCTCACCAATAACATTGAAGAAGGTGGCTACTGCTGTCCGGAATTGAGTATACCCATTCTAAAGGGGGGGGCCTGGCGGGAACGGTATGAGAAATGATACAGGAGGCAGTGAAAAAAGGGTAAAAGTCGGGAGCAGAATCGGGAGGGGGGCGAAGATCGAAAGGGGGCTGCGAACAGGGGGGAAGAAGGGGTAAATGAAAAAAACGACAGGGAGGGTAAGACAAGGCAAGGGAGACCCGCGGGACGACAGGGGACCCCTCTGTCGCGTGTCTTCTCGCAAGGGAACAGCAGGAAGGGTCATACGCAGGTAAAAGGAAGTTGGTATGTTGGCCAGCGCCTAGAGGGGGGTATTAAGCCAATTTGACTAAGAAACTACCTGTTCCCGCCGACGGAGAAAAAAAGGGTAAAATCAGGAAGTGAAAGAAGATGGGGTGCGCAGGGTCTGATTCATAAGGTCATGTGGAAAAGAACATTATGTGAAAAAAGAAAACCTTCATTTCCGAGAAAAGAGAGAATTTTAAGGAGAAAGAGGGACCCTCATCCGCTACGGCACGCCTCTAAAAGAGGGCGCCGGATCAAGAATCATCCGAGGCAAAAAAAAGAGAATCTACAGCCGCGCCCGAGGAGAGTAGAAAACAGATGGAGCATGGGAAGAGTATCAACCAATCTCTCGAGGGAGAGAAGAAAGAGGGATCATCACGCAACGTGCGACAATGGATCCTCAAGCAGTCAGTCAAGAACAAGGAGGGAGGAGGAAGTTAGATAAAGGGGTCAAAGGGGGACGGAGGTAGCACTATTCTTCAGGGAAAGGATTCACGAGGGTAGGAAGACTTCCCGGCCGCGTTTCCCGGGTGAAGAATTGGAGGATCCTGAGCGTGGAGCGAGCAGTAGCGGCGACAAGGGCCAGAAGAGCTGGAGAGTGGTTGTACGAATGATTAGTGGGGAGGGGGAATCTGCGCCCGTAAATACTCGAGTAGCACCTGCGGGTCAAGTCTATAAAGTCCAACAAGGTCCCTTTAAAAAAAGGACCACCTCTACCCTCACATCTACTAAAGGCCTCACCCTCTTGGGTTCAGGTGGGGTGGTTGGTACGTGGAAAATCAGGGAGTGGGCGCATCGCGGGAAACTTCATAATAATAACCATCGGTCTCACCATTGCACAATTCAGGGAGGGAAAATGCATGCTACATGGCCAAAGTCGCTGGTCCGAGTGGGGCCTCCGGAATAGGAAACGAAAGCAATGAAAACGGAGACGTAGATAAAAGGCCAACGTGGAATTGGCCCCGAGAACCAGAGAAGCACATCTGGGAATGGTATTAAAAGGAGGCGCGAAATCTACTAAAACGTAACTGCAGGAAAAGTGGCCGACTTTCTTTACGACAGGTAGAGAGACGGTCTGAACACTGACGGATCTCAGAATGAGTGATATCCTAAAAGGGCCGGAAAATAAGAAATCGATGACTGGCACTTTAACCTTTTCGATGGGGAAAGCCGCAACCAGGCATGAGATGAACCAGACAGCGGGCCGGTAAAACGTCGGAGTCGATGATCTCACAGGGACGCGGGCACAACCTAAAAGAACTCCGGATCTGGGGTAGCAGGAGGGGGAAAAAGCGCTGGCAAAAAAACGATGGGGCGTTCAGACGCAGACCGACCTAGGATGACACACGGAAAGACTGCAGCTGTAAGCCTTAAAATACACACGCTTCTGATGAGAAAATAGTGATAAGGATAGACTGCCGTGATTCGATCTGCGAAAAGGACGGAGCCGTGAACTCTCGCGCGGTTCTTGGTCTAAAGGAGTATGAAAGAGGGGCAATCCGTATCTTAACAGAGGCGTAAAGAAGAACGTCCGAGATGAGGGGAGGTTACTTCGGACAGAGTCAGGGACTCTCGGAGAAGTGGCGGAGCAGGCACGGATGAGCGTGGAGGACGAGGCAGACTGGTTTGATTCAGTAAAAAGACTGTCTTTTTATAATGGGTCTGGGGAAGGCTCAGAAACAAATAAAACTTCGGGGGAGAACTTGTCTAGGGAGCGGGTTTTGCTTGGGTCAACACTATCTATATTAAAGAAACCAGTTTGGGGTACTCGAGTCTAGCACTGTAGCAAGAAAAATACTTACTGGTCTTAGCAATGCCCGTAGGGGAGTATCAACTGAAACATTCCGTGGGTCACGCGAATGCGAGCAACTTGGGGACCTTAAACGGTATCATAAGGTTTACAATCTACAAACTTTGTTAAAAATAACTCTAATGTAGGCGTGTCAGAAAAAAAAACTGCAAGTGATAAACTCATGCTGAGGCACGGCGATCAATCCTCATTAATTCCGTTAAGGGGGACTGCAACCGGTGGACCACAGTGCTGAACGGGAAGCGGCAGTGAGACGGCTCTTTACGGCCGCCCGAGCGAGCCTGGGTTCCTTGGACTCTTTCAAAAAAAAATAAGGGGGGACATCGACGAGCGCCATACATGGGCCAGCTAATGCGCAGGGAGGGCAAGAAGGCCGGCTGTAGAACACAACAACGCTTAGACAATCTAGCGATGGTGGCGGATGGTCCAAAAGAAGCAAATGGACCGATGGACCTGCCTGGAAACAAAAAAGGACGTCAATTAAAGAAGGTGGGCATTTGGGAAACCTATATCAGGGGGACATAAGGGAAAGCCCTAGGCAGGGCGAGCAAAAGCTGTCTAGGAGAAATATTGAGATCAAGCCTATTTTCGCGGCCAAACAAGGAAAAAAACCAGGCCTGGAGGGACTAACTTCTTTCAAAAATGGCTAGCGTTGGAATAACTGAGCGCGCTGGAGGGCCGATGGCCCCAAGAAAAAACGTGAAAGTAGGGCTTTGTTTCAGCGGGATTCATTCTCCAGTACGACAATACCCTGAAGAATGGAATAGGAGAATGGCAGGTGCCAGGCTGGGGAGATAGGAGACTGAGAAAATCGCAGAGAAGGAAAAATGTTTACTTGGTTTCACCAATTCAGATCAGAGCACGATGTACAGAGGGGGGTGCGGATGGGAGCGGGTGTACGATCAATGAAGACTGTGCGCGAGAGAACAACTCAGGTTTGGAAAGAAAAACCAATTCCCGACCTCTGATATTCGGAGTAGAATACGAGAGACAACAAAAACGGAGGAGGAGGAAAGAGAAAATCTCACTAAACCAAGTGTAAGCCTGGGGGAAATACATAACGCCCGATCTGTCTGAAAGGTGGACCACGGGATGGCGAGCGCGACAGTAGGACTTCTCGCAAAAAATGGGTCGCCCACAGAACAGGAAGGCAAAGTGCCAATATACTTGGCTGCATACCGACACTAATCTAAATACAAAAGACAAATCCATATTCAGCTAATACGCAGGCCGGCACCGTAAAGGGGAGGGTCACATTAATTTAACAGGGAGTCGGTAAGACGCAAGGAAACGGAAGAAGGCCACTGAAGAGTCTGAAGGGGACGGCATACGGTCACGGATACAGAAAAAGACAGTTATCCCGTCGCAAGTGAATGCAGACAGACGGGCTTCCTCCCCTGGGTAACTGTTGAAAACTTTTACGGAAAAGTAAAAGCCAAACCTAAGTACTAAAAACGGGGCAGTGGGATCTCAAGCGAAAGTACAGGCGAAATGGGAGGGAGACGCGGGAGAGAGGAAAATGTCCTTGAAAATCATCGGGGTCAGGGCAAAAACTCAACCAGGTCGGGAAGACGCAGGTGGGAAATCAGCTAGCACTAGATAAATAGTTTAAGAAAAGAAGAAAAACAGGCGAGATGGGGAGGTAAAGACGGGGGGCCTGCTCCAAAGAAAGCCCTGCGTTTAAAGCGTAGATTGTGCCGCAAATGATGAAGGAAATCAAGAATGGGGATCGACAGACGACAGGATCAAGTCGCTGACGTACGGACGAAGTCTCAAAGAGCAGAAAGACTACGCTCCCGGGGACAGCAATTGAAAGGACGGAAAGAAATAGAGGCTCGCCCGCTTAACCGAGGGGACTCCATTACTTATGGGGGACAGGACAGGGTAAAAGATCGCTTAGAGAATCAAACCTAGCCTTTGAAACCATACGGGATGGCAAAGATCCGTAAAATGGCCCAGGGGGAAAAAATCACTCAGAAAGTCAACGAGTAGAGGTCTTAGGTCATGAGGGCACAAACACCAAACCTTTGAAGACTCGTGCGCAACATTAAGGGGCGCGTAGGGTAACTTGTCGAAGGCATTAAAACAATGTTTGTTGGGAGGGCAGGGAGTTTGGAGCGCCTCAACAACCTGCCCTCTTGCCTAATTGTAGTAGGGCGTGGAAATCGGAAGAGAAAAGTAGTAGCACCGCGCCGAGCGGGGACGAATCAGCAGTCTGCGGGAATAAAATATCACTCTCCAGGAAGGAAGCTACTAAAAGCACGGCTAACGATTGACAAGAGCCGGTATTAGGGCCTCAACAGAATGACTCGCGTCTGGAAAAGTCGAAGTCAGCAGAGAGAGTCGCTCAGTCGCTGAATAGGTCTAACAGCAATTCAGGATAGGGGGACGAGGGGGGAAAGCACTTTGACCGTTCCGGGGAGAAGGATTAGAGAGGCGTAAAAGTGCGGCCCCAGCACCGAGCAAGGGGAGGGGGGGCGAGGCCGTTTGAACATAGGGCGATGCGGAAAGACTTCTCCGAGGCGGACAAGGAAGCGCACGTTTGGGAGCTGGCTGCAGATCAGCGGTCCATCAAAACTAGTACGTAAAAAAATGGCTGTTTATCCCTAAAGATTCGTATCAGGAGACCGAGACGGGAAGAAAAAAGCAGGTCGGTTCATAACAGACGCGAAAACTAAAAACTCCACGCTCATCTACCATGTGGGAATGCAGTAGAAATCTCTTCCTGCGGTGAAGTGCCAAAGGAGGGAAAAACACAAGAGCATCCATATAGAAAGTGGGAACGAGAGACAGAGAAGCGGGGGAGAAGGCATCCATCACTTCCCTCGGGGCACGCATTTCGGTGGGGAAACTGATTTCGCGAGGTCGGAAGAACAAAAAGAAGGTGAGAACACTCCGGTAGGGAAAGAAAAAAATACACTTTTAGAATCACACTACACTTTTCAAAGCTAAAAAAAGTCCTTTATCTTGGGCTGAGACCAAACAGAAATCAGGAAAAAGTCGGTTGGACGGTAGCAGAGGTCCCGCTCAGAGGAATGGTCCAGGCTCTCTAATTATTAGGCATAGGCAACTCGCAGAGCGACAGAAAAGAAAGAAACGAAAGCATAAATGCATTTTAGGCTCAGGGAGCGGGGGGGAGGAGGGGGCCTCTGGAAACTTTCAATGGAAAAGGATGAACAACGACCGGCAAGGTACAGACAATAGGGGGAAACCGGGACGCAAAGGAGAACCGTCACAGATCACCATACTAAAAGCCGTCTGGTCAAGCTCAAACTGCATACTCCTTCTATCTGCGAAGCGCAAATCCAGATGCGGGCCTCAAAACGTCGGAGTAAAAAACAGAAAATCATGCCGGGAAGGAAGGATCCTCACCTCGGCGGCCGGACATCGGGAAAATCAAATGCGAGATTTGATACTCTCAAAAAAAACAACGGTAGTCGGAAGAGATAAATCATTGCGGAAACCGGTGGATATGTGATCCACTAGGATCCTTAAGACTCTAATGGGTTCAAGTCAGGTCCAGGCAGAGTTTAGAAATGGTTGGGAGTACAAGAGTAGAGAAATGGATCTGGGGCTCGATCATAGATGGATTCACTGGCGTCTCTGTCTGGAAGGGTTGGTTGAATGGCGTCGATTGAGGTCCAAGAGAATAGGACACTCGAAAATCAAGGTAAACCTGGCGCAACTGTCACGGGCTGAACAGGGGACAAATGCTGAAATATCCAAACCGGATCCCCTGCACCTCAGCTGTCGACTGCTGCTGTTCGAGTGGACAGGGCATGCAAAACGATCGCTAGCGGTATGCAAAATGTACCCCACACCGGGCGCGGTGGCGGAAAAAGGTGAAAAAAAAGGCAGCTTCTAAAGCCAGCTAGTAGGGGTCGGGAAATGCGTAAAAGCAGGAAGAGGACGCTGTTGGGGGGGGGGGGGGGGGGGTAGGTGGGGGGGGGGGGGGGGGGTGGAATTGGTTTGGGAGGGGGGGGGGTGGGGGGGGGTTGGGGTTGGGGGGTTGGGGGGGTTGGGATTTGGTGCCTCAATTTTCGTTGAGGGACGAAAGGGGGGTCCATGGGGTGTACACATAAACAGTGAGAAACGGAAGAAAAACCTTTGTGGGGGGTGAAGGGTGCCCAGAAGAGAGAACAGAATTTACAACCTCTGGACTTCCTGCGGATAAAGTATACGGTGACAATGAGCATCGATCGTCAACCAGTAAAAGCGGTTAAAAAAGACCACAGGGGGGGGGGGGGGGGTGTATAGAAGAGGTCCCTGAAAAATGGAAGTATCTCATTGTCAAGACAACTTTTTCTATTGGTGGAAGCTCCCAGACTAGTTCTGATATGGAACCGTGATACAATGCGGAAAACGCCCCAACAGAACAGGTAGGTCGTAGAGCGGAAGGTCGAGGTGATACACATCAAAGGGGGAAAAGATCTATCATGATGGAAAAAATTCAGCCCGAAGCCTTGCCAGAGAAACGCGGAAGGCTGTCCCTCACTGAAAAAGCTTACAAACTCGGGAGGGGGAAGAAAAGGGGGTTACACTACACCTCGCTGGCCACGTATAGGGCGACAGTCTATCGGCTTTTCCGCCGCCAGGGGCGTGAACTCGCGCTTAACAAAGCGAACAACGGGCGCAGCGCGGATATGCTGTTTAAAGGTAGAGAAGGTATTTTTATTATCGGGAAGCAATGGAGTGGAGATGCATGAAGAAAGGCGCGCCTATACTGGCGCGGGGGGGACAGATGCAGGGTAGGGCTGATGAATGCACGGAGATTGAAATAGAGACGGGCGCGTCTGGTGTCTATGGTCTAGAATTAGGCGTAAAACGAAGAGAGGGAAGAGGCTGCTCAAAGTAATCGGATAAGTAGAGCGCAAATAGACTCCAAGCGACTCTCAGTGGTTTAAGAGAGTCAACAACCGAGCGGAAACACATCGAAAAAGGGGGGGTCGCAACACGGTGACCTAAAATACCTATAGGGAAAAAAGGTAGGGGCTGTTAAAGGACACGAAGAGAGATTCCGGTAGTTGGAAAAAAACTCAACTGTGAAAGAAGCTGGTTACTGAGGCGGTGGGGACCGGCTACAAGGAGAGGTCGGCCTCTAGAGAAAGTTCAAAAAGATAAAATACGGAAAAAAACTCAGGTGTAGGAGGTCAGGAGCTGAATAAGGGGATAAAGGAGTCCCTTAAGAAAGGACCGTGTACACAGGGTTCGGGAACCGGGCCATCCGCTAGAAGAGGGGTCGCTCCGCCGGTGCAGCAAAAGTTGTAATAGGTCAGTCCGACTCGGAAGAACCCTAACTGTTGGCTTCAAATATAGCGGGACGAAAATCGTCAAAATAAGGCCGTGCTGGGAAGGTCACCCTCTGAAAATAACAGGCCTGGTGGCGTTATTTTCATATTAAAAAACTGTACAGATTGTGGTCGATTAAGACACAACAAGGGGAGGGAAAGAGGGGTGGCGAGTTTCTTTGAAAAAACAAGGAAGCAGGGCGAGAGGAGCTGCTCCTGAAAAGGTGGAGAAACGGAAAGATTGCGGACTTAAAGGCAAATTACACACGGTAAACTTTCGCTTGGGCCTGGAAAAGGGGAAGAAAAGCTGCACGCACCTGCGTCCGGGGGAGGCTGCTCAGGAGTTTACAAGGCCCAACAAGAGCAAGCCTGCTGGGGGCGTTTTACTTTTCTCGGAACGTAGAAACTCCCCTGCAGACTGGAATCAATAAAAAGAGAACATCGACGGTGACAGTAGCAAAGCCGAGCAGGGACGAGAGAGAATCGGCGGAATGTAGGTTCAGACCAAAGCTTAAGAAAGGACACTCACGCAGAAGATGGGCTACATGTGCGAAAGAAGGGAGGGGAAGGAGAGGTTGTTCCATCCTGGCAAAAAAGGGCAGCGGAGGGGCGAAGGTAGGTCGTCTGGAGGGGGTGATGAAGCTGAAAGTCGTCCCCACCACAACTGAGTATAAGAGAGAGAGGCTCACAAGAGGCGAATAATTACCCAAAGGGAGTTGCCCAGGGGGGGAGCCACCCTCGGGTTTTCAATCAGGTCTAAAACGTTCTCTGACGTCCCAGAAAGGGTCGCCCAACTGCAAAAAGAGGAGAAAGCGTGTCAGAAACTAAAAATAACGAACAGCCCTCCATAGAGAGAAGGCAGAGGGAAAAAAAAATCAGGGGAAAGAACTGAAACCTTCTGCTGGGTAGCTCGAAAGTTCCAGAGGAGGGTCCTGGGATCCCTTAAAAACTCACGACAGTTTGGGGAGGAATAAGGAAAGATCGCAGCGCGCTCAAAACCCGAGATTCTTAATTCAGGAAGGAAGTCAAAGACTGGGGGAAATGTCCGGGCCAAGACCCGGGGGAAGACGAAAAGAGGTTCCTGGGAATCCAATGAACGACTACCCATCCTCTTGCGCCCGGAAAGTCCAGACAAATAGGAAGAGGGCACGCCACCCGATCTGATCCAGGGGGGTGTTGCAAAAGAAGGGGACAAAGCATGGCGAGCCAAGGGGTACATTTGACGGCATATAACCATAAAAAGCCAGACCAAACAGAGAATGTGAAGATAGTTGCAGAAACACGGAAGCTGGGATAAGGCGTTAATTAAGAAAAAATTTCAAAGAAAACAGGATGCAGTCGTCCAGGGCGAGGACGCGAAAAGGACGATGATCGAAGCACTTCGAAAAACGGAGCCGCGGGAGAAAAAAAATCATCTGGAATCCGTTGACGGGGGTGAAGGGTCCAGGACGGGAAACAGGAGAAGGGTCACAAAAAGGGGCAGGCATCATGAAGGGGTTGGTCTCCGGAGGAGGAAATCCGAGCTGCTCAATTCTCCACACGGGATAGATTTCCACCAAGAGGGCAAAATCGTCACCCGTTTGGAAAAAGGGAATCAGGAAGCACCGGAAATCTCGTCTGAGAGTCATGGAACAAGTGACACCAGCGAAGATGGGGTACAAAAAAACGGAACATGAAAACTAACTGTGGCAAGTGCGCGAAGACCCAACATCGAACCGATTGTTGGGGGACGCAGCAGCAAACAAGGAGCAAGAGTGCCGAGGGCTCGCGGCGCTCTAAAAATTCCGCCCAAAAACCGCGCCGTGCGGGAAAGAAGAACCAAGCAAGATGCGGGCGAAGAAGAACCTCAGGCCTCAGCCCATGGGCCTCTCAATAAGTTTAACCGAGCCGGAGGAAGGCCTAGAGAAAAAATCGGGCTTTTGGGGAATATAATCACCTTCATATACTTGAAATGATAGCGAGCCACCCATATCCGAGGGAACATCTCAGGACCGTTCGCAAGGCCTGAAAGCGATTGAAAAGCAAAAAATCGCCGGCCCAAATCAATCAATGATAAACTATTTCGAGGTCAAAAACGAACAGCGATTTAGTTGAAAAGGGAGACTTCAGTGCCCTCGGCCGAGGATGTGCCGGAGGTCCGGCGGAATCTCAGAAACTCGTCGGGAAGAAATTGGTCGGTCTCCGGTGGAGATGGACGGGTGGAAAAATGCTTCGCCAAGCACCGGCTTTGGCGAAAAAAAAATACGGCCAAGCTGTTCCGGGGGAATAGAAAAAGAAAGAGGCGATCGTCCCTCCCAAGCTACCATTTGAAAGTAGTACGAGATAGAAAAATGCTGGTGAAGGGCCCGGGTTACCACCCGTAATCCTATGAATCTGGACTAAGAACCGGATCAGCGCGAAGACAGTCCAAGAGGTCAGGGGAAAAAAACTTCTGTCGGTGTGTCCGGGCGGAAATAGCTTCAGGGAAGACAACCAGGTCAGATGACAAAGTAGACTGGGTAGTTTCCCCAAGCAAGGTGAAGATCAAGCAAAAAGGGCACCCAGAATAATTGATGCAGCCGAAGACAAAACAATCCGAAACTGAGGGGGTCGTTTTGAACCTGTACAAAAGACGGCAACAGCAGGATGCAAGTTGGTGAGAAAAGATAGCGGAGGGGAGGGAATGCCTAAAGAGGAAAAATATAGAAAAGGCCCCACGCAACGCGAGACAGAAAGCGCAAACTTAATTAGACTAAGTGTGGCTCGGGGTCAGAATTGAATTGAACCGATTTAAACGCCCGGTTCGATAGTGGGACGCATGGAACCCTCAATCGACGACCGCAAGTCGTTCCAATAGATACCGGAGGAGAGCCTAGAAAGGATAGAAGCGATGCAGAAAGGAGGAATCCAGATCAGGAAAAACATTCTAGTGCAACACGGAAAAATGCCGGGGGGCAGTTCTCCCCAATAGGACTAGAGAAAAGTCATCAATAGTGGATTTCCGCACTTGAGCATGATCTCCGACAAAAACAACCATATTATTAGGGAAGAGAGAGATAAGGAGCAAGTGTAAGAGAAACTATTCGGAAAACTAATCGGAAAGAGCGGGAGTAAGCGCCGCAGGGGTAACCCGTGGGGGTGCAAAGAGTTGTTAGCATCATAAAAAACTAAGTCAAATAGGCTGCGATTCAGTGTAGAGGGGGAGCTCCGCGTACGTACTAAATCGGTCGATTGGACGTAGGATCCCCGTAACTGCGACGCATGTCGGGAACCGGGAAGGCTTGTAAAGTCCTTCAAAATTACTTACTATTTCACAAAACCGCTCACAGGCGAAAGAAAGATGGGAAGAAGCCCCCCTGCTTCTCGAGGCGGAAGGAGAGAGGGAGCAGCGTGAGTAAGGATACAACTAACACCCAACAAAAATATGGAAAAAACTACAAAACATAATAAATTAAACACAACTGCGAGGAAAATAAAAAAAATAAAACATAAAAAAAACATACAATATATAAAGGAATACAGAACATCAAATCAGGAAAAGGAGCAAGGGTTCCCAACGTGTCAGTCCTACCAGCGGGACCCAGACACCGCGGAAAGTCATAAAAAGGGGTCTTACGAACGGGGGACATCACGAAAAGGCCGCAAGGGTCCGTAAGGGATTAGGCGTAGCGATGATCCGCACTTCAAGAAAAGACTCTCTATTACCTGTATAAGAACTAAGGAAAGAAGGAGACTCGTAAAAGAAAGGAAAAGGTTGTTTATACGCACCGCCGGTATGAAAGGGAACAATGAGGGTCAGTGTCGAACCTTCTCTGAAGGGCTGAGACGCAGGCGAGGGACAAAGAAGGAATTGAAAGATCGTGAGACTTTGATGGGAGGCGGCCTGCAAGAACGATGTCAAGAGGGCGCACGGTCCAAAAAAAAGACCAAGAAGGATGAAAAGGCGCTAGATACCGGAAAACACCGCTGTGAAAAATCTTCCGGCTTACTTGGTGTAAGACGAAGGGTGAGGGGATACTGAAGCGCTGCGCAAATAACGAGTAAGTCTCAACTCTCGTATTAAAAAAAAAAGGTTAGCTGCGAGTATCTGGTGAGAGAAAAGGAGAAGAAGATGTCAGGACGATCTCGAAAGATAGATGAAAAAGGCTGGCCTGAGACCGATCGGGGATCGAGCTGCTCCAAGATGAGCTATCGCTACTTTGAAGATACGAAGCTGCGGGAGGAGGGCTCTCAAACACGAAACGTTGAGCTAGTGAGCCCATCAGGGGCGGAAAGGAGATAAAATTTAACGGAGCGCCTTGTGCGGTAGATCAAAAAACGAGAGAAAGACAAAAAAGGGGGGTAAAAAAGGGTGCCGAGCGTCTCCTGACACTTGACGATTACGGCGCGTCGAGTACAAAGGGAGGGGGTCTTGGAAAGGAAGCCGAAAGATATTCCTTTGCGATCCTAAAAATTGTGCGGAGAGAGAAGTGACGCAGGAGGGGGAGATAAAGTGGTTCTTTTCGCTACGAGAGGGTAGGTCCAGGAAAGCAAGGACGGAAAAAATAATTCCTTCACTTCGACACGTAATGAGAGAAGAAAGGAAGAAGGCCGGGACACTGCCGACCGGCGTCGTTGAACGGGCGCTGGTGTCAAGAACCTCTATGCCTTTATCGAAATAAAATCGACGACGCCTCCTGCGTTGGAGGCAAGGGCGCGAGGACGTCGCGAATCGATGTCGGACCTAGGACAGAGAATGGTGGCGGATGGGTCGTCCGTAGTGCAATGATCGGGTGATTGGACTCATGTAACTCTTGGGAAAATGAGGGGTGTGCTGAGCCGCGTTAGGAGGGGAAAGAAGAGGGGCCGCCCCGCGGCGGGGAGAAATCTAGTCGTTCAAAGGCTGTGATCTACCCGTCCAGGGTTCAGTTAATTTATTACGGCAACCGGACAAGTGCCACATAGGGAGTGCCGTCATTTCCATGAAAAAAGCTTGGGGATCACTTTCGATCGCTGGATAGTGGGAAACACGTTTGCCGCCTAAACAAACTTCTGTCTGAGTGAACGTATTCGAGAATGAGGTCCCCAATCAAAAAAATCAGGTAGCTACCTGGACCCTAAACCGGACGGTGCACAAAAAAAAGCCGATGTCGACATAGGAAATGCGCTAGCAAGAGGGACTTTGACCAAGTCTCATCGTCTTCACGCATGCGAAATTGGTGACTGCGGTGAAGAGAAGAAGAATCCGGCGAAAACTATTAAAACCTAAGTTTCCACCTTGCCCCGCGAGGGAGAGGATTAAGGGGAGGAGTGTGAG
>Ga0179593_1334031_pt1 | contig 14538 bp, 18 predicted proteins | sample CZODoug2_1_08_16_FD_185931 | JGI IMG/M metagenome (GOLD analysis project Ga0179593, IMG submission 185931) | Vadose zone soil fungal communities from Angelo Coast Range Reserve, California, USA - CZODoug2_1_08_16fungal (PacBio error correction) | ecosystem: Environmental > Terrestrial > Soil >...
TGAAAAAACATAAAATCTGGTGAGCGGGAATGCAGAATGTGAAAAAACGACAACAGACAACCCGGGAACTACACGGAAAAGGTCACTCAATGAAAACGGGAGGGGAGGAAAGATAAGCTCCTCACAACTGAACTCGTGTCAAAAAGCCCTGACCCTCGTTCGTAAGAAAAAAACCGAAAAACAGGTACCAAAAACATGACGGAGAGAGAATGCATCGCTGTTTTCCATTAGGCACTCACGGAAAAAAAACAAGTGGTGTCAACAGGAAGCTATGCGAGCAATGCAACGGTTCCATCCGACACGAAGTAAAGGGAGTGAGACCTTGGTGCAACGGGGTCCGTCGTGGGCAATGAAGGTCTCGCGAGTCAGTGGACGGAAAAAAAAAAAAACAGTCCAAAGAAAAATTACCAAGGAAAAAAACTTAGCTGCAAGGGGGAGGGAGGAATCCACGGGCAAAGTCACGTAGGACCTCAACGGTCAAAAGGCGGATGAAGCAGGGACAGGCGAATTTCAGGGCAAAAGAAACCGCATCGGGGAGTACTGGGGCGGCCCGACCCACCTGGGGGGGCGTGCTCTACTAAAAAAAACGGCTTCCGCAGGGACCGACTGGCCCCCTGGGAAGAAGGGATAGGATAAGACCAGATCTGGAGGAACCGATCCGCAAGCTTTGAATCAAAGAAGAGAGAGCGCCCAGAAAATAACGATGGACCTGGGCCTCAAACGAATACGTGCCCAAAAAACAAAGGCTTGGTCTTTAAAAGGCCGGGAATCGTCGAGGAAAGAGAAGGGGGTTACGGACAAACGCCGGAACATTGAAGCAGAAGTCGTAAAGATGGGTAAGCGCGACGAGGCTGAAATAGAGTCATCTTCAGAACGGGGGGGTCTTCTTCAGCAAAGATCGGAAAAAAAAAAAAAAAAAAAAAAAAAAAAAAAAAAAAAAAAAAAAAAGGAAAAAGGAAAAAAAAAAAGAAAGAAGCATGGGCCGAGCGTGATAAAAGACCACCTGCTCGGAAAACACGGAAAAAGGATGGGTTGGGGGGGGGGTGGACAAATCAGTCTCCTGACTTGGAAAGGGTGGGGGAACGGGCGATCAGGGGATCAGGCTGTTAGAAAAAGATAGAGAGGCTCACTGCACCAGAAAAATACTGGGGGAGGAACTAAGGGAGCCAAAAACGACTGGGAGACAAAATCATTGGTCAATCGGGCGTGAGCTGGCGAGCGGGGGGGAGCTTGCTTAGAAGGTAAAACACAACGTCGAAGGGCTATCCTCTAAGGTCCGTCTTCTTAATTGAGGAGAGGGATCAGTCACGGGAAAACCTTCCAGGGGGGAGGTGCTCACTATGAACAATTCGGTCGTGGTAAGCGGAGAAGCATGAGGAAAACGGAGGCAAGCCAACGACTTGAGGCACGACCAAGAAGAGTCATGGTACGGGAGATTCGCCGAGGAAAGCGGGCAGGGACGTGGAGGATGTCGAAATCTTCAACAGTTCCCTGAACCAAAATAGCATGATGGGCAGAAGCTCGGCAAATTAAACAAGCAAATACACGCACTGTCTGGAAGGGGAAGTGAAAAACGGACCCTTGCCTACCACGGGAAATAGACTTGCCGGGGGGAAGAAACATAAAATGAAAACCCGAAGGAATAGCAGGGGTGTGGGGGGGGTCCGGGATGCGTACCCGCTGACTTGGGAGGGGGCAAAAAAAGAAACGCGTGGGAAGGATATGCGGGCCCCGGCGAATGAAAAGGGTGGCATGGGGGAGGGGGAAGTCAAGCTCAGGAGCGAGTCGTTCGTATGGGCGCATCAGCCATCCATCAGATCTCCACTCGAAAGGAACGGGAAAAGGCACGGCTTCGAGGGAAAGGATGAAAGCACTTACATTTAATCCGGAGATTTGAAGATGGAGGAAGGGCTCGTTTGGTGAGGGGCGCCACGAGTCTGGAAGGGGGGCGGTTCGGGGAAGTCCATCGTGAAGGAAGTGAAGGTATCTGTCTACGGGTAATTCAAGACATTCTTAAAGGGGGGAGGGTCATTGCCGTGCAAATCTGCATTCGGGGTCAGCGGGGGGAACACTGCAGACAATTGAACGCAGATAGGAAAGAAAATAATTGCTAATAGTAAAGCTTGACTCATCCCAACATGATGGGCAAGACGTTATGGCGGGAAGAAGGCTGAAGTTCAATTAAGGGATCCGGAGACATATCTTGGGGGTAAGGGCGCGAATCAAGCCGCAGCGGAAAAATTGTGAGTGTGTCGCCCAGGAAGAAAAGGGGGAAGACCCCACGAACACGAAGGAAGAAATAATGTCCTGGGGAGAGTATAAGGCTGGACGGGTCCAGATTAGGAGAGAGGACATATTGACAAGAATTTGTGGAAGGGGGGAAGGGAAGTCACACGGCAAAGACGTTTTTTTGTTGGTCTCAGGTGGGGGGAGCGGTACGTGGATCTATGGCTGGGAGCAGACTTCAACTAAGGAACGTAAAAGAAAAAAAATACATAATGGAAGGCTGGAAAAAAAAGTGGATCATGGTTCTGTTGGTGAGGGATCGGGCAGCGCATCAGTCTCTGTCCTCGGCCCACAGGAAGTAGACGAAAATTCAAAATCAAGGACTCAAGGGAGTCAAAGAACGAAGTTGCAGCAAGGAAGGGGGGGTAGGCGGACCGAGTTATGAGGATACTGGTTATTGAGAGTATCGTTATAAAAAAAAAACAAAACGAAGAGGATGGCAAACGTCGTCCTGCTCTATGTTGAAAGAGAGAATACGAGGGGGCAGGCCGATGGGCCACCATCCTTGGGTAGTAAACAACTCCCGGGTGTCGGGGAAAGACTAAAGCTGATTCTAGGGGGGAGTTTCATGGTGGTGGGGTCATACTGCAGAACTTGATACAATCAACAGAAGAAATGGCTATTCCCGTCAAGTTGAAGGTGAGAGAGGAAGAGGAGGCGGGGAGGACGACAAGTCATTGACAGAGTACCTCAGGTTGTTGTATGTAGTGAAAGGTCATGAGGGGGGCGAGGAGAAGGTCATGAGCACCGGAGAAAATCGAGGGCGGACAAGAGGAAAAAAGAAGGTCGCACCGCACGAAGTGGCTTCAGTGAGGGAAAAGAGTTTGAAAACGGGCTTGCCACTCTACGCGCGTGGGGAAAAGTCCGGAACTATGTCGTTCATCAAAGACGCAAATTTCATACACGGGTGGGAAAAGATAAAGGCAGTCGAAAGGGAGCCTATAGAGATATGGCCGCAGGGAGAAAGATATTGGGTGGTGGAACGAGACCAGCGGTCAAGGAAAATCGCCAGCAACATTGAAGGGAAAAAAGGGGGGAGGGGAAGGGCAATGACTCAACAGAGCGTAAGGAGCAGGAAGTTTCAATCAATGATTCGTTCCTTTGGGGGTCTGGGAGATGATCTTGTTTGCCAGTAATGACAAAGTCCTGAGGAAGCGAAAATGCGGAAGGGGGATAAATGACTCAACACTAATTAGTGACCAGAACTACGGTGCTTCAGATCAAATACGTTATTGGGGACAGTGCTGTTTTGGGGGCGAAATAGCAACTCTTAAACGCTCAAGTACGCTAAAAAACAAGAGGTGCTGTGGAATCACTGCCGTTACGAGAACACCGGTAAAAAAAAAAAAAAAAAAAAAAAAAATACACAAAACAAAAAAAAAAAGAGCTAGAGGAACGACTGAATCGCGGAGAGAAAAAAAAACGCGCATCGAACCTTCTAAGGGGGGACTACAACCGAGTCCAGACTAAGGCAAGCATGCTAATGTAAATAAACGTCCAAGCAATACAACGCATCGGGTCGCAATCTACCTGGGTCAAGGTCGCCCTTAGCTTTTGCGTGCGAGACACATCGTCTTGACAAAGGGCGTCATTTGCCTTTTGGCCAGGAAGTGTCTCAGGGTCTCGAAGCGATATGAGCTCTTCGAAAGGTAAGGAACAAGAGGGCTGCACGCAAGGACAGGAAAGACAAAAAAACTACTGAGAAGGGGGTAGATAGCGACTAAACCAATTGACGGGTCTATGGAAAAAAGACTAACAAACACCAACACAGAGGATAACCCAGAGAGACGACTCAGTAGAAGTCGGGAAAGGAAAGAAAGACTAGGAAGAGTATGTGTACTGTGATGCAGGGACGGGGCAAAATTGCTAGCAGATATTGATCAGTCATAGTGGAAAGACACTAAAAAAATCGTAAGGAACATCGCGACTTAAGAAGGACTGTACATTGCAAGAAAGGAATCTTAAAATTCTGCAGCTATTGAGGCACAGTTGGGGAACAGGGGGGAGGCGAAGAAAGTGCAGAGTCTGGGGTGTCAGGACTGGGGCCTTTAGGATACCAAAGGAATAACTATTGGAAAAGGCTCAGGCGCGGAAGTGAGAAGCGCAATCATTGCTAATCGTGGAAAACGTCGGCGTGGGAAAAAAAGTTGGAAGTAGGGATGCGCATAGACGGGTAGGGAGGTTGTCAAGTAACACCAAACCAAAAAAAAAGGCCTTCCAGCGCGGAGAGAACAACGTGAAAGGATAGTGTGGATGACGCAATTCCGGAGAGGGTCGGGAAAGGCAAGAAGTGTAGAACTTCGGTGTGCTCGGCTGAAGGTACGGGCATGACCAGCTTCAAGGGGGGCAAGAAAAACTTGCTAGCTGCAGAGTCGAGCCTCAAAGAAACTTCGCCGAAAAAAGAAGAGACGTCGCACAAACGAACCTTCGGGTTCAAAAAAGGTGTGCAGCGGGAGAAGCGAAGAAGTGCATAAACGAATAAAAACACAAAAAAACGAAAAAAAATTCTTCCCATGCTGACAGGAAAAGACTTCAATTCTACGAGACTGTCCCGGGAGGTCTCTTGACACCGGGGGGGAAAGCGGACTATGCAAATCACAACGGGATAGCGTGGCGTGGGCAACAAGAATTCAAAAGTGCATGGAATGCGCAGAAAAAGACATGTCTGTGGTGGAAAGGGGGGTGAGAATGAGTGCGTCCACTCTGTGGAACTATGGGGCGAATAAAAAAAAGCCCCAAAATCATAACAAGGCTACCTACAAACCCAGAGAGGAAAGGCTTCATGAAGTGGTCGGGATCGATACGGCCCACCTCTAAAAAAAATTACAGCCCCCTGCCCTTGAGAACTAAAAAAAAAAAAAAAATAAAACCCGATGAAAAGGAGGGACTTCAGTTTGGCTCCAGCGTCGACTTCGGGAACGGCCTGAACTGCAACGCTCTCTGAATCCCATTCCGGGATGTCCGCACACTTGAGTAGTGTCGCAAAGAAAGGATGGGGGGCCAGGGGGAGGTGGGACCCAATAGTCAGGGGGCGCGATGTGGGAGTCAAAAGGCCTCTCAAGAGGAGACGCAGCGGCCGGTTGTGTATGAGGCGAACATTCGGGCGACCGGAATAGGGGGAATTGAAGGGTGCTGATCTCGGTTTTTTGGGTGTGCTCAAGGTTCTAAGAGAAGCTCCGGCGGGGGCCGTAAAAGACCTTAAGAAAAAAGAAGTAATGCGAAAGACTTCTTCTGGATACCTCGGACCGGGGTGAGCGAGGGTCACGACATCTCAAATAAGATAAATGGTGGAGGGCAAAAAACTACCCCATCAAAAAAGCCCATATGAAAAATTTAGTGAAGCCGTCGTGGAACTGAAGGGGAAACTAGAAGTACACCGTAAGAAGTATAACAGCAGTACAACGTAAAATACAAAGTAAAAACAAAAAGTGAAACCACGGCCTTTGCGGGGAAAGAGTCAGAAAACTCGAAATATTTTAAAGGGGGGTGGGAGAACAAGGGCGGATAAGGGGGGGGTGCGACAGAAAATTCTGAGCGAAACATATTAGGGCGTCGGGGTACGAACATTGGCGGGATGGGGAGTCTCCGCTTCTATAGGAAATCCGTACCGATATGATCAGTACGGAACGCTGTAAAGCCGCAGAACGAAGGAGGTAAACATTCTCGCACTAAAAAAATATCGGGAGGAATTAAGAAAGGGATTCGATTTATAGTGCCAATTTGAAACGCAAGAGCTGACCCAGGGAGAGAAAAGACAAACGGGTGCCCGCGCAATGAAAAATTCTTTGGAAAGGTAAAAACAAGTACAAGACCTAAAAGAAATGGATGGAAAAGAAAGCCAAGAATGTGGCGAAAAAGACAAAAGGGGGCTTTCGCCTCAAAAAGGGAAGAAAGGAGGAATGGCAGTGGCAGTTCAAAAAAGAGCCCAACAAGACGGGACCTGCGAACGCACTAGAGCGATTAAAAGATGGTTAGATGCTGTGTCCATAAGTCGAGAAACTCGGAGAAGGGAAAAAAAAAGGCAACACATGAGAAAAGGTCTAAGAGGTCCGGCCCGTTACTTAGACGGGCGACGCCCATTAGACAAAAGAAGGGGGAAAATCGCAACAAACCAATGGGATAGTCGGGGGGGAAACTTCATTTAGAGTGATTAAAAGGCCTAGGATGTTAGACACCGTTTCTTCTGGAAAAACATGCAACAGAAATTGTATTCGCCGACGCGATAAAAGGCGGCATAATGGAACAGGGAGAAATTGGTTGAAGAAAGGCGAGTCAGTACCAGCAAAAACACACGTGAAGACGCGATTTAAAAACACAACAAATAAAGGGGTTTTAAGAATTCAGAATTCGGTACCAAGTCTAGGGAGGGGCAGCAAGGCAGAAGAGGGGGAAGAAAAACCTTGCTATGTATGACGTCGCTACGAAAACACTTGAGTCTACGGGAGGAAGGGCCTCCATTAAGAAAACCGCTCAGACCGAGACCCTGGCTCAGCAAGCGGGAGAGGTCGACCCAAAGTTGAGAAGACGTCCGACATCGGGGAAGTTGGGGGGGTTGGAGGGTTTGTTTGTGGTGGTGGTTTGTTGTGTTTGGTTGTGGTGTGGGTTTTTGTGGGGGGGGGTTTGTGTTTTTGGGGGGTTTTTTGTGTGGTTTTTTGGGGTGTTGTTGGGGGTGTTGTGCGGGGGGTTGGGTGTTTTATGCTTTGTGGTGGGCAGCTCCACAACAAAAAAAATTCCATGCTACAGTTATTGGCATCCAGTCTTTTGGATTAAAAAGGCGCGGTGGAAAAGGAAGACAGAGGGGCAGACAGCTACCCGCAGAATAACACCTTTGCACAGAGGGGCGCGGACCCCATCAAAAAACTCCTTGCAACGCCCTCGATAACGTTGGTCGATGTAATCGCTCGGACGGCGGCCGTGGGGATTGCTGAAGACAGGGGAAAAAAACGTCCGGGGGAAATATCATCGCTGGCGCGAGCACTATACGACCTTGAGCGTACAAATTAAAGGAAAAACCTTTCCATCTAAGTCCGTGCCAGAATCAAAGCGGTCACAGCACGGCAGTTTTGCAGGGGAGAAGGGGGTACCGGAACGAGGGACCGGGTGAAAGAGCGAAGGAAGGAGATCTCAAAAAGCGGCAGCAAAAGAAAAATAAATGGTAGGGGATCACTAGATCTCTCGGAGAAATATCGCGACGCTGGGGACGCCAAAAGGGAAGGCCGGCAAAAAAAAGCGATTGGTTGGGTGGCCAAAAGCTCGCCGGGAATCGGAGAAGGCCTTGGGTGCCTTGGGACTAATTGAGGTAGAAAAAAGGAAAAAAAGGTAAGCAGCCGCAGTAAAAAACAAAGGGACGGGTCCCAGGAGACTAAGAAGAGTAAGGGGTGGACTGCGGGACATGTGTGTAGTGGGCAATGAAGAGATCAAAATTTTCATGCGCCAAAAAACAGAGAAAAAATGGTTGCACTCAGGTCTCAGAACGGTAAAGGTTGCGGATGGAAAAGCAGTGGGAGAGAGAAAAACTGGAACCACCAGTTGGCCTGGGGTGGGCCGGCTCAATGAATCCCATCGGAATTTCTCTCTTATTACCTTTCTTTTGGCGAACGCGGAGATGGGTTAGCGGACGAGAGGGTCAAAGCAAGGAGCACAGTTCAGTTGGTGCGGATATAGTCAGAACTCAAACGACATGGCATGGAAGGAAAAAGGAGTGAAAAAAAAAACCGGGTTTGAGGATGTAGTGAACATGAGGGCATCGATAAAAAAAGGGAGACGGATGTGGCCATACTCAAATCGGAGATTCAAACAACTAAAAACTGAGGAGGATATTTGGGGCTGGGCCCTCATCGTGAGAGGTTGTGGAGAATCGAGAAAAGGGCGCGATCCACAACCCGGTGATCACTTGACCGTGGGAAAATACATGATAGCTTCGTGAGGGACAAGCTCTAAACACAACTCTCGGGCAAACAACTGCACTACGTTCTAACGACCTAAGGCGAACACAGATCCAAAGCAAGGGGGTAAAAAGAAAGAAAAAAGAGGGGCCATTAGAAAGGGGGCAGAAGAACGGAAAAAAAGCCAACGGTGCCATGCACTGGAGGATCCAATGAAACCGGTTGACCAGACCTCTCATTAAAGGGTCAGGGAGACCTGTGCACACTGGTGTAAGGGAGGGTGGAGAGAAGGTGGGATGAAGGAGGTCATTCCTAAGAAAATAGGATCGCAGTCCAAGGTAAAAGATGGGAGGAAGAATGGGAAAACCCGCGGCTGGCTACCGGGGCTTCCGCGTCAAAGAAGGGGAAACTCACCGTCACGCCAAAGAGAGGAAGCAAACGGACGGAATCTGGCCAAAATCCAACAATCGACTTCAGTGGCTTGCGGGGCCTGCCACCGAAAGGTGACGTGCCATAAACAAAACAGCGTCAGCAGATGAATTGTAGGGCCCCTTAATCCTGATGTGTGATCCGGAACAAGAGCTGGGGAGGAGACCGGACCGCTTTGCATCCTCAGAGAGGGAACTATCTCACCCGAGGCCCTCTGTAATGAAAACTAAGAAAGGGGCTGCCCCCACCGACGAAGGTCAAAGGTAAAACTCCATGTAGTCTCATGTCGACAACTTTAGTGAAATGAGAAGTTCAAACGCTTGAGAGCAACTGTCAGGGAGAGGAGAGAGAGGCTGATGCTAAAATAAAAAAAGTGGAGTTGCAGCCATCACTCGGCATGAAAGGAGCTAGAAAACGGGAAAGCTGCTAGGTCGGAAGGGGTACGAGAGTAGGTAATGTGGTCTCAGCGACTGTCGTGGGGTGAAACAGGGGGAAGAGGACAGCGGGTAGCCGCTGAACAAAAAAAAAGGTATGCAGGTGCAACAGACGGAAGGTTATCAAAAGCTAAGGTTGGCCAAAAGGGCAGCATGAATCATTGCGAGCGGGGGCTTGAGCACTGAGGGGAGGAAAAAATAAAGGCTGAGAAAGGGGGGGGAAAGATACACTGGCATGAAAACGCCATTCTCCATCTGAAGGGAAGTCTTCAGGATCAAGTCGAAGGACAGGGGGAAGTGAGGGAAGATGAAACGGAAAGCATGGTGACTAGGATCAGGGTCGGGAACCAGCGTAATGCGTCCGACTGAAAAATGATAACCCCGAGAAGGGGATTTGGATAGAAAAAATAAAAAAATGAAAGGAGGAGGCGGTGGTAAGGACTTTAAAAAAGAAACTCAGTCAAACAATGTCAAAACCCTGCCGTCCAAAGATGGCAAAGAAATCTTCGAATCGGGTCGGGAACATCAATACGCAAAGGATGAGAGGGGAAAGAAAAAGTCTCAAATTGCATAACGCTCCTTGAAAGAGCGCTGGGGAAGGGGTGAAGACAATAATAAAAAAGCATATGAAGCATCCCATATTTGGTGGGGGAGGGGGCCGGGGTCGTAAACAAAAAAAAAATTGTGGGGGCCAAGGATAAAACCGGAAAATGGAGGCACCAACGGAGGAGAACATTGGGGTGGGCTGGAGAGTCTCTCTCCTTCCGATTAAAATGCGGGCTATTGGCAAGAAAACATCATCTTTGAATCCGGGCACTCTAGAACGGCGCCGGAACGGCTAGGATGGCTAGGCTTTTGAAAAAAGGGAGAAGGTCGGACACCGGGCATGGGGGGGAGGGGAGGGAAGCATCTTGGGGGTTTAATGAAGCAAAATTCGTTAGGGTGTTAAGGGGCAAAAATCTGGAGGACGATGAATTGGTATGGACGCCGGGGGGGGGTACTTCAAGAAAGGAGGAGCATTCTCTGTGCGAAAGAGCGATTCTGGGGCACGGGGGCTTGCATGCCTCCAACTCTTCCCAATTAATTCTGAATGAATAAAATGGGAGAAAAAAATCGTTGAAAGGAACATGCAGAGGCAGAGAGGGCGGGGATAAGGTACTGATCATATCGATGGGGGTAGGCAAAAATCATCTCAGCGCGAGGGAAAAGGGGGGGGAGAAGACGGCTCAAAGAAATCACGTTCTACCAGAAAGTCCTAGAAGGGACCGGTCGAAGATGTCTCAAAAGTATCAGTGGCCAAAGTTGACAAAAGTGGGTGGAAGGGACACACGCAAGGACGTTTGGGGAGATGGGAGTGGGAAACTTCAAGCGTGTAGATAGGTTTTCTCATACTGAAGAATCGGTGGGGGCTGGGATAGGAAAGTTCCAAAGGTCAAAGGGGGAAGCAAACGGGACTCAAGCGGAGGGTGGTGGAAGTAAAAGCAAAAAAATTCAAAAAATCTCTCCTAATTTGTGCCTGAAACAAAAAAGAGGGGGGGACAACCTCGGCTCGAAGGAGGGGGAAAAAAATATGGCTAGGAAGAAAGATTTTTGGGCCAGAGGGGGGAAAAAAAAGAGCGATCGGGGGGATCCTTGAAAGACCAGTAAAAAAAAGGAAGAGGTGATGGAAAGGCAGCGGAGTAGACTGCGAGAAAACTGACAAACCCGATTGGCAACAATCCTTGTTGTAGCAAGAAAAACAGGGGTGGCGGAAAAAATCACTTAAAGGGATGTCCGAGAGGGGGGGAGAAGGTGGGTCAGCAGTCTGAGAATTACTGAAGCAACTCAGTCATATTGAATTGGGTTCCATTAAGTGCTTGAGACGGGGGAAAATGGGGGGAGGAAGAGGGAGCCAACGAATGAAAAGAGGGGAAAACATGTTTGGGGGGGTGGGAAAAGTAGGACTTGGGGAGAGATCGGGGGTCTCGGGTCGAACCGGAGGAAGAGGGGAAGAAAAGAAACCTTGGTAGGAAAAAAAAAACACCAAAAATCAGGTGCAGTGTAAAAGCTTGGGAAACTGATGGCATAAAACGCAAAAAAATCAAAAAGAATGGATGGGGAGAGAGCGAAACTGCAACACGGTGTGAAAAAGACCGGGAAAGGGCAATGCATGAGTCCTAAAGACAGGGGGCCGCATGCGGAGATATGGGGGGGGGGGTGCGACGACCCGGCGGTAAGAAGGCGAATCGCGGACTAAAACGGGAGAAGGAGTAGGATGGTGAGACGGCGACCAAAAAGCGAGGCGCTAAAGGTCAGTCGAGCATCAATAGCCCGCAGGTTCTTGAGAAGGGGAATGCAAATTAATGAACCATGGAGTGGAAGAGTGCGAAAACGTACCGAGGGGGGGGGGGGGAGAACAACAACCTAATTCAGGTGGGGGGTCAAACGCAATACTTTCAGGAAGAGGAAGGCCAGGGCAGGGACTGTTTATGAGTTGGACAAACTAGTAAAAAGCGGAGAGGGGGAAAAGAGAGACTAAAAACCTGAAAATGCTGGGAAAAGGGAGGGAAAGAGACTCGAAGCTCTCGGCTCGCCTAATCTGAATAGCGGACTTCAAATCTTCGCACTAGGCTTTGCGAAGGGTCTATAGGTCTCCTGAGAAAAGGAAGGAAACCAAATAAAAGAACCGACGCTAGGTCGCAACATGGAGAAATTTGCGGGCCCTTGTAGCCGCGACGGGAAAAGGGAAAGGGGGAAGAGAAGCAGCTTTTCGCATAAGAGGCGAGGTGGAGCCGAAACGAGGTAGAAGAGAAAAAAAGGGGAGAGAAGTTCATCAGTGCGGAAAGAAAAAAAACACAACCACGTGACATGAAGAATCAGCGGAGCACGACCACACTTGGACTAGATTGGAAAGGGGGGACTATAAGAAAAACAACACGCGGAGAGAGAGAGAGATCGGAAAAAGAGAAACGGAGGGCCGAGCTGACGCTACGAATAGGCGCTGGAAGTCCGGCATGCAGCCGATGAAAAATGATAAGAAAAACAGAGGCGATCGTTCGGAAAGAAATGGAACTTAAATGGAAAAGGGGACTTGGAAGGGGGGAAAAGAGATGGAGAGGCAAAGCGGAGAAAGGGGGCCAGAGAAGACGAGCGGGGGCTTGAAAAAGTTCGCGTCCATTATAGACAACTAAAAAATTCGAAAGTAAGGAAAACTGTCCGCGATTCAGGTCAAAACAGCCAGAAGTTCTCGTCAGGAATGGGAAAATGGCAGAAGGGGGGGGGGGAGATGAGGATCTCCTGTATAAGGGCGGGAAAAATAACAAAACGCAAATTAACTGCAGGTCTGAGCCACAACGGAAATAGGTATCACAATTCGATCGTGGCTGCGGGACCCGGGCAGGAACGAATGGAGCGCAAGGGAAGAAAGAAGAATAGAAAACCGTCAGCATTCATGGTGAAAAAACAATGAAACGTAATTCAGCCAATCAATCACGTCCGTATCAAAAAGACGAAGACAGAGATTCGTGACAGCGGGAGCTGAAGGAAGGTATGGTACACAACCAATAGCTAGCATACGGCCATGATCGGCTGGGAACTCAACTATTGAAAGGCCAGGTAAATGCAAAAAAAAGGGGGGGGGAGGAATCGCTGCCAGTAATAAGGGCATTATGAGACGAGCGGGTAGTTCCAAAACAAGGTCAAACCATTTGCAACAAACTGTAAGAAACGTGTTTGTCGAAAGCTTGGGGCAGAGTTGGGGGAGCAGAAAGTGGATAAGGGGGGGAAACACAGAACCATCAACGCAGAAAAAGTAAGAAAAAACACGGCAAAAGAAAACGGCAAACATGCTTCGTCGGCGAAGTCGTATCGATAACAAAAACGAACAAAAGCACCATTAAATTGGGAAAAGAATAGTGCTTGAAGCTTCTGGCTCCAGCAGATGAAAAAAAAAAAAGAAATTCAAAACAAAAGAAGCTTGCAGGAGCCGAAAAAGGGGTGTTGTCCCCTACAAGGATCATCGGCTGGGCCCCAAAGGCGTAGGTTGGACGGGAAAAAAAAAGCAAAGGTGCGTCACCAAGTTGTGGAGAAGGAAACGTAGCGATAAACGAGAGCCTTAACAGAAAAAAAATGAATTATGGTTAAGGAGGTTAGTGAGAATCGGCGAGCCGATCATGGTGATTCCACAAACATCTTACAGCTGGTCAGACTAGTGGCTTGAAGAAAAAAACACAGGACCAAGAAAGTCAAAGTGGTGAGGAAAGCCCGTTACTGACTGGAAAAAGGGGAGAAAAAAGTATGGAAGATTAAAATCATAATAAAAACACTAAAGCACTAAAAACTGACGACTGCTCATGAATTGCGTGTGCAACTCAATATGCAAACCCACAGGTCAACGGCGACGGAAGATCGGTTGGGGAGAAAATCGAAGAGCGAAAGAAAAACATATAGGGTTAGGAGGCTCTAAGATGCGGGAAAAACTCCCCTAACCTGACTAGTAAGGGAAACGTAAACTATATGAAAAATCAGGAGAGGAGTAAAAACTCCATAACGCGCTTCCCAAAGTAAAATTCTGCGCAAAAACAGAAAAAGACTGGAGTATGTCAAGAATGAGGGGGGTCGGGTCATGGACTGCAAGTACCATTGGGCAAACCGCGAGGACCAAAGAAAAGAGAGGAAAACAGCAGGCCTTGAGAATAGTTGGTAACCGGGCAAAGGCAAGTCATATTCCGAGAATGGAGGCACAGAGACCCGAAAAATGTAGTACATCAAAAAAAGAGCGACCTCAAAAACTCCGGGCCAGCCAGTGGATCAATTGGGCCGTTGAAAAAAAAAGGAAAAAGGCAGAGCCGTGGCCTCGAAAACAGTCTAAGAGTGGACCGAAGATTTCAAAGAAGTGGATGGGAGTTATGTCGGCATATCGAACGCGAGGAGCGTCGCTCAAAGCACAATGAGAGAACGGGTGCGAAGAGCCGGCCAAGGCGGAAAAAGGTCCGATGGAACGGATCAACGGAAGCAAGCCACTGGAGAGAAGGGGCGGGGACATAAGGGGGGGTGGAAAAAACCGTAGTTCAAAGGGGTAGGCAAGGCGGGGGAATTCTCAATGGGTCAATGCACAAACTCGGGGAAGTTGGGGAAAAAAAATTCTCCAAGCTGACGCAGTAGAGTAGGGGCACATGGAAAGGTAAGGGGAGAAGGGTGAAAGGTCGAAGGACAGTACAAGGAAGCGCATGACTCGAATTCCTCGACCAAAACTGGACGCCATCAGTCGTTGCTCAAAAGTCGGCGCAAAAGGGGTCAAGGAAGCTCATCGGCAGACAGTTCAATGGGGGGGGGGGGGGGGGGGAGGGGGGGGGGGGGGGGGGGGGGGGGGATCAGCGTCGCAATCCCAGGAAGGAAAATGACGCTGTCAGAAAATGAAAAAGTAAAGCTCCTCGGAGAGACCAAAACAAACCGGTTGTCGAGTGAGAACCCAAGTTGCAACCACAGCCTTTATGGGGGGGAAAAAAAAAAAAAAGAGGAAAAAA
>Ga0179593_1385204_pt1 | contig 14537 bp, 17 predicted proteins | sample CZODoug2_1_08_16_FD_185931 | JGI IMG/M metagenome (GOLD analysis project Ga0179593, IMG submission 185931) | Vadose zone soil fungal communities from Angelo Coast Range Reserve, California, USA - CZODoug2_1_08_16fungal (PacBio error correction) | ecosystem: Environmental > Terrestrial > Soil >...
TGGGGCTAGCTTGGGCCGACAGTGAAACCACCCAACACTCACTACAAAAAGAACCGCGGCACCGTGCACCGGATTTGACAGGAAAACCTGGGGGGAAAAAAGAAAAAACGGATGGGACTCCTTCGATCGAGGAGTCGATCGGCGATGGCATTCAGTTTGCCCTGCGCCGGCACAAACGAGCCTAAGAGCGCGCTCAGCCGAAAGGAGGGAGAGGGAAGGGGGAATGCCCGCCGAGCACCGAGAAAAACTCCCACCGTCTTAGATTAAGACGACCGAAGCTCCGCGGAGGGACCGCAGGTCACCGAATAAAACAAAAAGTGAAAGGGGAAAGGAAAAGGAGAAGAATGGTGGTCACTTTTGAGCCGGCAAAGAATGCACGTGACTGATTCAGGGAAATTGCAAAATCCAGAAAAAAGGGGGAAGGAGGGGTACGCGCCCCTCGAACGCGCCAATGCCTGCCGGATACAAAAATAGTCAAAAGGGGGTGATCAGGACCGGAAGCCCGTGCCAAAGGAAGTAAAGAACTTTTTGCGCCACCGTAGTGTGGGGAGGAAACGAAGGTCCACGTTTGGGCCTCAGGGGGGCAAAAGGGAAGTTGCCCTAAGGCACAGCCCGGACCCGAAACCGTTGAGGCGTGCACCCATCACCGTGCAGTGACAGAGAAAGAGCCTCGGAGAAGGGAGAAAATGTGTGCCAGGGGGTTGGGGGGAAAGGGGAAATACGTGATAGCCCGATCTCGGAGCCCCGAATGTGAAGAAGACGATTCCACAGGCTCAGCCATGCCGCGACGATGGAAAAAAGGGGCGGCAAAATTGGGGTCTGAGGGGAACGGGGAGCTCAGAGAAAAAGAACGTTGCGAAAGGGGGCGGAGGGGGTTGACATGGCTTTCCTCCTCAGCTGGCTGCTTGAGCGGGGACTTTGTCGGTCGTCCGCCCGAGACTCGATTTTTAAAAAAGCCACGAACCAGGAGAAAAAAACTAAGGAGAAAAAAAGAAAGGGGGGAACGGGAGGCAAAAAACAATGGCCCGGAAAAAAAAAAACTTGGGGGGGGTTTGAGGGGGGAGCGATGTTGAGGGGCTACGGAGTGGTCTTGGCTGGTGGGGCAAGAAGAGGGGCCGAGAGGGGGCAGAAAGAAGAACGACAGCCATTGTAATAAAAATTAAACGGGTGAACTTCCCCCAACCGTGATACGCAAGCAAAGGGGGGGGCGGATAGGGGAACGCCGGAGGAAAAAAAATCCCCGCTGCTCGCAAACGTCCCGTTCCCAGACGATCCCAAAAGTCGGGGAAATGAAGGAAGGGGTCATCTCTCAACAAACTCCCGGCCAACAAACGGCCGGGCAGCCGCAGCCAGGGGAGGAAGAAAAAAAAAAGCATTGTCTTTGACAACCGTTCAAGCCGCCACCGACGTAGCGCACCAGAGACCCATCGCGCTGCCAAGAAAGGGCAAGGAAGACGTCAACGCACGAAGAGTGGGGACACAGGGGGTGGGCAAAAAAAAACCCACTATGACCGAGCTGCGAAACAAAGCCCGTGCATAAGATGTCTTCCGTCTTCATCTAGAAGGAGGGGGCTTATTACTATCAGACAGGGGGAGGGAAAGAACTTCCCACCGTAATGCAAATCATCAACATTATAACCCACCGTCCGAACTTTAAATCCGGCAAATCCAAAGACAGAGTACACAACGCATGACGATTCTTGGGCGCCATCGAATCAACCGATTGCATTGAGAGACTACAGTGTCGCCCGGGGAAAACAAAACGAATAAAGGACGGAAGGGGGTTTTCGAGTCAAAGTCAAGAGTGGCCTGAAGCGGGACCTTTTTAACTGCTCGGTTCGGGAACTGTTCGACATCTGGTCACGCGGGTCATAGGGGAAACGAACGGGAGGAGAAGAAGAAAGCCGGAACCCAGGCCGAAAAACGCTCAGGAGGAGTCGGGTTGCCGCCGTGGGACACGAGCGCCAATGGAACAGGGTCATCTTGCGAATGTCAGAAGAAGGGAACTGGGGGGGGAAAGGGGGTCGACTCGAACGCTGCAGGAGAATGAAGGCTTTCCGCGCGCTATCAAGGAGAAGCAACCCGTACCCGCAGAAATCCGGCGGGGGCTAGGTGCTGCAGGGGCGGTTAGATACCTTCGAGCGAATTGCGAAAATCCCGCCGGACCGGGAAAAGAAGGTCGTGCTAGCAAGGGATAGCTATTTCAAAAACTAAAATCATCAGTGGGGCGGACCCACGCGCTCGAAACTGGACCTCTACAGAGAAAAAAGTGGAACACAAGACCAAATGTAAAGAAAAAAAGCTGAACTACCGTGGGCAAAGACGGGCCGTTGGGCCAATCCGGGCCGCGGAAGAAACTGGGTTTCGCCAAGAAAGACAACCCCGGCAGAACCCGGGGGCCGAAGGTCTTGCCCAGTACCTTCGACACAATTCGGAGTGGGGGGTGGCAATGAGGACGCACAAGCCCCGGACAAAATCGCCACAGGGCCGCAAACAAGGGAAGGGGGGGAAAAAGGGGACGCCAATCCTGTGTACAACATGAAGAAAATGAAAAAGGAAGCCCCTCAGTTGTATGTGGTCGTCAGGGACTTTCCACCAGGGGGCGCGCAAGTCAGAAAGGCTGACGGGATTGTGGAAATGGAAAGGAGAGCGAAAATGGGGGTCCCCGGAATCATCGAAAACGACCGAAAACGCAACGAAATGCCCGGGCCGTAGACTTGGCGCGCGTGTGCGGAAAAGGGCCAGCAGTCAAACCGTGAAAGGTCTCGCGGGGGCTCGATGGAAGGATTGGAAGGGGAGTTAACTACAATTGAATATTCTTTCGCGGACGGCGAACAGAGCAGGGGGATGCGAACATCCACTGCCAATTGAAGGGAAAGGGAAGGGAAGGAGGGACGGCTTTGGTTAATAACTCTCTACTCCACAAAAAAACAAACGAAGAAAATAGAGAAGAGGGGGTGTTTTCTTACACCGCGAGAAGTTATGAAAAGGGAAAAAGGGATGTTCGCCATCAACAAAGTGGTTCGGCCAAAGCCGGCAGAAGAAATTCCCAGTGCGTTCACGCCAAAAAAGAAGGCATTAGAGAACGAGTCACGTTTTCGACGAGGAGGAACCTTCAAAGGACGCACAAAGGAGAGACAACAAGAAGGAAGGTGGCGAAAGCTTGTCGCCTGCACCGGAGGTAGTCGCACCGTCAAAACGAACGCATCATCACGACCATCCGTACAGCGGCTGGACAAAGGGCGCCACCCCTGGTGGGCAGGAAACGAAACCACAAAAGAAAAAAAAAAGTCAAGGGAATCATCAAACGTGCAAGGGGTAAAGCGACATCGACTGCTCCGTGACCGCAAAGTGTGCAGGTGGAGCAGACAACAAAAGACGCGAGACGGGTCTTGGGGGGGGAAGGCCTGTCTCCACGTTCGCCGACGTGGTGATGGCGAACCAGCCGGCCGTCGCGGGCCCCCGCAGAGGAAGGGTAACAGGGAAAAGTGAAACAGGGGGGACGGGGGGAGCGTGCTTTCACAAAAAAGCAAGAGGGAGGGCCAAAAGGAGGCGGAGTGTGGTTCGATAGGCGTGTAAAAAAGGCCACTGGCTAAAACGTTTCAGGGAGGATGCAACTAGCCACGAGCGACCGGCCTGAGGCCGAACACCCTCCACGAGGGTCAGCAATCGCCTTGAGAAAGGCGAAGGAAAGCAGGATTACGAGCCGGGGGAGTTCTTGTACGGCTTCACTTGTAGCGGGCCGGCCAGGGAAAAGCTGAATTGAAACGCCATGAAGCAAAGTATGGAGAAGGGGAAAGGGGGGGGAGGAACACAAAGGAACTGGATGAAACAACGCAAATGCAAAGGGGATTGGCAAGTGCGTTCAACAGGCGGCAAACCGGAATTCCGTGCAAAGCGTACGGCCCGCAGGGAGTCGGACAGCGACGCCTTGGGTGAGACCAGAGACCCCGCAGAAATATTTCGGCAACGAAAGAACGAGCAGAAAAGCGGACAGGGCCACAGAAGGGGGATTTGACGAGAACAACGCCCGGTAAGCGGACGACAAAGGAAAACCGCGCCAAACAGTCAGGGTGGGAGACAATGCAAACTTTCGAAATGTCGTAATTCGATCATGCCGACTAATGCCGATCCACGGACCCCTCGAGAACCGGGCAAACGTCCTTCCAGTTTGGGAAAGCTCCATGGCATCAGACAAGATGGTGCACCGCCCCCTTCCGTCGGAACGCCGAAGACGCATCCTCCGGAGCCGAGCCTCAAACATCTGCCGCACGCGGTGACATCCGGTCACAGAGAGGTAAAACTCAAACGGTGTTAACAAAATAATGCGAGAGGGGAGAAAGGGGCAGGGGGACAGCCGCGAGGGGGAACGCGCTCGATCGACGTCAGCGTGAACGGACTGTCATCGAAAGAAAGGGATTAAAGAAGAAAAAAACTAAAAATCAATTCCAGTCAAAAGGGACGACCGTGCTTGGGGGCATCAAGGGGGGTCGCGAGGAAGGCCATCGACGGTGGGGCGGCGAGAAAGAAGAGGTACATCTAGCAGAACGTGGGGGGATGGTGTGTCAGAAAGCAGAAACTCAAACCTGTCTGCGATTAGGTGACAACCGAAGAAAAGACGGAGGGTCAGTCGGTCCTGTACTGCACCGGCAGAAAAAAATTCTGTTGGGGCCCACCACCCCTCCCCCCGGCGCCCAGCCCGCACACGCCCCGCTCAAAAGGTACGAAAAAGTGTTGGGGTTGGGGTTTGGCGCAAAAGGAGGCGAACGGCTGAAACGAAAAATCTACAGGGAGGGGAACAGGTCAGGGGCAGCAGGGCAAAAAACAGAGGCGAGGGGTAAGACGCGGGGCGAACCCAACAACCCCAACAGCAGAAGACGATGGGAGGATGAAGCCAGACGGAAGTCGAAAAAAAAGGAAAAGCAACTATAGCGCTGCCGTGGGATCAGACTTCACCCGTAACGAGGGCTGAAACAGCGTCGGGGGGGAGACAGAAGGCGTCGCATATCTCTTGCCACCTCACGGGGAAAACAAGGAGCTCGGCTGGAAATAGAAAGGAGGCCAGACAAAGAAAAAGGAAACTGGTCGATCCGGGGACAGTCTCGGTCAACGCGAATGAACTGAACGACTCTCATCTGCTGTGCACGGGGGACGGCAAGGCCGGGTTGCAAACCGAAACGTTCCACAAGTTGAAGGGAGGAAAAAAAATCAATAAAAGGAGCCGGCAAGGAATAACTGCTGCACGAAAGCTCCGTTCCTGTCAAAAAAGACCGCTTAAGAAACCCCGTGGCCTATCCCAGGAGCCGAGGCGGCGAGCGACAAAAAAAAGGACATCTCTGGCATGCGGCAAAAAAGGAAAAAGAACAAGCCAGTTGCGACAGGAAACACAAAGGGGAAACACCATCAGAGGGGATTTTAAGGACAATCCCGTTAATTGGGGGTATCGAGGGAGGCAGGGGAACGGACAGAGGAGGAGAACGGAAAAAAGGTGCATCGAAACGCGAAAAAAAGAAGGTCTCGCATAGAAAAAGAAGAAACGCATTTCCGACGCTCGCAAAGCTCGGAAACGCAAAAGACCAGCCTGACCCGGAAACACCCGGAAGGGCATTAAAAAGAGCGCGCAGAAGAACCTGAAGGTAATCAGTGAAAAATCCTTTCTTCGTGCCCGTAAAAAAGGGACGAAATCCGGCAACGGGTCAAAACGCGGGGGACGAACAGAGTGGCAGGTGGGGCTGCGGTCGCGCAGTCGGCCAGCGAGAAACTCTCTGAACAAAAAAAAAAGAGGATGATAAAGAGAGGGGCGAACCAACCTTGCCGAAGAAGAAGGAAACCAGCCAACGTCAACAAGATTCGACATCGAGTTTGGACACCGGGGGGAGGGGCGTGACCGGACCGTGGGAAAAAAAAACAACAGAAGGAAACAGGGTTTCGCCGGGAAAAAATTGCCGGCAGACGCGAAATTCGGAAACTTACTTCTTCCGAAAGGGGAAAACCGCCGCCCACGCCGAAATGCGAGACACAGTCCGGAAAAGCTGTTGGGGAGGGATTCCTGCCGAGACATCAGCGCGGGAATGCTGTACTAACCAACCGCCAGAGCTCGCTGAAAGAAAGGAAGGGAAAAAGATACCCTCAACAGGAGGGGGGGACTGAAAGCAGTGGGTCCCCACTTGGGTTTAGGCAGCACGATGCCGTTCTGAATCGAAAAATTTTTTTGCACCATGCCCTTAGGGTCCGCAGGAGCAAACGAAGAGCATGGACGGGCCGGTAGTCCGGCGGTATCGCGGTGATCAGGGAAAAAGGAAGCACCGAGGGCAATGCAGAACGGAAAAAAAACCGCCGTTAGGGGCGCGTGCGAGTCCATTGGTGCGCGGTTTTGGCCAAAATCTCTTGTCCGCTAACCGCGGACCAAAAAAACAGCCAAGCGCGGCGTTTGAAGTGCCAGGAACGTGCCTTCCGAAAGAAGGAAGCCCCGAAGAAAATTTCTAAAACAGTAAACTCAAAATTCCGTGGCAAATGGCCCCCGAATAGCAAGCCTATCTGCCGAGCCCAGGTGAAGAAGAACGGATGACAAAGGACTCCTGCAAGAGGGTACAAAAAGCCGCAAACAGGGCTTAGGAAAATTTCTTGACTGGGGGGAGAAGCGATCCAAAACGCGCCGAAAGACTCAATTTGGGGAGGAATTTCAGTAGTTACAGCTGGTCCAGCAATCAAAATGCTGAGCGCTTTCGGTCGTCAAACCCGCGGAGAAAAAGGAGAAAACCGCGAAGGTTGAAACGGCACGCAAAACACTACCTAGGACGCGGCGGGAAACAAAAAGCGCACGAAAAAAAACTTGGTTGGGAGGAAAAAAAATTGGGAAAAAGAGGGGAGCTAGGGGGGGGGGAGGCTGCGATCAAAAAGGGGGGGGACTGGGGGTGTGGCAAATCTGTTGGCAAAAAACGGCTCTTGTAAGGGAAAGACCGAGGAAAAAACAAGGGTTTGTCGCAAACTGGGGGCACCAAATAGCAAGGGGCGGAATAATGCGCGAGAACAAAATCAAAAGCTTCCAACGGCCTACGCCGTCCTTCTGGAAACTGCCGGGCCCCACGTCGTATGTGAGTTTCCCTCGAGAACAAACCAGCAAATCACGGCGAGATGACTCAGAAGGGCAAAAAAAGGGCCGCCGCACGGGTAAGCAATGTTACTTTGGGAGAAGAAGTTAAACGCCTTACTCAGCACTGGGTCGGGGCGCAACGAACCCTCGCCTCTTCAAAGAAATAAGGGAAAGGCAATATACTCGACCGTCGGTTTCAAACAGCGGTTAAAATCACCCATCACATGTGTCCAAGTCGCAAAAGCGTGCGCGATGAGGACACGGACAGAATCTATGATGAAAAGTCTGGAGAAATAAAGGCGGGGCGGCCAACTCCGGCCCGGGAATGGACGAACAATCACAGTTACGGCCGGCCCCGCGGATGACCGTGATACTGTAAAAGACAACGAAAAAACTTGAAAGGACGGCAGTGAACGGGAGCTGTTTCAAATCGGGGTGCTTGAAATGCGCGAACCAGAAAAAAAGGGTCGGACTTGGGACGGAATACGACGGCCCGGTTCCAGAAAAAAAAAAACCCGTCCGAAGTGGCCTGGTCCCGTCGGGGGGGGTTTGACTGCAGGAAGGGTAGTGCGGCCGAACTAGAGGCGAGCGTTCGATGGGGGTTTAGAAAAAAGCGGTCGCCGAGATCCCTTGCGCACCGAAGGAGAAAAAGGAATTCCGGGTTGAAACCGTGAAACCAAAAGACGAAGGACGTGCCTGGCGGTTCAAGCCAAAATACGTGGGGCCAAACGCCCGGACTGCGGACGTGCCGGCGGAATGAATGCGACGGCGGGGTCACGCGCCCCTAAGTCAAGGAGAATCGGGCGTAAACGAAAAAAATATCCCAACGGACCGAGTTTCCTGACAGGCGTCGAAAGTTACGGGCCTGGGCGAAATCGGCCGGAACGGGCCGGACGTGCTTCTGCCGCCTATGGAACACGTAGACAGTGACTGGACCCACGCCCGGTCCATACGCAGAGAATCAGTGGGGGGAAAAAAAAAATCCCACGTAAAGAAACCTCGTAAGAAACCAAAGTTGGCCAAACCTGAAAAAAAAAAAGGAACGTCAATCGGGCCTCGGCCGCACGGGGTTGTAAAAAAAAAATCACAGAACACTTCTGAACGGGTCGCGAGCCGTGCCCAACCGCCAGAAACGTGATCGATAAAAAAAAAAAAAAAAAAAAAAAAAATCAAGTGAAATTGTTTTGGGGCTCAGCAGCAAGAAAAACAAGCACCGCACCAAAGTCGAGGACGCCAATTTCCTTTGACCCCCGGGCCGATGATGAGAGCCTTTGGGTGATGTGGTCCCGGGGCATAGGCGCACCAGGGCGGAAAAAGAAATCACTAAACCCAAAAGCTACGATGGGGGGGGCTGCGTAGAAGGAACCGGGGGGCGACTACCTCATAGAAAGGGAGGCCTTCGACCAAAAAACGCTAAGGAAACGAAGGGTTCTCGGGCCTTTATAACTTTGACGCGACGTCGTAATTTGACCAAAACAGCAGTCGAAACGTGGGGACGGATCGAGGGATAGTGAGTGAACGTGTACAGTGATCTCGCACTGGGCGAACCAACGCGGGAGGAAAAACAGATGGTGCATAGGAAGAACTTATCCCGATGTGAGAAAAAGGAAACGGATCTAAACAACACACAGGAGGAAAAGAGAAGAGATACAGGTTCTCGTACAATCAAACGAAGAAAGTTCCGTTCAATAACTGTTGGAAATCCCCGCTTTGGGAACAAAGGACAGTCCGGCGAAGAACCATGTCGTGCAAACGAAATCACTCTGCATCGACCACAAAGCACGTTTTAAACTGCGGCGCCTCCAAGCGAAAAGCTTCCAGGAAAGGACGAGAAGCGAGAGGGGGGGGAAAAGAACGGCCCCGTCTATGGAAGGGAGGGCGAACAAAGTTCGATACTAAGCATAGGGAAACAAAATAACGTTAACAGCGGCGGGAAAAACTCAAAAACACCCTGGTGAACTATGCAACAAAAAAACCGAGCCTTCATCCTCGCAAGGGGGGTCAAGGATGGCTGCGACATCGGACTGGGGCAAAAACGTGCCGCCGTTGGCGGAAGAAAACCTACAACACTCGGGCGACGGTCGGTGGGAAAAGTTTCAGTCAGAACGTTCCAGGCAGTCGGGAATGGCAAAGAAAAAAAAAAAGCAAAAAGAAAACCCCGGAAGGAAGCGTCAGTCGTGCCGGGGTTCGTTTAAGGTTTCTTTACGGTGGAGTGGCCAGGCGATAAGTCAAGGACGGAGTGCGAGGGCGGGTTCATGCCACTGTAAAGGTTCGTGAAAAATGCTAGAAACAAGGACAGCTGGCCGTCGCCGGGACCATCGCCTCGAATACTAAAAAAGACGCCAGCAACACAGCGAAGAAAGGCTGGTACAGACGACTGCTCCTTGAAAGAAGGGGGCGAACAGCCTCAAGGAAAAATGAAGAAGTAGCGAAGTCAAAACAGGCCCGTGAAAAGGACTCACCCGGACGTAGCCAAAATCCAATATGCAACCGGGGGGAGTCGGAAAAACGAAACAGAAGGCCTCGGCGTCGGCCCAGCAGGTACGGAGACGAAGTGTCAACCAAAACAGATAAAAGCGAGAAGATGAAGTTACCGGAACCGTCAAAAAAGCCAGAAAACGGAAAGGAAGGTCTTGAATGTGACGAGAAACCGTCAGTGCGTCGGAACAAAAGCCAAAAAATGCGACCAAACGGGAGGGGGCGCGAGGATGCAACGGGGTCTCTGTATAAGGGGACAAGACAATCCGATCATCCGTAGCTAAGGTGTAAGGGGATTAAAAAACCCAGCGAGGGGGGAATCATGTTTGGGGGGGGGGGGGGGCGCACAAAATGTTCATACCGCAGTGTTGGCAACAAGAAAAAAAACCGTACCGCCAGTCGAGACGCAAGTTAGATGATGCCGAGCGCCCATCGCGCACGGCAGTTGGGGGAATGCACGACCAGGGGTCATCAACGGGGGTGAAAAAAAAACGCCGGGGTGAAAACCGACGTGCGAAAAAACGTGCCGGCAGGTCTTGGCAGCGGCGGGGGTGAGGAGCAAGCAAGGGACGGCAGTCCAACGTAACTTCGCGAAAAAAAAAAGGAGTACCCGCAAGGAGAAAAAAAAAGCACTGGCCCGCGGACGCACTCGCCGGCTTAAAAATCCTGCAGCGCGAGGACAACGGCAACGCGTTGGTGCGGAGACGGAGAGGAGGCATCAGAAACGTGGAGGGGGGTGGTACTCCGCAGCAGAATCCGCCCACCGTGCTGGAAAGGCCGGTGCAAGGCAAACAGTAAAGCTGAGGTCAGTAGTCTTGCCCTGCACAGGCCGAAAAAAATTCGTGAAAAAAAAAAAAAAGCACCCACTATCGAACAAAAACACAACATCGCTCAACAAGCCTCCGACGCAAACAAGTTTTTGGTGGTTCGCTCATCGGAACACTCGGAAAACATAAGTCCGGTAAGTGGGGAGGGAGGCACGCGGTGTCAACCATCCGGCCAAAGGGAGGCCGAAGAAGAACCGAAAAAGTCAGAAAGCACAACCAGCCCAGAAGTGGAGGGGATGAAGCCTACTACGTCTACAAAAATCAAAGATGTAGACGCGGGGGATCAGGGAGCTGCCCGTTCTCAGACAAAGGCGGGAAGCCACGAAAAGGGAGATTGACCTGACAAGGAAAAAGCAGAAAATACGTAGGCAGACAACAATAGGGAGCGGAGATCGGCGTCAAATCAGGTCACAGGTAAACAGAACGAGAACGGGGTCACAGAAGGACGAAAAGGCTCATTCGGGTCAAGCACTAATCCATGCAAAACAAAAAAACCGCCCGCGCTCAAAAGGAAAGTTGCCCGACAGGTCCAGCGGCAAGCCGGTTTGACCAACGAAAAACAAAAACCGTAAAAAAAATGCGGCGCCCAGCATCCGGCGGACACGGGGACAGTGGACATACTGGGCCAACAAACGCCTGGGCTTAAAGAAGATCACCGCCAGGGGAAAAACAAAAGGGGGCCTATCAAGGACAATGCAAAGGAGGCGCCCCCGAAAGGAAAAGGCCAAAAGGCAGTGCAGAGGTTAGGATCAGACATCGTGGCGGCAGTACACAAAGGGAACCACCAGCCTCTTGGAAGTACAATAACCAAAGAAAGAATGGGTATCAAGCGTGGCACAATGCCCATGTGCGAATGACATGGAGGGGATCTGCACGGGAAGTCTATCTCGCATCCCGCCGCCGGGGAAGAGAGAAGCAAGGCAAAGAGCGCACTCTTGCGACGATAGGGGGAAGCGCAGGCGGGCGCTACAGTCGGCCAAAGAACGGGGGCATTCGGCTAGCGGCCGCACGCCCGGAAAAACGCAGGGGGAAAAGCCGGGGACAGGTCTTCGTGCAAAGGAAAAAGGACGAAAGACGGCACACGGTGACCACAAGCCGAGCTGGGGGGGGGGGGGAAAAATTTACCCGATTTGCAAAACTGGGGGCTGCCATCTCGCATGTCGAGCGAGCCATAGTCTCAAAAAAAAACACGGATGAGGAAAAAAATACGAGGAAGAGCGCCATTTTGGCACCCGCGACCGCACAGCAACCACTAAAGCAAAGCCACAGCAAACCAGCTACGAAAAGTTGCCGTTATGGCGGAACGAAGTGCAACTGAAAGACAAAAGGAAGTGAAACGCCGTCCAATCAGGGGAATGGCGGCCCGACGTCAGCGAATGAAATGGTCCCCGGCCCGTCAAACGGCCTCACTACGCAGTCAGGAATGCGCTCATGGGCTGCAGGGCCGAGACCCTCTCCTATTGCTGAGATAGACGCCAAAAATTCCGCCTGCACAGACCTGGCCAGGGCAAAGGATATAAAGAACAATCAGACAGGATTGCCGGGCCTGAAATTCGAGATGGTGCAAAAACCAAAAGGGGGGTGGAACGGGCACGGAGGTTCCGATAAAAACGTTTTGTCAGATGCCTGAGGGGGGTCGGGGGGGAGGCCCACGGGAACCGCACGCATGAGCCGGATAGGCCACGGGCGAAATCCCGGGGATCATGACCCGGCAAGGGAAAAGGGGCAAGGACACTGTCGCGAAGAAGTAGGAAAACATGCGTGACACCCACAAAAACAAGTACACGTGGGAACGCAAAAAAGTCAAAGGACTGGTAAAAGGGACAGAAGGGCAACGCCGGCGAGGGGAGGTTGAGATCTGGATGCGAGGGGGTGAGTTAACGAGGGAAAAAGGCGCCTGGGAGACCTGACATTCGCCCATTGGCAAATACAAATAGAAAAGGTCCTCGAAGCCCGAGGGGTGAAGAAGACGTAAGGGCGAGACCCGGCCCTCGGTCATACGGAAGGGAAGGACACGAATGTCAGTTGAAAGAAAGTTGTCGGCGCCAGGGAAAAAGCTCAGATCCACGCGCGACTGCGTTGGCAGAGGGGGGACTACGGAGTTCAGGAGTTCAAGAATCCCACTAAGTCGCGCAAAGGTGAACATAGGGGTTCGGTCGTCGCCCCGCCAGAAGACTCTCGACCGATACCAACGCAAAGCAGAGAAACTTTGTTTTGTGAGCTCGGCGTCCCGCAGGGGGCGACAAAAAAACTTGTTTGGGGGACGTAAAATGGAGCGGGAGCGATGTGTGGCGGGCGGCGTTTTGCTTGACTGGTGGGCAAGAATCTGGTCATACTCTGGTGCCAGAAAAATAACCGAACGAAAAGACAACCCAAAAAAAAGGGAAAAAAAAAAGGGTCGAGGCACCGGCCCAAGCGGACAAGGGGCGGAATCAGGGTCTGCCGCGATGAAAAAAAAAAAATAACGCTGGACTCGATGCCCCGAACCCGCGTCTCAAAAAAGGTGCGAGGCCATCATGGACGATGCCGTTGTCTCCCTGAAAAAAGTCAAAAAACCCCCGCCCGAACAAAAAGAAAACTAGAGGGAACCAGGGGGCGGGCCGCCGGGGTAAGCATGGATGGGGGACGAGAAGAAGGTAACGCGAGCCCTAAAGTCCTCGTCTCAATGACCCCAGAGGGCCTCCTTCCGATTCCCAATAAGTCAGGCATCAGTTCTCAGCCCCAGGGGGGTCAAAAGATTTGGTGGGGGTCACCCCAGGGGGTGACAAAAATTGTCGCAACGGTGCGCGATGGTCGGCTTCGGATAAGCGAGGGGCGTTTCGAGACGACAAGGGAATCAAACAAAAAGAACAGGGGTGAATGGGGAGGGGGCCAAAATCACCAGCGATCAGTCTCTAAGGAAAGGGATCGGCCAGACACATCGTCAGAGGGATGAAATAGATATGTTCAAGCAATATTCCGCGGTTGGACATTGCATAGTTGAATCAGCGAAACCAAGGTTGGGAGACAGGGATCTACTATCGAAGACGGTGCTTCTTCAAATCAAAACAAAGATGGGAAGGGGTAACCAAGAACTGGGGGGGTGTCCTGAGCGTGCCGTGACGGGTGGAACAGAACCTAACTATCTCGCGTTCAGTTGCAAAAGAATGCCTTCAAGGCAAGGATCCGCGGGCCGACGCGAGGAATTTCAATGGGGGTTGCGCCGTTGTACCAGACAAAAGGCCCCCCGGCGGGCGCTGTTGCAGAGGAAAGTCTTGGTACAAAGCAAACGGACGGCAGAGAAGAGGGAGGGCGGAATTGAAAGAGGAGGGTCCGGCCGAAGATCAAGGAGAAGCAAAGACCCGATGAATAAACTCGTAAAGTGGGGATGGCCCATGGAGAAAAGGAAACTTACGGAGGCTGGGCGGAAAAAAAGTCCTGGAACCGGCCCAGCCGGGTGCTTCCCTATTTCAAACGAACATTAAAATGTCCTGAAAAACACGCAACTCGAAAAGGACCCGCGAACGGAGACCTGGCCCACCGCAGAGGAAAGAAACCGCCCTGGACGGGACCCCGTTTCAAAAAACCATTACGGGGAATCTAAGGCCTCGGCCGAAAGCGGTTCGCCTACGAGACGGGAACGGCAGGAAAACGGGTGCGACGAGGGTCAGTGCCCCCCCGACCTTCACGAAAGGCTTGTTTGAGGCTCCATCCCTCGCAAGGAACATTGCAGGCAAAAAGTACCAGATGGGTCGAAGCACCTTGAACGGACACCCCTTCCTAAGTGATAAGCGCCGTTGGGGTGGATCTTTGGCATATGCTGTCAGGTGGCCGCGAAAAACCGAAAAAAAGGGTCAAGAAGAAGGGAACAGGATGTGCCATCGGCACCGGAGAACCTGTTTAAAAAAAAGACCTACCAAAGAAAGGGCAGAGGCGACCACGCCTACCCGAAAAGGTAAAAAAATCAAGGCACCGGGTAGAACTGGAGCGTCCGGCGATTAAAAATCCAAAGCGGAATATCTCGGGTGCTCGATGCAGATGGTATGGAAAAGTTGACCAACACTGGGTCTTTCCGCAGGGCGTGGACCGAGGGAAGGCGAACATCGTCAAGTTGGACTGAACTTCTTATTCAGGGGGGCCGGCTTGTAGAGGAAAAAAGG
>Ga0179593_1435100_pt1 | contig 14537 bp, 11 predicted proteins | sample CZODoug2_1_08_16_FD_185931 | JGI IMG/M metagenome (GOLD analysis project Ga0179593, IMG submission 185931) | Vadose zone soil fungal communities from Angelo Coast Range Reserve, California, USA - CZODoug2_1_08_16fungal (PacBio error correction) | ecosystem: Environmental > Terrestrial > Soil >...
GACCGATGGCGATCCGATCACTGCCATAAAACGCGACGTAGGACAGACCGTACACCGATAAAGCACGACACGCAAGTCTGGTAGGCGAGTAAAGCGACAAGAAAGAGCAGAAACAGTCCAAAAGCGAACTTGCCAGAAAGTTGTCCGCACCGTCCAGGATAGGGCATCAAACATAAACTGACCAAAGACGCGTAAGATCTTTGGAATCAGAAACAAGGAAAAAAAGAAATTCAAAGAAGACCCAGGTGTGATAGCGTGGACTGAAAGGAACGCGTCGGGAGATGTGAGCCGGCATCTTCGAAGACACCCTCTTGTACATGCACATATGGCAAAAGATCCCGAGACCTCGGGGCGAAGAACCGGTGTCAAAACAAAATCAAAGGAACAAGGGACCAGGACAGGGGTTCTCAGCGACGGAGCGAAGACTGCGCCTTGGAACGCGCACCGCGAACTCGCCGCGAGCGAAGAGAAGAAACTAGGGGAATGTCACGGTTATGAGGAGGACAAAGTCAAAGGGGAAGCAACCAACTGATACCGATTCCAGAGGGGAGGGGAGACTCACCCAGGCGGAAGGCTGTTCCTGGTCCTCAGCGTAAGAGAAAAGATGGAAAAAAGGGGGAATTGGGGGGAAGCACACCGACCCCTCACGTGGGCGGGAACATTTCGGAGAAAGTCCCGGCCTCCACTTCGACGGAGAAGAGCGGAGAAGGGAAAGCAAAGGAAAACACAGGAAACGGCAAAGAAGAGAAAACCATGCTGGATGGACTTAACAATCGTAGTGACAGGCCCATTAGCAAGCCTGAAAGGGGAACACCACGGAAAAGGTGAGCAGTAAGAAAACGAAGGACCCAGGCGCCGGAAAATCAGCGGGCCGCATCGTCTCAGGGAACGCGCCTGCATCCGTCCACAATGCGTGCGTCGAACTTTTTGCTTACCACCGAAGATTCCGCGGGAAGAGTCACCCAGGGGGGGAAAAGTGGCGGGGAGCTCACAGGAAAAGCAAATCCCCGGTGAGGCAACTTCATCGAAGTCGGTTCAAAGAACTCATCAAAAAAGGGAACGAGGAGACAAAGACGCGATGCGACAACAGAGACAGAGCATCAACAAGGCCACAGGTGGGAGAATTACAAAGAAACGACCCGTGAGGGCAACTTCTACGGTTTCCGGGAGAATATGACTACATCTGCCCGATCAGGAAGCGAAAGTCGCAAAAGGGTCGAAATCCCGAACAGCGAAAGGCGCACCATAAAGATGAAAGTAGTTTCACCAGGGAATGCGTGAATTCGGTGGGGGCCTCTATTAAGTCGGGGGGGGGGCGTGGGGGGAGGGACGCCCGCAGCCTTCAAGATTGGAGGGAGTCCCACAACGTCAAATGGAGGAGTCTGTAGAATTAACGACGCGGAGGCTCATAGCCAAAATCGAGGCTTTCCGCAAGAGACGGAGGCCCACAGACACGGTCCAGAGTCGGAGGAGAAATATCTAGGAAGGGACACGTTAAACGAAACTGAAAACCCAAACAATCAAACAAACAAAAGAGCCAACGATGTCAGGCAGTGAGGAAAAGGGGGGAAGCTACAAGGGTCCCGATAACTTAAGGGAACGACGACGAAAAACGGTGTGACAAACAAACGCGAGAAAACAGAAAGAGAGCATAAAAAAAAACTAGCGTTGTAGGGTCGTAGATTGCACCTATCCCTCAAAATCTGAAAGAAAGAATATGAACCAAACCTGAGCAGAAAAGCGCACGAAGAGACTATAGCATCGGGAAAAGCCTTGAATTTTTATGCTCAGCAAATCTTCAAAAAAGGCCTTGCCAGTGCGACGACGAGAGAGGTAGGAAACGAGGAAGGCAGGATCTTGGATCGAAAGAAATAGGGAGAAAGGGAACGGGCAGAATACCGGCAAGGGGCGGGGAGCACGCCGAGTCGCAGCTAACCGGGAGAAAAAAAGGACGATTATCAACTGAGAGTGTTTTGCCGGAAGTGCGCGGCCGAAGCTGAGAAGACTCGGCGACCGAAGGAGGCCAGGCTATGGCACTTGAAAAAAACCGTAGACCGTCACGGGTTGGGGATCGCGACGGTAAAGACGATTTCACCGGACGACTATTGGAGAGGTGAACAAATCCTATCGGACCGTTTGCGCGAGACAAAGAGTAAAATGACTATCTCGAGATGAGACTCAGACGAAGAACGGAGGGGGAAGAAGCGCAGGAGTTGCCCACGGATTAATCCGCATGGACGCCTCCAACGCAGCATCGGGGTACTATAAAGACCGAAAAATTAAACGAAAAAAAAAGGGGGGTTCCTCGAGAGGGGGCGGGAAAAACCTTCAAAGCACGCGCATAAATCCTCAAGGGGGGAAAACGGCCCGCGAAGAAAATCTAGAACAAATGAAAATAAGAAATAGGGACTCCATCTCTCAAACAACAAACGAGAAGAAAGAGAGTCTTCGCAAGGGAAGGTCAAAAACGGGGGGGATAAGAGCGAGGCGAGAGCCACGAGGAACCAAGTCAGGATTGAAAGGTTTCTAATGCATGACCTGCGAGACTCAAAAACGGCGGGGGGTTCCGTGACTAAAATAGAAGAGGAGAGACGTGCTGGACGGACGAGATCTCCAACGACGTGAAGTTCCGCGGCCCTGTAGACTCGAATACGTGCTCTGCATGCAAGGGGCGAGTCAGACGTACAAAGGAGCACGCCTCGGAGAGATTGGGAAACCTCCCGCGTCTCGGTCAAGAATTTCCACGACCGCCCGGCAACAAACCCACATCACAGGGCTACTGTCCCTGGACTACAGGGCCGCTTTCAAAAAGACGCAAGAGAGATATGCCATGGTGTGACGTCTGACTCCCTCCAGACCCGCGGGGGATCAGTATGCCTCGCCTTTCAGCAATGACGAAAAGGCGTTGTCACACAATGAAAAAGTAGATTCTGCGCAGACGTCCAAAAGGAAACTTGAAAGTAAAAATCCGTCGAAAACCATAAAGGCGACAGTCCTGAGCGGAGAGAGGAAAGAGTAAAAAAATCTCAAAAAAGCAAAGGGGAAGGGGGAAAAACGTGCGAGCAAAATCAACCGTGATGGTCCAGATGACGATGAGCAGGGCCTGTTCTAAGACATAAAACCAGGGGGGGGACTAAGCAACATCCAGAGCGATCAGGCCATGATCAGAAAAAGAAAAAAAGCAGAAAAGTGGGGATCTCGTCGGCGGCGCGGGTGAGAAGTTGGACGACAAAAAGTGGCCGAAAGGAAGACGTATGCTTCTACAAATTCTCACCGTCAACGGGCCTCACTGGCGAAGAGGGGAAAGGGAGGGGCGCTGGAGCGGGGGAACGAAAAGGGAAGGTGCATAAAAAAGAGCCACGCCGACACCTAAAGAGAGGAAACAGCAGTCGGGCGGACACCACGCCAGGGGGAGAGGAGCAAAAGCGGGTACGAGCCCGGAATCCATACTCGGTCGGCAAAACGCGGGGGAAAACAAGAGAACGAAACTGGCGGGGCAAAAAGACCACGGGAATAACACAACTCCGCGGCCTGCGCCACCTCAGGCAGGAAACGGGGAGTTGGCATCGGACTCAAGGATGGCGCCGGCCAAGGCGCCAGGTGCGGGGGCTGGACGAGAACAGGAAAAGCGCGGCCGGAGCGGAAGAGGGACGGCAGGAGACGGCAACCGTCGAAGCCGGCCATCGGAAAGTCTAAAAGACAAGGGAAAATCTGGCTTTCGAGCCAATCACGTCTCACCGTACGAGTCGGGGATAGACGGGCCGACGGCGAAGTGACTGGAAGTCTCACCGCAAAGGCGTCAAGATAACAAAGGAAACCGGGAACAAGGGGGACGATCCCGCCGATCATATAAGGCGACAAAAAAGGGACGTCTGAAACGCCACCGAAGCTGTGGGAAAAACCACCTCCGAAAGACATCGCGAACAGGACCGGGGAGTAGAAGACGGGACATATCTGTGGAGGATACAGGGAAACGGTAGCGTGGGGGAAAGTCCCGGAACGAAGGGAGACTAAAAAATCAGGGTACGACTACGACCGACGTAAAAAAGGCCTGACTCATTTCGGGAAAGGCCTCAGGGCGAGAGCATTGGGGACGTCACGTTCTACTATAATACGGCCGCCGCGCTGGAGGCAGACCAAGGCCTCGCCAAAAGGAGAACAAAAAGATCGGAGAGAAAGGGAGAAAAAACCCCTCCAGGAGTGGTTTGGAAGATGGCGCGAACTGGAAACTGAAGCTCTGCGCCTTGCGGGCAAACAAAACTAGACGGTCATCGGACGAGTGGCGGCGGACCTTGAAGTCCGCATCCTCCCTGTGACATAGTGCAACTCACTGGGAGGAGATAAGAACCTCGCTGAGAGTGCGAGAAGGGGCTCGGAACAAAGGGCATAGGAACCACTAAAGGTAATCCACATGGGGTTAAAAAATGTCAACTACCACGCGGGGAAATATTAAATCCACTGCGAGATACGGGACCACGCGGTGCATGCACATCAGGGTCGGAAGAGCAAGGACTCGTAGACTCGAAAAAAAAAGCCGAGGATCGTCACTCCTTTCCAAACCTGCATGTCGTGAGCTTAGAGAAGTCACTGCAAGCTTCCACCCGCTCGTCCGAAAGTATTCGTAGGGCAGGTAAGGGAGTCCCAATCATAAAAAAAAAAAACGATGGAAAAAGACGGCAACTCGATGCTAAGGAGGGTAACTCGATGCCGCCGCGAAAGCAGTGCTACGAGAAAAAACGAGCGTCCGGAAAAAAAGACATCGAGACGCCTTTATCTGTTTAGGGACCGACTTGTCCGCTGCGGAGGGAAACTTCCCCAACGAAGACGCCAAAAGAGTATCGAGAAAAAAAAACGGAGATAAAGAGAAAAGACAAAGAAGGCGGGAAAAAATCTCGAAGAACGCATCCGAAGTCGAAAACACCGCGCATCACAAAGAAACGAACGCAAGGCCAGCCGAAATTCTACCGAAGAACGTACACCTGCCCACAACGTCGTAAAAGGGAGTCGGAAAAGAAAAAAAGATCAGAACGAGTTGCCGTCTCTCATAAAAGATCGAAAAATTCAAAGAGTCGTTCATCCCCCTACCTGTCCTCCGAACAGCGACTATTCGGGGAAGAGAATGAGACCAAAGAAAAAAAGAAAACGGGGGGGAAAGTAGCGTTTGAAGTCGAGCGTAGAGCGAAAATTAACCTCTTCTTAGGTGACAAGATGATTCAACACTACCAAAGTGGCAGGAGCTTGGTCAAAGATCAAGGCACGGCTGCGAAGACGCGGAAAGAAGAGCAAGAGGTGTAGACTGAGAAAACCATGGGAGGGGTTCTCCGGGACCTGGGGGAAAAGCCCTCGCAACGGAGACACGGCATCGCCGCGGCGATAGACGGAAAGAAAAAAGGGTCACGGAATGGTCAAAGGATAGGGCGTCCCCTTCCCTCGGGCCGCAAACCAATCGTCGATACCAATAGGGGAACCCGCCCACCTGCGAGCTAAAAGTTCACTTGTCCGTCAGGGGCGAAACGTCTGCACACAAAAGGAGGGGGGGAAGTTGTTGGGGGGGAAGAACACCGAGCCTCGAGGAGGGTTGTCCAATTCGCGACGGCGGCAACCGCAGACGGAATGCACATCTCGTCGTCAACGTTACGCGGACCGAACCCCGGCTAGCCAACCAGAAAAGAGCGAGAAAGGGAGAAGGAGGAAAAATGAAGGGGCTAGGTCTCGATAGATAATAAAACATAGCGCAACCTTCAAACCCATGAGCAAAGGCTCTCACGTCAGCAGACTAGATGCCACCGCAAACACGAAGCAGAGGTAAGTCGCTCGAGCAGGCAGCCGGCATGCGCTGGCCACATATAGTATGACGGTACGTGGTCTTCCCGAACAAAAGAGAAAATAAAACGGGAAGCGGAAACCGAGGGGGAGACACGTGGCTGGCGAGCCCTGAGAAAGTCCGAACGGGCGGGCAAAAAATCACACGGCCGTCGTACGATCCTACCCACCCGTGGAAAGTAATGGTAGGACCCCTCAGTGGGGAGCGTAAAGCAAAGGACAAAGGAAACGGGATAGATAAGTACCAGCTGCCCGGCTTCAATTGCCGGGGGAGACGTATGAAAAAAGCGGAACAGGACTCTAGCCACCGCGGCGCATCACAGCCCAAACAGTTCAGCAAAGGAGCATCCGTTACATCTTCCCAGCCAAGTTGACGAACGGTGCGAGCGAAGGAAGGGAGTAGGGGTTCGGCGAGGAATCGCAGGGGGTTAAAAGGCAACCCAGCTACGTTCTAGGTGGCTCAAGGCTTCGCTAGCATGCGACAAGGGATGGGAGATGTCGGATCGTGCCAACGCGCGTCGAACGCCCAAGAGGCGTCGTCGCAGAAGAATGCTGAGCAAACACGGGTCCGCCTGTCGTTAGGCAGGTGCGACTCGGAAGCACGGGAAAGGAATGAACTGGCCCAAAAAAAAGAAAAACGCGAAAAAATCTCCAATTAGAGCAAAGTGGAGTCCATCGAAAACTAACGTGGCCAGAGACCGCTCACGGAATTCACCGACTAGGCCAAATAAGTCGGTGGGAAAAGGAGAAATCGAACGGACCTAGGTCGAGAGGACTCAAGGAGGGGGGTCGACTCGATCCAAATCGCCGGAGCAAGATCTGGGCAAGGGAGAGAAACCCATCATCGCACAACCTTGGAGAAGAACAGGCGCAGAAAACAAGCGAAAGCTCATCGGAAAAGGGAGAACGCACTGCAGGCAGCACTAAAAAACCGGCCCTGGTATGTCGAGGTTGAGACGCCAGGAGAGGGAAACTTGAAGTCGATAAGGGACGTCGAAAAGAGGACTGGAAGTTGAGGATAACTGAGCCGAAAGCACAGGAGAAGAAACGCCAATTAGGCCGTCGAGGAACACCGACGGGCGTAAGAGATGATGAAACACTCGAAAGGGTGCGGTGTGGATAAGCTCGCGACACGTCGGCAGAGCTCGAGCAGCGAGTCGACCGAATCGGCACGCTCCACGGGCCACGAGGGGGAGCCGCGCCGTCCGACGGGGGTTGTATACGAGGAGTCGTGGACAGTAAAAGGAAAAAAGACGATCCGAGACGCGGCAATCCTCTAACGCGGGAGATCGTCGTCGAGGATGGAGAGAGCTCGACATCAGAGAAGAAACAACGGGGGAGCAAGATCGCCACATTGGCATAAGTAATACGGCGGGTGAAAGCAAGAAGGGACAGACGAGGGGATGATAAGCAACATACTGAAGAAACCCGTTGATCTGAGATAGGTACGGGTCAGGAAAGTGACCTGCGACCAAGAGAGGCGCCAATCATCCAAGTGTGAAGTCGCGCCTCCTCGAAGCGCCACGTGAATAAGATGGAAAGGCAGATAGCGAGCGCAACAACAAAACGCGGTAAAAGAGAGATATCGAAGAAAAGGATAAAGAAAGTGTCACCTCAAAGAACAGAAACGCCTGGAATGAAAAAAAATTGATGGACGGGTCAGGGCAGGACTCTCGCCTCGCGTCGAGAACGTGTCGTGGGACGGACGGGCGTAGATCAGGAACTCACCTGAAATGGCCGGGTCGGCTTACAAAGAAGGAACCTCGATGCAAAGGTGCAGCTCAAAAAAGCCGGGAGAGGCAAGAGAACGATGCGCGAAGGCCGACGAAAAAACGAATCTAAGCGGGAAGCGGTAGGGTTCACGAGAACATACCAGCAGGGGGTGACCTCGGCAAAAACTGACCGAAAGCTCAACCCAAAAACCCGAGAGGACTGGGGAGACGGGTTCAAGGGGGCCGCCAGGAACGGAACGAAGAACGAAAGAGGCTCGAGCTCTTCCGGAGGGGTACGTATACAAAAAGAAAAAAAAAAAAACCTAGAGGGATAAATAGATGCAAAAGGGGACAGAGTATTACTACATGGATAGAAAAGGGCATGAAGCGTAACATACGGTCCGGACCTCACTGGAAAGGACGCGGCTTCGGCGAAAAAATCCTACCGGTACCGGAGATAAAGAGAGAATGACCTCCCAAAACCCGAAAAGGGGGGTAAGAAAAATCCACTTTCTGTGGTAAAAAACGATTAACGTCAAAGGTGTCTGACCACTGTGGGCTGGGAGAACCCGGTTGGGGAGAGGTGGGGCGAGCGTCAAGGCCACGAAGGTCAAACATTAAAGACCGAAAACGTATCTGGAGAAAACTCGGGAGCGCCGAAAAGTACGGGAGTGGTAAGAAAAAGCCTGGAAAATTTAGGAAAAAGACGTTCTGAACAAAGAACAACAAAAAAAAGAATCACTGCAGGAAGAGGGGGAAGGGTGGGCGCGGTTAGCGGGACCGAAAAGGGAATTCATCGAAGGAAAGAACGAACAAAAAAACGAAATGATGAAGCATTGGGGGAAGGCAGCAGGTTCGCGAACCAATCCAGAGTTGGCGCTGCTCCAGAGACTGGGACGGAGCCAAAAAAAACGAGGAGAAAAATACCAGAATAGGATCAAGATCCCCACTATGACTCAGACCCCACTCGGTTAACCGCCTGGAAAAATACCGCGGCGCGCTAGAAAGAAAAGAAGGAAAAAAGGCGGGGGAAATTCTGAAGTGAAAAGTTAAAAGGGGGAGGTCGCAAACTCAGAACAAACAGAGAGGTCCCTGCCTGGGCAAATGCGTAGATATCACGGCAACTTCGACGAACTGCCCCCGGGAAACGGACCCGAAAGAAACCAGTTTGCTCAAAGGAAAAGTCTCGAAAACTCTGCAATAGAAAAGAAAGAAAAGGTTCGAAAAAAAAGACGAAGGTGAACTGTGGCGGCGCTCCCATGGAGGCGCTGATGCGGAAGGGCCAACACGAGAAAAAAAGGGGCACAAAAGGGTGAAATGAAAAGAGAGAAAGAGAGGGGTCTACGAAAACACCGGTCGAAACGCCCTAGCTGTGGTGAACACTGAATGCGCGGAAGCTAGACGGCGCAAAGAGAGGGGCGCGAGCAGTTCCATCTAGAGGACGTAGAGAAGAAAATACAATGGTAACCCCGTGCAGAATAGTACTACGACGAAGCTCAAAAACCATCTCAGAAGGCGTTCGCCGGAGATCGGCGAGAACAGGTGGGGGAACGTTAAGGAAACAAGGAGGAAAGATTGGCGTATTAAAAAAAAACATAACCAACCAATGCTAGAAAGGTTGCAACACAAACAGAAGAAAGAATGGTTTTGTGAAACAAAAGAGTAACAAGGAACAATCTAGGTTACCAGCCAACTAAATGGATCGAAGGGTTTTGAGAAACGCAAAGGACCCCCATCGTAGCCACCTATGGACGGCGATCCGAGACGCAGAATGTGGGCGCCGGGGAGAGGAAAAGAACGTAACCCTCAACCTCAACCGAAGGAAAGGGTTGTCCCGTCGTAACTCCAGGAATGGGGGGAAAAACGGGTTAGAAAGCGGCTGAGTAGACTGTGAACACATGTAGAAAAGGGGGGTGAGAAAGAGGAGCGCATCCCCTAACCAAAAAAAGGCCTCCAAAGCAGAGAAAACAAAACTTCAAGGACTCTTAAAAAACGAATCACCGACCCAAAACGTCCTCTACGAGGAGAGGGGAAGGAGGGGAGAACTACCTAGACGGCAGACAAGCAGAAGAAAGAGATGTCCGTTAAACGAGGACAGAAAGATTTGAGAGAGGCAAAGATAGGGAAGACGGCTAAATGCGTACAAACCTGAGTGTCCGGGATCGCATGAAGGACGATAGAGGGCGAGAACGCTTTCCAAGACGATGCACATGACAAAGGAACGGGACAGAGGAAGAAAAAGATAAGAAAACAAAACCTGTGAGAGATAAATCCGTCGGGTCTACCTCCGGAATGGGTTACAAAAAGAAAACGGTCAAATATTAAAAGACGATAGCGATCCAAAAAAAAAGCTATCGGAGAGAAATGGAAAGTACACCGGAGCACAATAGAACTCGGAGACTACCAAGAAAGATCAGAATGCCGGACTCAGAAGTCCAGAGCGTCCCCCGTTCCAAGAGCATACACGCTACGGGAAAACGAGAAGCAGGAATGACGGGGAGCGATGAAGAAAAAAGGAAAAAATAAGAAAGGGGAGAAAAGGAAATGTTTGGAAAGGCGACGATACTATAACTTCATGATATAACTCCGAAAACACGATGCATGAACATCAGTCGTGTTCACAGCTCCTAGAAAACGAGACCGGGGGAAAAGCCCTTATTGCACGAAGGGGACCAAAATTGGACTGGTTCACACTTGGAAAGACAAAGAGGCTAACGGGACCAGAAACGGGAGGAACAGAGGCCGAGGTCGAGATAGGACGGAAAAAGGAAGGACACGGGGAAAATTGCGCCCCTCCCGGCAGCAGAACCACAGCAGTACAGATGATCCACTGGGTTCCCTGCCCACGCGAGCAACGAGTTGTCCTTTCAGCCCGGGAGGGGGAGAAGTCTTCCAACAGCAGGTGGGGGGTAAAAAACAAGGGGAAAAAAAGGGGGCTTAAGGTATAACTAAGTCTTCACCTCCAATCGGCCGCATCTACGTAGAGACCGTCACCAAAAGAAGAGACTAAAGGAAACACGGGGGGAAAAGACATGAGGAAAAATGGAAGGGAGAAGGACGTAGTAGGTCAGCTATTAACGGCAAACAGTACCGCAAAACGGTGACCAACAACATGGTCAAGCAGGACGATAGGGACACGCGAGGGAAAGACTCTCGGGAAGAGAGAATGAACTAAAAAGCGCAACGGGACAGAGCGGTTCGGAGGGTAGTCCGGACCGAGAAGAATACTGGCTTTGAGAGGGTCAACAGGTTGGAAAGGGCGGTGGTCTCACAATCCCAAAAACACCGCCGGACCGTAAGGGAGAGAGCAAAAGCCAAAATCGAAGGCAAAAAGAAAAACTAAGGAACGGGGCTTGGGACTTGAGGGGAACAACCGATCAGGAGGCCTCAGCAACCACAGACCACACGGGTGGGAAGAGGCGAGCTGAAACACGGACCAGGCTTACTGAAAGGGTCCACTGAGACAGAAGGACCAGGAAGACGCCATTCGGAAATCCGGAGGCCGGGAAGCAAAATAACAGTCAAACTCGAAAGAGCCGGGAAAGATGACCACAGGTCGAAACGAGTGAAACCCAGTTTTTGGAGGGGATGAATCGTTGGTTGTGGAAATCAGAGAGGTCTCGTGCGCTCACGATTCAGGAAGAAGCCGAGAAAGATGGAGGAAAGGAAAACGCAGTTCGGAAGAAAAACTACGGACGAAACAAACATTCAAAAAACGTCCGCACTTGAGTCGAGGACGCGATCTCGAGGAAATACACATGAGGAGAAGGAAAACACCTACCCTCCACGTTCATGAAAATGTCATTACCCGAGGGGGACGGGCGAGAAGAACTGGGACCGTCAAGTTCTCAAGGCACAACAGGAGGTTAGACAAAGCGGCTACGGAGACGCCAAGAAGAAGAGAAGAACTGGGCTAAAGTCTGGGGTATATTCTCAACATCGATCCAAGAATACGAAGGGTACGGTTACGGGCACGATGAAAAACAAAAAAATTTTTACTCAAAACCGGGAGGCTAAAGAGAGGGAATGGCCAGAAAGTCAGGGGGACGAAAAAAGACAAAAACTGCGGGAAGTTGTATAAAAAAAAAAAACCAATTCGGAATCCACGATCCAGGGGGGTCAATACATTGTCTGATACCGAAAGGAGTAAAGGGTAATGTGTACTGAGGGAATCAATCGCTAGCCAGCTCTGTACGTGATAAAACAAACAAAAGTTGTGGGGAATCAATCCATTCCAAAGACGTTGACATAGACTGGATCGGTGTGGTGACGTGGATGCCTAAAACACACACGCGGAAGAAATAATCGAACACTTACCAAGGCTAAAGCACTGGAAACCAGTAGAAGGGTTTTGAGAAGCTGCGGACAAGGCACCGAGACATCGCAACGAGGTCCTGTCCAAAACGAGGCTGGAGAAAAGCGTGAGGATGGCGCGGGAGGAGAATCAAGACTACCGAAAGCCTAACTGCAAAGAAAAGGGGCCGCGAGGGGACTACCGCTATGACGAAGGGGAGAAAATAGAATGCACGGTCGAGGGAGGAAAGTAAAAGACCCGGCAGTAAACAGAAAGGGGGCTGGCGGACGGCGGCATGATGAAGAGGAAACGCGAAATAAGTCAGAGTTAGAGATCTGGGAAGCTGCTCATCGCTCTACCAAGGGGAAAGAAAGTTGGACGGGGGAGCTCGCAAAAAAAACAACGAAGGAGAAGAAAAGATAATGAGGAAAAAAAATGAGGCTTAAAGGTCTCCTTCAGAGGAGTCAGCCTGAAAAACCGGATGAATGATGAAGCATTGTCCTACCATGCAGAGAACTAGCGAAACAGGAATGGTGACGGAAGGCTTATGATCACCGTAACAAGGAGAAGGGAGATCGATACAACGAAGGAGGCCTCAACAAACAATTCATCGATCAAGTGCCAGAAGAAAGGAGAGCTTAACAGACGAGAAAAAGAAGAGGACGTAAGACTCTCTGAGTTTGAGCAGACCCGCCGCTAACGTGTCTGCAGGACCAAGATGGAACGGAGATAAAACTAAAACACCACGGCTGGGGAGGGGACGGGGACCGTGGAAAACGGGAAGATTCAGGGGCGGACGGATCGGGGCACGTCATCTGACTCTTGTCGCAGGGAACAGACGAAGCAAGATTGTTAGAAGAGTGATGCCTCGACCTGTTATCGAGGAAAAAAGGGATTTGCAACACAAACCATGACATCGAGTCCTTCCGGGAACGAGAAACGTAAGAAGCAGTCAATAAAAAAGCCAAGGCAAAACCAGGAAACATAAAAGAATAAACGGAAATCTCCAAAACCGTTGGCAAAGGGTCGTGGCACAAACATAACCTTTCGGGACCGAGCAAAAAAGAAATCATACGTTCTGGGCTAATTGGGGGCGGACCCGGTTGGCTTGGTGCAAAATCACACGAAGCCGGGCGTAACCTGGGAGGGCCACAAATGAGCAAAAAGTCGGCGCCGGTTGTCCGGGAATGTCGGTAACGGGGATCAAGACCGGTCAGACCAAGGAACGGAAGGGACTAAATGGACAGACGCAGGAAGATTTGGCGGGGCGGGAAGAAGGCGTCCTAAGAACAAAGCCGAACGAACGACGAAGGGGTGAGTAAAAGAACTGCGAGGCAACCCCACTGTGCGCCGCCTCCCTTGAAACGAGACGAAATCCTACTAGTTCTCCTGTGGAGAGGAAAAGAGGACGAGCCTGGACGGGGAGGCAAAAAAACCACAGATAAAGGACAAACAACTCAAGGAGGCACGGAGAACTAAGCCGTCACGGTAACAAAAAGAACGCAAGGGGCAGCCGCGCAAAGGTGTCGGGAAGGGCAGAACCGAGGAGGGACCAGGGCAAAAGCCCAGGGGGAAGGAAAAGGGAAACAACAATCTCTCGGGCCCACGGCGTAAATCGAACTGTGGAAAAGTCCGGCTTCTGTCTAAAATGAGAGTAGCAAAAAAAAAGAGGAAGGTCTAGAAAGGTGAAACGGGACTCGTAAAAATGGCTAATTTAACTGGCTGATGGGTAAGTGTTCAGAGGACACCTAAAGTCGCCAAAGAGAAACGCGGTAATAGAGGAGAAAAAGTAGTCGAACCCAAAGGGGTGGAAAAATCGCACTTAATTCGCTCCTGCAACTAGGGAGCGGCCCGAGGAAAGAAGGTGTAAGCTCTTGCTACGGAGAACTGGGGGATGGTCCAGAAAATGAAGGAGAAATGGGACAAGGGGAAAAGGGGTACGAATAAAAATAGGAGCTAAAAATGTCGTTCGCCTTGCCGGGCCGGCGAGCGAGGGGGGGACAGACTAAATCACCAGAGGAGAGGCCAAGAAAGTGCTAGCCTAAAACGTCAAATAGTGGATGAAAAAAAAAATAACAAAGGGGGGGAAGACATATCCGAACGGAAGGGAAACGAAAAAAACTGTTTCTCTACAACAGGTAACGGACCCCAAGTAGGTACCTGATGGAGACATCATCACCGAAAAAAAACAGTGCCATCGGATGAGATACGCCGAGGTCAGGGTAGAAAACGTGTGTAGAGCCAATTGGATTGGCGCCAAGTTCCCGGAAACCCAGAACTCACTGGTGTTAAAAACAGCTCTGCAAAAAGCGAGGGGAAAATCCTGCGGGAGAAGTGCGAGGAGAATGAAAAGCTGAAGGCAACATCGGAACTTGCGAAGATGCCGGTAAGCTCCCGACGCGCCGTTCAATCAGAAAATTCAAAATGCATGGCTGATTGTGCTGACGAAAGGTTTGATCAATGAAAGGCAGCGATGCCAAAGAAGAGGAACAAGCGGGAGAGGGAAAGGGGGTGCAACTACATCTGGAAAAAGAAAAGATCTTGAGACGCATACAAACTCGGGGAGACCCAGGGTGTCGACTCGACCGACAAAATCGGAGTACGGCGTGAAAAGGGGTACGGCAGAAGGAAAAAAAGCAGGACATGCGGGATCGAAAAAAAAAGCGGGATCGTGTCAACCGCATCTGATGGAACAACGAGCGTCAGAA
>Ga0179593_1519743_pt1 | contig 14537 bp, 17 predicted proteins | sample CZODoug2_1_08_16_FD_185931 | JGI IMG/M metagenome (GOLD analysis project Ga0179593, IMG submission 185931) | Vadose zone soil fungal communities from Angelo Coast Range Reserve, California, USA - CZODoug2_1_08_16fungal (PacBio error correction) | ecosystem: Environmental > Terrestrial > Soil >...
CGGCAACAGAACTGTTGAGGGGAAGTTTTTATCATTGGCTCCGAGGGGAAGAGCCTACTGGAGGAATGTGGTGGCCTAGGGTGCGAGGTATGAGTCGTCGTAAATTGGAAAAATCGGCGGTTAAAAACGCACAGCCGTCTCTTTACCTCGAAAAGAGGGAGTGGGCGCATTGAAGAGGTCAAAGGGCTCTATTTAGGATCTATAGAAAAAGGAGCATCCGGCCTGGACGCCGCACGCGAATGCTACATCGTGGCGCATGAAAGAAAGGGCTAAGGTTTGGGCGAGCGACAGGAATTGAGAGAAGGAAAATGCGAAGGTTGGGAAAAAGACGCAATGCACAGCTGGCGAGTCAGGCGACAAGGCGCATTACAGTTAAAACAGCCGGGGTGGGGGTTCATTGACACGAAAAAAGGAGACAGGGGAAAAATTTGCCGAAAGATACAAGAGAGGGTGTGGATGGCCCGCTGTAAGAGATCCGACGCAAATAATATGTGTACAGCGGTAGTTGCGTTAAGGGGTGCGCGAAAAAGGGGCAAAGGGAAACATCAATTGGCCTGGACGGGGAAAAAAAGTACCAAGAAAAAGAAAAACTTTCAAAAAAAGAACAAAATTATTTACAAACGGAAAAACTCAAGGCGAGAAGCTGTAAGAAAGACGAGGCGGCAGAAAGCGGGGAGAACCCGCGAGTTCTTCCGGGAAGTTAGCAAACTCAGAGAAAAAAAAACGGGAGCGAGGACATGAGAATTTGGGAACGTAACAAGGCACACGAAAAAGGGAGGGGAGATGATACGTAGGGCAGTGCGGCCGACGGCTCTTGGGGTCTACGGAAGCGGAATTCACGCTTCTGGCGGAGGGCGGCCTCTGGCAGGAAAAGGTAATTGGCAAGAAAAGTTGGAGAGAGTTGGGGCACGCAAAAGAATGGCCTTCTACCGCCTGGAAAAGTAAATGCTGGGGTGGCACGCAATGGGGTGAGAGTGGGGGAAAAAATGTTGGGCTATAAAGAAAATCAAAAACCGATTTGTGAGACGCCGCCAGATCGCTGCTTGAGTCTGGCGTCGGGGGGAGACGGGGGCAGCCATTACAGGACGCTGGGGGGGGCGCGTGAAAATAAACATTAGGAAAAAATCGTCCCCGCGAGCCTGGGAATCGGGGAGCAAGACAAAGGGGGCGGGGGAAATAAGCGAGGTCGAGATGGAGCAAAACCGGATGATTCAAGAGAGAAAAGGGCCGGAGGATGATAGAGGAGAAGATTAAATCTAGTAGGAGAGAAAGCGTTCTTCGTCGCGGAGGGGGCCGAGTTTCGAGCGGCGGAGCACGAAAGGGAGGGAAGAAGGAACGTAAAAAGATTCGAGAACACGACGGCGAGACCTTGCATGGTGGAAAAGCTGAAGAGGAAAGAAAATGGACCGGGGGCTGCACAGCTGGCTGAAACGGTAAGAAATTTCCGACAACAGAATTGAAGTGGGCGGAAAAAATCAGGAAAGGCGCTTAGATACTGGGGCAGGGCGTGAAAGCATACATGCACGGGGGCAGGGCGAAAGGGTGAGGCGCATGAGTCCGCGGCTGAGCCGCGAAAAAAGGGAACAGTGAAGGAAGGAAAGATAGCATCTTAGGCAAAATTCATAAAGAGTTAAGTCGGTGTGGTCAGCGTCACGCCGCCAAAAAAACTCAATTTGGTACAAACCGACGGGCAACTGCGAAGGGAACTCTGGGGAAAATCTAGAAAAAGGAGGGAACGTTCGGTAATGGGCTTAAAAAAGGGTTCCTCCCCCCACTTCAGTAAAAAAATCATCTTACCAAAAACGGGCTTTGGCCGCAACTGTTAGAAAGAAGTGCGATCGGAGGGAAGGGGAAAAAAGGGCTTGCCGCGAACAAGCTCGAAGAAACAGAAAAAAAGGGGATGAAATAGAGAGAGGAAGAAGTACTACAACTCCCGCCTTCGGCTCTAAGTAACTCTTAGAGCGGCCAAAGAATGGGAAAAAGGAGAATGGAGTCCGGTGAAGGGGGTGGGGAAAAAAAGGTGGAAGCTAGGGGTACATGAGGACTCAATGAGAAGCTCAGAGTGAGAGTCACAGAAAGGAGCCATAACGACGTGACCTAACGGGGAGGTTTTTCCGCTAACTGTGACGCTGGGACCAAGGGAGGGTCAAAATATGGGAGATAGAAGAAAAGTTAAGAGGGTCAAGCTGTGTGGTTCAATTGGTCATCCGGGCGACAGGTGCGAAGAAAAAACACTGGAGGAAAGCCTTACCGATAACGAGAAGGGGGCAAAAAATTTCATGCAAAGTGAAGCTTCCAGAAATCATGAGAAACGAAAATACAGAGAAGATGGGAAAACAGACAGATGGGACCACAGAAAAAAAATTTCTCATGAAGGGAATGCCGCGCCTCTTAAAAAGGCCGGAGAAGAAGAGAAAGTCGGGGAGCTATGCAAGGGGGAACGAGAAAAACGCGAACTCAGTGGCCTCATCGAAAAGAGACGCGGTACTTTTTCTGAAAGAAAGGACATCGTAGAAATTGGAGGTCAGAGAAGCAAGAAAGCAACGGACTAATATCGGAAGCCGGGTCGGCCATCAGCTTGTGAAGTGGCGGGAGGGAGGATAGACCTCGATCCAGACGTGCGCCGAAGAGGGCAAAATATTTAAAAGGCACTTCTCGCTTGCAGAACCAAAGGTAAATCTACAAACCGACTAAAGACTCCCTCTTAAAAAAGAAACATATAACATCGTCATCAACCAGCCTCAAGGCAAGGAAAAGGGAAAATCCGGAGGGTGAAAAAACATGAAAGAGAGGGACAAGCCACCAAAAAAAAGGTGCCCGCGACCAGGGGCGGTAAATCGGTAGTAAGGCTTCACCCATCAGAGGCCAAAAAAAAGAATGAAACCAGTGCCGAAGTCCAATTAGGGACGACCTGCACCCCAGAATCCCTGACGAACGTAAGCGAGGTAAAAAGATCGAGTGGGGAGAGGCTACAGGGGTCCACTCTTTGCGATCGGCGCAACGGATCTACCAACAGGACGATGCTCAGCGCCGCTTAATTTGGGAAAAACGCGGGCACCCTCAGCAATAAATGAGGGGGATCAAAAAAAGGAGTGCCGCATCGTGGCAGGGTGCAATGCGGGGGGGGGGGTTAGCGCAGCTGGGGGGTGAAATGGCATTGTTTGTTAGTGGAAACGAAGGGTGTTGGTCCACTTCCTTCCGGGGAGATAGGGTCTTCGACCGCCAGATGAAAAAGGATTGGTCCATAAGGCAATTGGGGGGAAGCCCACCACCTCTTGGAAAAAGAACGATGGACAAGAGCGATGAGACCTCGCGCCGAACAGGCATCCCCAAAGAGAGGCTCGCGTGCACGGGGCGGAAATCCACTAAGAAAGGGGGAGGGTCAGGGGGCCTGGCGCGAAACTAAGTCAAAATGCAAATTGAAGAAGGCGGCACGAGCGAGGTGGGGAGAGAACACCAGCAGGCGCGGACTTAAAAGGAGGACCAAAGCGAGAAAACGATCCAACGGCGGACCAGCCAATATGAGGGTGTACAGACTGGAGTTCGCGGGCCGGATGACAGGCCCTCCGGAATAAAGAAGAGAAGAATCCGACTCTTCTGAAATGCGGAAAAGGAGAAGGGGAGAGACAGAGGAATGGTTGTGGGGAAAAAACGGCGCGTTAAGCAGGCACTTTTCGAAATCGGCGCAACCAAAAGAGGAAAAACACATAGGAGCATGGTAATGCCGAAGAACTTTCAAGAAAAGAAAAATGACTGGTCCGCGGAAAAGTTAAGAGAATCTTCTCTCAACACCACCTAGAAAGAAAAGATAGAGAGCAAAGCTGCAACAGCGGGACGGTGTCGCATCGGATTCGTGAAGGGAACAGGGTACCCTGGGAAGAATGGGGGTTTAGATTTGTCGAGAAAAGGAATGATTTCTGGGGGGAGGCATGATACGGAGTTAACTCAAGCTAGGGCTTCACGGCCGAATGGGGGCCAAAGGGGATGTGAAAATATGAAGATGAGGTGTAACGCCCGGGGGCGCCTCGGAAAGTGGGAACCAGCAGCGGGAGTGAGAAGTAAAAAAAAAGAACTGCGCTCGAGATGGGGGACTAAAAAGGTAGGTAGGGGAAGGGCATACTGTGTTATAACCGCATCAAGGGTCGCGTTGCGTGGAATGCGCCGAGGCGAGAGGCGGGCGTCCTGGTGTCAGGAAAGATGCTAATTCGAGAAATGTCACGTGGCAAAAAACTCTGGGCGAAAGTGCAGCGAGCAAAGGCATTGGGGGTGGAATATGTCGGCTAAGGAAATAAAACGAGCTAGATAATAAGGCTTGTGGTCAGGGTTTTTGATGGTCGGTTGCCAAAATGACATAGAGGGAAGTGGCTCGGCGGAAACAGCCTCGTCCCCATAAAGGGCCGTGGGGGAAAGGGACCGGAGTAAAAGTCCTACACCCTTGATGGACCGTCAAGGGCATGCACTCAGCGAGCTATTTTCTGTGAGAACTGGAGGAGGGCAACGCATCGGGAAAGAACGGCGCTGGATTCTGATGTTGGGAGAGGGGCTTGAGAGGAGAACGCCAACTGGGCTCGTCGCGTTAACTGATTACGGACCGGCCGAGAGGGTCTGAAGCCACTTAAGCAGGAAATCGCTTGGTCGTATCTGAGGGAGTCCATGCCCTGGCATTCTGCAAAAGAAAGGTGGCAGAAAAATTATTTTTATCTCGATTTTCAAAAAGGAGACGGACCCCCCTTTGGCCACAGAAACCTGATGCGAGGGACACCGGAGCTGCTTGCAAAGAGGGAACGACTGATGAATGTACTTCATGTCGTTAAGAGGGGGGGAGAAGAGGATAAACATCGTTTCTTGATCGAAAAGTCCCGGGGGGTGCCGTTCAGCACATTCCGCTTGTGAGAAAGAAGTATGTAAACTAGAGGAGGGAAGAAGTCAAAACTGCGCGCTCAAAACTGGGAGGGGAAAAAAATTAATCAAGCAGCCATGATGTAGGAGGGGAGAAGAGGCTAACGCTGAGGCCTTTCAGGAAGTAAAGTTGGATGGTGAGATATCGGCCGATTTAGCTGAGAACTCAAGCCGTTTCGAAAAGCCCGGAACTACGCTCCTGGGAATACCCACAGCGATGCGCGCATTACAAGAGGGGAAGCTCGATTCAAAAATTCTATTCATGTGAAATGATGATCGCAAAAGGGACAAATAGCCATTTGCAAAGGTTGAGGGGGAGAACTGGCTGCTGTTCTGCACATCCACTTGAGCGCTCATTACTTTTATTGGACGCCAAGACAACAAGCGCTTTAGATAGAGGGCTTAATGGGCTATGGAACATTGAAGGAGGGCAGGCTAAAGCCATTTGCGACCTGTAATTCGCGGAGGAACCGAAACCACAAAAGAAGGAACCAGGAGCATATTAAAGAACTCGGCCAATTATGCCAAGAAAAGAGTTGAAAAGGAGGGGGGAGCATCAAATGAACTCCAAATTTGTCATTCAAAAAAGGCACGCCCTCGAGAATCTCTCATGAGTTTAAGAAAAAGGGGGTCAAAAAATAAGTTCGGAATGACAAAACATATCAATAGGGAACAAAAAAATCCACCCGACTCTGAAAGACGCTTTGTGACTTCGGAAAGAAGACCGGAGAATTTGACTAGTAGTGAACCTTGAAGGGGACAAAAACAACAACAACGGAGGGGGAGGAAAAGATTGTTCGCGGCAAAATCCGGGGAATAAAAGGACTAGATCAACCTCGACAGCGAAGACGTGGGCTTCTGTGGGGAAAAAATGTGCGGAAAATGTAAGAGAGGTGTCAACAAAGGAGATCTCCTGGGAGAATCAAAAATGAGATTCCTCGGCACGCACGGGACAAAAGAAGGATTTTGAAAAAAGCGGGGGCACAAAGCTTTTTCAAAACAAAAAGCTGGGAGGAAGCATACATATGAATAAGAGGAAGTCAATCTGTTGGGGGGGGATTCAAAGACATACGGTGCGAAGAACCTTTCAGCCCCGACGCAAAGAACGCTGGCAGACCTTTACCACGTTCGACGCCATCAAGGGGAATTGGGGACAGGAGAGAGAGAAGAAAGAAAGACAAAACACTTGTGCAGCCACTTGCCTCAGGGAAAAGGGAAGATGTCGCTCCTCTGATTCCACTAAACTTGTGACGAGGCCGGCAACCGTACTTGCTCGAAAGAGAGGCGTTCGTGCGCATCGAAAAAAAAGGCCCCGCGCGCAGCCGGGGGGGTCTAATCTGGTGAGTTGCTCGATTATATGAGAAAAAGGGCAGTCAATCCATCCTGGGGGGGGGGGGGCAACCGCTCTCAAAAAAAGGGTGATCCTCCTTCGCCTAAGGATGTGAATTGATTGCTTGGTTAAGCCTCAAAAGAATTTGCGCGCGAACTTTTCGGGATTTGAAAAAAAAAAGTGGAACTGTGGAAAGATCAAACATCGGCAGAACGCTCCAAAGCCCGCTAAAAACACGAAAAGAAGCTCAGTACCAGAAGGTCATAAAGGAATCCTGCAGGGAAACAAAATGAAAGAGTAAGAAAAATCAGAGACCGAGCCACAGGGACCAAAGCCAGGGGGGGGCCAAAAATCCGGCAAAATTCTTCGGCCCATCAAACGGGGCAGAATGCAAATCCAAGCAGATGAACAGGCCAGAAGAACACAAAGAGGATCCCGAATAACTTAAAGACAGAGGATAGACCACGAAGTACGAAAGAAACTCCGCGACTAGCCACGACCTAGGGCCTACATGCGCAGAATGAATCGAGAAAAGGTCCGCACGCGCTTCCTGGAACCGCGTTGCCTAAGTACAAAAAAAAAGAGGGGGCGGGATCACTCGATGTGCCGAGCACAACATGTTGGCATGGGGGGGGGAATCGCAGGTCGGACTTTTTCTGGCTTTTGGGCCGTGGAAGGGGAAGTAAGGAAGGGGCGCCGCGGAAAAAGAGGGTATTTGGGGGAACATATATTTTGACAACCCAACCTAACAAATCCTCTGATGATAAAAAGCGAAGCGCCGCCGAAAAGGCAAGAAAACCATCAAGGGGATCGCGGCTTGAAAGGGGAAAAGATAAATCTGAGAATCGAACTCACGGCCTTCATGCGAATTCGGCGCTCACGCAAGCGGGCGAGGGGGCTAGTGGGGCTAACAAAATAATCTGCGCTCAAATAAAGGAGAGAAGAATCTTAGGCGGAAAAGAGCAATCCGCAGCCGGAGGGGAAAGAAACGTCCAGCCCGGAGCAACCTCCACAAGGGCTCGGAAAAAGAAGACGAGAAACCACTTCGCGTGCTAAAAGGAAGGAAGGGAGGGAAAGTCCGATCATGACGCGGAAAAGTAATTAAGACAAGGCCAACACCCATAAAAAGAAGCCGCAACTTTCACGAAGACAGGGAGGCCGGAACCGAGATCGTGAAAGGTGCAGAGTCAGATCAAACACAAACGGAGGAGGAGAAAAAAATTAATAGGGAAAAACAGCGAACAGTACTCTTTGCGCCCTAAGGATGCGTGCAAGTTCAAAAAGCCCTGGTCGGCGAAGTGGGGGGGGTTGCCACGTAAATTATGTCTGTCGAAAGCAGAAACGGGTCGCCGCACGGGAGGTACTGCAAGAGAAAATCCGAGCTCCGCGGAGGAGAAGTCAGAAGAGGGATCGACTAGGGGAAAAACTCCGCCCGTCGAAGGTTGCAAAAAAGAAAGCGTGCGCATTTAAATACGTGGGCACCACAGGAGAGGGTTTCCCGCGAGACTCAAAGCCAGAGACGCTTAGTGGGACCACCACTCGAGAAATAAGCTTGAAAGGCGCCGATTTCGCAGAAAAAAAACGGGGAGGGGTCAGGCTTCGGGTCAAAGTTGATTCGGGAAACTAGGGCCGAAAAATTAAGGGCGATCACCAGGCTGGGAGCGCACGATCAGGGAGGGATCGCAGAGTGGGAGAAGGATTGTGCCTCGTTGTGAGAAAGGAGAAGTGAAACGTGGGGGAACCAGTTCAAGGGTCAGCAGAGGTCGGACTCACGATGAATCAGCCAAAGCCTGGCAGTGGGAAACTACAGCGATTTATTACAATTGCCGAACCCAGTGAAAATTGAAGCAAAAAGGATTGGAGATTCTTCGCTGGAAAAGGGCAACGCGTCGGAAAAAGGGAAAACGGTGGCCAAAATGTGTGGGGAGGCAAAGTGGGTGGCGATAGGGCAGCGATGATGCTGCGGACCGCAAGCGAGGGTGGGGAAGAGTCTGGGGGAGTGGGTAGTAGAATGAGGGATGGATAGGTGAGATGGAAGAAGGGCGATATGGGATATATGGGGAAGAGGAAGTGGGGGGGGGAATGATGGGGGCGGGGGTAACGTTTTTCCATCGTCTCATGGAAATTCAAGGGCGGGCTCGTCTTGGGTAAGTAGTTGTATGGTGGTTGATTCGAGAGCGAGTCCGTCTCTAAAAGACGGTTAAAGAATGACGAGCATACGATGGAAGGCGGAAGGTGGTGCATTGTAAAGAGAGACAAGAAAGGGTAGTGGGCGGGAAGACAAGGTAGTGAGTTGAAAAGGAGAAAGGTATGGATGGTGAGGAGAAACAGAGATGGGCGTTGTAATCGTCCGCGATAAGCGTCCCGTTCTAAAGGAAAGGGAGAGATTGGTAGGGGACTAGGCGGGACCGGACTTATATTCTGAGGGGGATTGGCATGACTATGGTGGGGCGAAGGGGGGATTGGTGGGAAAGCGCTGACACAAAAAACGTTACAAGGGGGGAAAAGGGGAAACTCGAAAGGTGTATCGCCTGATCTGGTCCTTTTGTGGGTGGGAAAGAGGGGATCGGGGGGTTCCTAGTAGTGTTGGGGGAGGTGAGATGAGATGTCCTTTTTGGGATGGAGGGGGGGATCTTGGTGAGGCGGGGGTTCAGAAAGATTTGTAGGTTGCTGGAAGGGGCGCCTAGGGGGTCGAAGAGATGAGAGGGGGCGTAGGGGGGGATCTTGTGTGAGAGAGCTGTTGCGAAAGGGGCTTCTTTTGTGACTCTGGTAGGTGGGGCACTTGAGGACTACTGACGTGTGTCTGTGATTGTTAGACGGTAGTGAGTGCAGTTGTGGGGACATTTGAGGATGTAACGGATGGGGTCGGTCCTTTCAGCGCTTTTGGCCGAATGGGTTATCTTGCATGGCGGGAAGGAGTAAATCGAGCGTTCCCAGGATGGGAGATCGGGGAGCTCACGGTATGTATGATTATTGAGAGGCGGCGGCATCTCTGGAACAAACTAGGGAGTGGCCCGTGGATAGGTATTGTTAGCGGCTTGAGGATGGCTAGAGGAGGTCAAGAGGGATAGGAGCTTTGCACGACAGACTCGGAAAAAGGACCATGTCGTTCGTCACAAAAATTACGGATAATAGTGGGGTATCAGTTAAAATGGCAGTGGTTAGACGAGACTGGTTTGCGGGCTGTATTGATGGCTGAAAAGTTGGTAATTATCTGGGGGTTAGTTCGGCGAGCACGCGGCTGTGGTTTATGCAAGAGAAGGACTGCGGGAGACTATACAATCGAGTCCAAACAAAAATTTTCAAGAATCGAAGGGGGATAATGGATACTTCCATCCCTGATACGGGGTGGGGCAAGGCTGGCAGGGAGTAGTAGTGTTGGTTCGAAGGGGGATTATGAAGGACCATTGGGGGATGTTGATGCCGGAAAATGACTGGAGGAGTAGGAGCTGATAGGAGGGGCGGTGGTGAGGGGGGTGATATCAGACACGGGGTGAGAATGGAGGAGTAGAGCTGCTGGACGCTTAATTAGACCACATGGGCAGCGCAGGGGTGGGGGTGGAAGGTTAGGAGTATTGGGGGTAAGGGGATATGGGACTGGGAAGGTTTGGTTATGTGAGAGGCGAAGGGGACGGTGAGGAGAGATGAAGTAGGAGTTGAGAGAGGTAGAGGGGATTAGGGAAGTATCTTGTATGTGATCGTGGGGGCGAGGCATGGAGTAAGATTGGGGTTGGGAGGGGATGGGGCAAGATAATTAACAATGGGGTGGAGATGGGTTAGAGGGAAAGATAGGAGAAGGAGTTGCAGGGGGGAGGGGGGGGGGGGTAGGGGACTGAGGGGGGGGGGGAGAAGAGAAAGATGGAGGTAAAGGGGGGGTTGGGAATTGTGCGTAGGGAAGGGGGGGGGGGGGAGATCCCTATTAGGAGGGGAGATGAGAGCGATGGGAGGGTCTACGCTTGGGGCTAAGGAATTAGATGGGAGTTAAAGGGGTACGCACAGCGGAGGGAGGGAGGTGGCGGGAAAAATGAAAAGGTTGGAGGACTTGTGGGGTATAGAGCGGTGCATTTTCTACGGGTAGAAGATTGCAGAATTTAAAAAATGGGGAGGGATAGGGTAAGTGGAGGGGGAGAGCGGAAGGAAGGTTAGGTGAAGAGTCCCTGGGCAAGGCTCGGGGGGGTGGGTGGTAGAAGGAAGTTAGATAGTGGCATGGGACAGGGGAGAGGGGGATTCGGAATATGGTGAAACGGAAAAAGAAGAAAGAAGGTAATAGGTGACCGCATGACTGTGTAGATGAACTTGTGGAGCGCTGTACGCGCATAGAATCTAACAAATATTAGACATAGTGCGGGGGATGGAGACAGAAGTGTGGTAGGGAGGAGATGTCTTACGGGGTATGGGAAGGGTGGGAGGCAGCGAAAGAAGATGTGGAGCCCCCTCGATCGAGGGCGTTTTTAGCGGTTTGCAAGGCAAGGTGCACTGGGGGGGGGGCGAGGTGAGTTGATGGTCGGCACAATGGAGTGATGTCCAAGGGGAGTACTAGTAATTTATTGCGATGAGATGGTTACGGGGGATAATGTAGGGGGGTGGTGTGGCGCGTGTTGCCTGGTGGTGAGGAAGGAAAGGGAGGGGGGGGGGGTCCGCCAATGCGGGAGTTCGGAAGAAGGGTTGGTAGGGGGGAGCTTAGAGCTAGTGGGGGGGATGAATGGCTATGGACACTCGGGCAGACTAAAGCCGGGGGGATCAAACGGGTGTCGCGGGAAAGCCTCGAACCAAATAAAGGACCTTGTCATAGGAGGGTAAACGTCTTTGTGTTCCTTTCTACGTCCGAGCGGCGCGGGTTGTGGAGGAACACGGGGCTGTGGGAGGGTGGGGGACACGAGGGGCGGGTGGGGCATAGGCAAGCAGGAATAAAGAGCCCGTGGAAGAAACTTCCGCTATAACCCACAATACGGAAAGTTTGTTGTAGTGCTATAAGAGTCTGCCCGTAAGTCTGGTCCGCTTCATTTCCCTGCAGGCTGTTTCGCTACCGCCGATCTGCTTGCACTAGCGTGGTTCTATGTTGTTTTCACCGTATACAGTAGTGGTCAAAGAAGACCATCGAGGTTTTGGCGTCGTGGACCTCTCGTGTCTTGCAAGCCACCAGTAGAGGCAACATTTGGAGGTGTCCGAAAAGACGAGGGGGTGAGGCAGCAGGGAGGGCATCGGAAGGGGATGCCAATGGGGGGCATGAGACAGGAGGGATAGAGAAGCGGAATAAAGTGGGGTGAAGGGTAGTATCGAGTGGACGATGGGGGGTTAGGTGGATGAGTGGAATGTAGCTGGGTTAAGGCGGTGGGAGGCAAAGTGATAATTATGGGGGGAGTGGGGGTAGGACCCAGGTCCGGCGTGGTAAACGTAAGGAGTGGCTGGAAGAAAAGGTTGGAGGGACGGGCGGGTGGGGGAAGGGGGAAGGTGGGCCGGAATTAGAGCTGGTGGTAGGGAGAGGTTAAATGGGGAAGAAGAATAAATGCGAGGTATGAATGTTGTAAGGTGGGGGATGTGAGTAGGAGGGAGTGTGGAGGCGGGGCGGAGGAGTGTGCCTTGGTGATCAGGTGGACAGAGGAATCGCGGGTGATTATTGAGGGGGGGGGCAGAGGGGGAGGATACAAAGTGCCCCTAGGGAAGGGGACAGGGGGGGGGGAAAAAGGAAACTGGATGGTGAACCTGGTTGAAGGAGGGAATGGGCGAAGAGGATATGAGGGAAAGGGAGGGGTGGAATAGGTATAGAGCTTGATGGAAGGGGAGAAGGATGGTGAGAGCGAGCTGTTGATTTAGCGGTGGGGGATAGGATGGGGGGGGGGGGGGAAGCGCGGCGCGGGGGGTTTGGGAGGGTCGTAAAAATGAATGTATAGGGGGGCGAAGGTTGCGTATATGGGAAAGTCCTCCAAGAAAGCTAGGCTGGACGGGGACAATTGGCCCTCAGTTGAAGTGACGTGACGCTATCATGCAAATTGAAGGAATGGATCCGGCCTAGGTCCTAATGAAGGAGTGTTGGCTATCAGAGCAAAGACGTGATCTCAATTGCTGGGTTGCCGTCAAAGCAATGAAGTATGTAGGTCGGATATGAGCGAGGCGGCGGTTAGAACAAAGCGGAGGGAGTGGATTTACTCGGAGAGAAAAATACAAAGGGGCTAGCGGGAGAGTTTCGGAAATGAAAAGTGGGCTGCGCATTAGCAAATCGGAGCGGCTGCGGTTACCGCGGCTACTTGGGAACGGATGTGTGGGGAGGCCTTCTGGCATTACGGGTGGGGAGGTTGGTCCCAATACTAATAAGAACTAATTAAACGGGTTTAAACTTAGATTGAATTCGGGTGAGGAGGGGGAGCTCTCGACGGAGAAGACGATATAAGAGTTTTTGAGAGAGGAAACGATGAGGAGGGGAAGGGGGAAAAGGAAGAAGGCAGATAGGGGGAAGGGTCGTCCCAAATCTTTCGGCCGGGGGGGGGGTACAAATAAAGGGACAGTACACAAGACTAGCTTAAACGACGAGGAAGAAAACCTTACCGTCGTGCTCGCATCCCTCTAGTCAGCGTTCCAATCCGTCGAGATATTGTCGTGAGGGGGGGGGGTGAATTTAGCTGGTGGGTAAATCTGGAAGGTAGGAAGCGCGCTGGGGGTTGAGAGCAACAGAAAGATCTCATGGGGGCTCTGAATGACAATTTGTGAGGGTTGGGGAAGGAATGGGTGGGTGACAGCGGAAAAAAAAAGCTTTTTCATAATTTATGAATGAAGTAAATGGAAGAGATACAAATGGGTCAGAGGGGTGGGGGGCCGGCGGAGTGCAGCCCAATACATACAGGAAAACCGGTCTGGGTGGGACGGCCCGGACCCAGAAAAAGCGCAAAGAACCGGACTCTGAAAAAAAAGTAACACGAATATGTCTCAAAACTAGGGGGGTAGCAGGAATGCAAGCAGCCAGAGGGTCAGCGCCAGGTAAAAATGGAGTCGGGCAAGGCGCTGTCGGACAGTGAAAATTCCTTCCAGTGAAAAGTCGATTAGTCGAAATACAGGAAACGGTCAATAAAGGGGAAGCCCCCAGGCGGGATTGGAAACAAGCCCAGAGGGCCGCGCTTCTGGTCGGAAGGGCGCGTAGAAAGTCCGTAGTCGCATCCATAAGGCAAGGAAGAAAGTCGCTTTTAGATCAGAAGCACTTTTTTAAAAGAAGGTTGCGTCTGCCGCTCCACCAGAAGGGAGGCGCACGGGCAGGATGAAAAAGGTGCAATGGGAACGGAATCGAAGGACATCAATAAACTGAAAAAAGAAAAGAAAAGAAGCCCAAAGAACACATGATAGAGTCATATGCCAAATACACGGGAAGAGACAGGAGCGGCAATCGGCGACGCAAGCGGCATAACCGGGTTTGCGGGAGGGTCAAAGCAATTCTCGGGAGGACACGACGCAAAAAATCTAAAAGGACACAATACCGAATGAATCAGGAAGGGGAAGGCCGCCAGAGAACCGAAGACTAATCTGAAGGCAATCGGCGGGGAAAACACGCGCAGCCGAAAATAGAGACGTAGAAAAGAAAGCCACTACGGTAAGTAGCACGAATTAAGAGAAAAAACATTCCTAAGAGGGGGAAAAAATCGTTCAACAGGGGTCAAAGTGGAACCAGGAAAAAAAATCTCGGCTCAAACTCTGCTTTTCCGCATCCGGGCGGCAGAGAAAGTATACTCAAGGACATGTTCTTTAAATAATCGCAGGGAGGTGGACTTTAGGGACGAAACGTGGGGGGGCAAACTGACGCCTTTGCAAGAAAATTCATGAGGGGGACATAAGGGACTTTGCGCCGAAAAAAATTAAACACAAGACCATGCGGGGTCACCTCTATCGCCGCCGAAGGCGACCGACATTGACAAAGGAGTGCGCGGGCAAGGCCAAAGGGAATAAAGCCTGGGAATCGAAGGCCTTCGAGCAGTCACCGTTCCATGACAGCGGCACTCACAGCTTCGACGCATGTCATTGGGGAGGCGAACTCAATGGATCCTGGACTTCCATCATCAAGTAAAAAAGATCGAGCGGAAAAGGGCGAACATGCGCAAGCGCTGAGTACGTCGTGGATGAGGGAGGAAAAAAAAAGGGAAGCACCTCCTGGGAGACAGAATCGCCGGAATAAAAACACGGTAGACGTGATCGGAGAAAAAGGAAGATCGGGAGGGAGTGCCCCAGTCCAAATGTTGCACGCGAAATACCGGGGAGACAAAAATAGGCCTACCAAAAGAAAGAGGCGCAGAGGTCACTAATCAAGGCCACACAAGCGTCGCAGGGG
>Ga0179593_1574820_pt1 | contig 14537 bp, 14 predicted proteins | sample CZODoug2_1_08_16_FD_185931 | JGI IMG/M metagenome (GOLD analysis project Ga0179593, IMG submission 185931) | Vadose zone soil fungal communities from Angelo Coast Range Reserve, California, USA - CZODoug2_1_08_16fungal (PacBio error correction) | ecosystem: Environmental > Terrestrial > Soil >...
AAAAGGGGGCGGGTAAGGCAAGGTGATAGCCGCAAGGCAGGGGGGGGAGACGTTCAGTGGTGAAAGGGGGTAAAGGAAGGGGGTCTCGAAGACTCTCCTTCATTGGCTCTGAGTGGTAGACGGCAGCGACTGTCGATTGAGATAAAAGGGAAAGATGGGGTTCGGGGGAAGAGGGAGAGAGTGGTCGGTAAGAGGAGTTTGATCCTCGCGTGGTTGGGATCAGAAGGAAAGAGCGTAACAGGAGAAAGGGGGGGAGCACACTGCGAATAATCCGGGAATATAAGCAAAACCTGGGGGGCAAGGGGGAAATTGTTGGTCTTTGGAAAAAGGACAGTTGTATAAGCGCTTGGGTGCGCGGGAGGAGACCAGGCGAAAAGGGGGGGAAAAAGAAAAAAGCTCAGTGAGTATGACGTTATATAGCGGAATTGATAGGAAAAATCGAAATGAAATTGGAAAGCGCGATGCCGTTAGCGTAGGGAGAGGGGAAAGGGAGGGTGAGAAACAATCAGCGCGAAGGGTTGGATCTTTCAAAGGGGGTACGTTGACGCCCCAGGAATTAGTATAGATCAAAAGGGAACCAAAGGTGAGGCAAGAGTATGCAACGAGGGGTAAAAACCGAGTCTTGGGAAAGCTTCGTCGACGGCTCGGGGTGGTTTTCAAAAGGGGGGGGAAGAAACCTTTTTTTTCCACCATTGAAAATATAGCAGAAGGGAAGGAAAAGGGCAACGGAGATAAGCGATAGGGGAGTTGCGTCGGCAGTGCCTCGGGAAAAAGGAACTGGGGGACCCGACTGATGCTGAGGGGTGACGAAAAAGATAAAATAGAAAAAGAGAAAAGAAAGACCACCCACGGCTAACGACGGTTCAGACCCGCCCGCCCGTAGTATCCAAAAACCAAGACCCGGAATTCGTTCACGCCAAGACGAAGCGGCAGAAAAATCCGCCGTGTGGGGGGGGAAAGACATTCTTTTTCCAAAAGCTCAAGGGAGACGACACAACTGACCCGTTCAATCAACCCGAGGAAGTAGGATAGCCGGGATCCAGGCGCCGAACAATAAAACGGCCTCCACTCCTCGAAAAGGGGGGGGGGGTGTGATGGTGCTCCCAAAAAAAGAATTGAAGCAAAAAGGGATACAACACCGGGGGGAAAATTTTTTTAAGAATTCAACGGGAAGGGGACAACGGCCTCCAAAAAAAAAAATTGCTGAGCGCAAACGATGAAATGCCACAAGAAAAAAGGTGAAACGTGAAGCGGAATGATGGAAAACAATGAGCAGTGGCGTCCAACTAGAAGAACTGGCATAGTCACCAAAAACAGCGCCACGCTTCGTGAAGGGCAGCAGGGGGAAACTGACTAAGCTCACTCACAAGAAAGAAGTAGGGGTGTACTGGGCATGGCAGCACGGCGCTGGCCAGATTGGGAAAGGGCCAGAATTGCTCGGGGCTCAAATTCTAACACCTGGGGAAAATGTAAAAGAAAGAGCATAGCTTAAAAAAAAAGGGGGGAATATCCGGGTGAACAAGAATGCCCAAAAACTCGGACGGGCCGGGAGGGGGGAGGGAAAGAGATAGGAACAAAAGGGAGGGCGGCTATGGCCAGAATGAAGGGAGGAAGGGGAAGCCTAAAAAGAACGCGTGCTCTTCAGTTTTCCCATCATCGGGGTCAGGAGGAGGATGACCTAGTTCATCCACCTCTGAGAGAAGGAATTACAATTCATGAGAAGGAGAAGGCGTGACCCGGGGACCGAAGACCGGCATCTGCGAACGGCGTACGAATTACTTACAAGGGGATCGGGCGCAGGCTAAATCAGGAAGAAAGCGGGGATCTAGGAAGGGGGACGGCATCCGCTTTTCTTAAAACCTAGGAAACTGCATGAGGAGATCGCAGGGAGGATAGTCTCAGTGGAGTGAGGGAGAGGGGGGATGGTGAGTCTGACTTCGAACTGGATGGACATATTCAGGGAAAAGAAAAGGGGATAATACAAACCCCATCGCAATTCGTAGAGGGGGGGCGGGTCAAGAGGACGGTATTGACTGCTGTGTGGTGAACAACACCTTCAGAGAACGATACAAATAATGATAAACAGACGGCTGAAAAAAGCAAAACGGACTACGGGGGGGGCAGGGTCAGCCGAGGCAAGAGCCTCGTACACGGCGACCAGCGAGGGGCGGGCAGCTGTCATGTGAACAACAGTCGGAAAAGCTGTGTTCATACCCTGGTAAAGAGAAAAGGGGGGGAAAAAAACAAGGTGTAATGAGCTGTTAGGGAGATTCGAGAAAAGGGTAAGCATAACCTTACGAAAACAGGGGGAGGCGTGAGGATTAACTAGGCGAAAAAAGGATCACTCAAGGTCGAAAGCCTAGCCAAGAAGAAGAACTAGGGTCCTGACCATGTTACAGGGAGGGTCGTGTCCTGAAGTGGTCCGGAGAAGGGGAAGACTGTAAGCGGTCGCTGAAAAACCAACCCCCGGCACAACCAGAGTGATAACAGGGGCACATGAGTGGACAACAAGGTAGGAAGTTTGGGAAGGGCGCAAAGGGGGCAAAAAACCCGGAGAAAAAAAGGGGTGAGACCGAAACTCATGGGGCGAGAAATATTCAAAGAACAACCGCGGAGTAGGTGAGCCGGTTCAAAAGAAGCAAGAGGATTTTCAGCGGGGAGCACGCAGATGTCGGAAAGCAAAAGCGGGCACCAGAAAACGCCGAGATCAAACCCGAGCTAAAGAACAGCTATGTCGCCTAAGTCGAAGAGAGCGCGGGAGAAGGGGCGTGGATTAGGGAATATGTAAGAGCGGTGGGGAGAATTCACAATGTAGAAAGAAGCGACTCTTCTTCCAGAGTGGCTGATATGATAATTCCCCATCCTCAATCATTGAAGAAATCAAAACACAAGAGGATAAAGGAGAGAGGCTGTCACGTAACTCAAGCATGAAGGCGTGGAAAGTCTTTCTAAAGAGGTCACAATACTGGTCTAGGGAAAAAGGAAAGGCAATGCTACTTTACTGACCTCGAAAGGAGGTTGATGGGGAAAGGGGATAACGGGATTGGCTAGTGCTGGGGGAAGGGGCGTCTGTAATGTCTCGGGGAAGGGGGGGCTGGACTTTTTCCCTCTATGAGGGGCGAGTCGATCTGAGTCAAAGAGAAAGGCGTCCAGTTGCGTAAGCCGAATAAGATGGTCTCTTTTGGGCAGGGATTCAGGTCTCACCTAGGGGCGCATGGAAGAGGGCTAGATCCTTTTCTCAGGCAAAAAGGGAAAGGGTTTCACTCATGATGAACTCGTTTGACGAAAGCAGGGAGGAAATGAAACCCTGATTTTCAAAGAAAAGATGCTTTGCAGGTCTGTAGGGAGGGGGAGAGGGGGGGAGGAGCGAGTTACTCCGTTCACTATTCTGTTTCGAATCTCCCATCGGGTAGCGGGGAGGGACCCGCCCCCGGAAATCAGAAAAGACGTACAACTATGGGTTTTTTACGGGAGGGAGTGGGGGGGACGCTATGGCAATCATGTTGCTGGCAAGGGATGTCACCTCTCGGGAAGAGACCTCCGTGAGGAGAAGGGGGGAAAAAGAAGTCGGACGATTCTATTGCTTCCAAATACTGGGGATGAGTAGCAGGGTGGGCGTCGAAAGGGGGGAAAGTACGCTGGATGAGTGGTGGGAAGAATGGACAAATATCGGTGGAATTTACTAGGGAGAAAACATTTTTCATACGTCTTGGTGTCGAAAGGGAGAAAAAAACCTGAGGACCCGTGACACTCTCACAAGCACTGGAGAGAAGCTCATAAGGATTATAGCCACGAAGTAAGAACTAGCTCTGGGGTGTTCACCATAAGGGAGGGGGGGACTCTACAAACCTCTTTTTGAAGCGCTGGGAAGGAAGTGCTCCGCTGAATATTGATTGTCAGTTCGTGTTGAGGTAGCAGATGAATTTACGGAGGGTCAGTAAAAAGTTAAAAAACGCAGAAGGAATCTGAGGGGGGGGACTGGGCCTTTTTCCTGGAAAAGTACGTAAACATATTGCCAGGGGTTGAGGGTAATGAGGATTTTGAACTGGTTTGGGATTCGGAGAAAATTCCTTCGTCAGGCAAGGTGAACGAGATACCAATTGAAGAGAGGGAATAGAGGCGTGGCGATCCTTCGTTGAGAAGAACGCGGGAAATTTCCTTAACCACTAACGCTAAACCGGTGGACGTCGCAGGTGGTCTGAGGGGGTTGAAGAGAGACAACCCATTTTTTGTGGACGAGAGTAAGAGTGGGGACGTAAAAGGCGGGTTAAGAATTTTACCGCAAAGGGGAACGACACGGAAGGCCAACATAGGGGCCAGAGAAGGACTGCCAAAAAGTCGTCACCGGTAAGAACCTTAGCTCTGGGGGGGGCGGGGAGGACTGTCTTGAAAAGAAAAGGGGGGGGGGTCGTGTGAGTCGGGGTCATTCGCCTCTCTTCTACTTTCTTTGGCATGGCTTGGGAAACCGGGGGGGTCTCGCGAGCTCACGCCGATCCTCTCCTCACGTTTACGTCCAAAGGGAGAGAAGAAACGTGCCGGGAGGGCAGGAAAAAGGAAGGCGCAATTGCGAGGGGGAGGCGGGGGTGGGGAAGGGGAAGGATCGGGCAAAGAGAAGGGGCGGAACTTCATTCTGCTGGGGAACCCTTCGAGGCGGGGGCGGGGCAGGGAGGGGGAGAATCGGGATGAGCAGGCGGAAAAGGGGAAGTGTAAAGGGCGGAGCGGGAAAAAGAAGAAAAACCGGGCGGAGAGGAAAATGAAAAAAGGCGGCTTCGGCTTTGGGAAAGGGAAGAGAAGGAGGCGGGGGTTGTGCGGCGAAGGGGCTGCTGGTAACGGGTTGAGGGGAAAAGGAAGAGAATTGGATTAAGGAGCATATATCGGGGAAACGTTTACGAACCATCACAGGAAAAAAACAAGAAAAAAAGCAGCAGGGTACCCAAACCGGTTCGCCGAAGGAACGAAAATTGGGATGCTTATCAGGAATGAGGAGCCGGCGAAAACCGGGGGAAACTGGACTTTCGCGTACTTTGAGAAAACAACCTGCATAAGAAGGGAAGAAAAGTATGTTTTACAAACACAAAGCGCAATTAGAGGTCTATTTGAGGGGCAAAACAAATTTTTTTCACAATAAGGGGGGAAAGAAGGATGGGGAACCATACCACATTAAATAAAAAAAGGGAGGGAAGCGAATGGGAGGGGAAAACCCTGGGGGAGGAAAAAATCACTGCATCGCGCGGAGGGGAATGGATCACCGTGACACTGCACGATAAAGGGGAAGGACGGGGGTTCCAGAGAGAATAGGCCAAAAAAAAAAAAGGCTCGTAGGACAAACTTACACTCAGAAAGAATTGATGGAAACGTGGTAAAAAAACGTGCCCAAGAACCCGGGGACAGAAAAGCATCGTGTTCTTTCTATGGGAGGCGGGAAGCCCTCAAAGAAAGGGGGGAGGGAAAAAAAAAAACTCTTAGAGAAAATTGCAAAATCTTCATTGAAATCGAGAAAACGAATTGAATAACCGAGGGAAAACTCCATAGTCATAAAATATTCTTACAAGGGGTTATCGCCGGGGCGGCAGGCAAAGGTATTGGATCCAGTAGATCCAAGAGAAGGAGGAACTAATAAAAAAGAACTCGTAATGGAGAAAGGGAACCAACGAAAGGAGAGGGGGGCGGTTCCCCCACCATGAAAAGGTCCAAAAAAAGACTCCTGTCTAGAAGGGGGGATCTAGAGAAACCCATACTCAGTCGCATTGGGGCGAAAGCAAGAGAAACGGAAAGACCTTATAACACAGGGGAAGAGGGGGGAAGGGTAAAGTAAACAAAGATTTTCCCTAGTCTCAGAAAAAAGGGAAAAGAGAGAGATCGAAGGAAACTTCTTGACAGGGGAAAATCAACATTCATCAGTGCTTCTTGGGAAAAAGAGGAAGGAGAAGGGGGTCTTCGCACGATAGGAGAAGGAGGAAAAAGGAGGTAGATATTAACATCGACGTGGGGAATACGGGAAAAAAAAAGTTTTGTGAAATCCAAAGCACATCAATCGTCTTAGTGTGGGGGTGGGTGGGGGGGGGGGGGGTGGGGGGGCGTGGGGAGGGAAGAATCTTTTCCATTGACGGATCGAGTTGGTCTAGAAGGAATGAAACGACTGGTAAAGCGAAAAAGGAACAGCTCTATGGCGATAAAACGAAAAGTTTTCGGGGACAGTCGTAGCGGCGAGGTGTTGGAAAGGGGCTTCGCTGCAAGGAGGGGGGAGAAAAGAGGAAGAAATTTGGAAGAATCGGCCAAAAAGGAAGAAGGGAGGCTTCCGATTTCACGCGAAGGAAAAGAGGGAAGCTGGGGGCCAAAAAAACTTGGGGTTGAAAAAAAAAAAAAACATTTAGTCTGGGGGGGGAGGGAGGGGGGAGAAGCGCGCGGGTTTCGGTATTCAAGAGGGGGGGCAAGAGGCGATGGAACCGTCCAAGCTTGGGGGAAAGACGGGATATAAGCGTCAAATTGATTAGGGGCCGCTGAAGGGTCTAGGATCAGCCGCTCGATGCAGGAAGGGAGGGGGGTACGTCAGGGGGGGGAAAAAAGAAAGGGAAAGAGGGGCCCCGTTTGTTTTAGAGGGTCAGGGGGAAGGGGGCACTATCCCAATGGAACGGTGGTGCGACTAAAAATGTCTCTAGGAAGCTAAGGTGGAAAAAAAAGGGGAGTAAACCAGAAATTGCGGTCCCTAGAAAAAAGGTACGAAAAAAGATAGGGGACGTGGGGAGAGGAAAAAAAGAAAAATTGAAACATCCTTGTCCAAAGAATGCGCAAGCAACTTCTCCGCCCGGACTTGATAAAAAAATCATTGGCGTTCTCTGCATGCCAAGGGGGGGGGGGTTCCCAGTGGCCCGACTGTGCGGGAAAAAGAATGGCCCAAGAAGAGAGGGGAACCTCCTAAGAGCCGGGGGGAAACCGGGAAAAAAGGAACCCATCCGCACAATCCGGCAACGGGGTAAAAAAAAACAAAAAAGCAAGAGGAAAAGAAAAATTTCCGCCAAAGCCGAAGCCGAATCGCAGCGCAAGGGGGTGTTGTTCGGATTCCTGTGTTCCAACGCTAAAAAAAAAGGGCCGACAACCAGAACTCCGGAAGGAAAAGAAAGCCTTCCTCCCTTATAATGCCGACGCCGGGGGGGAACACAAGGCAGCCGCCCGAAGAGAGGGTGCTCCATAATGGAAAAGGGGAAGAAGGGGACACCCGACCGGATCCAAAACCATCCGAAATTTTGGAAGACACCTGTTTCGCCACAAAAATCCAAACCCAAGATAAATGCTTGGAAAAAACGATGCATTAAAGAAAAAAAAAAAGTTTGAACTTTATATCTTAGGGTCGGAGGAGGAGGGCGGTCATAGCCCCTCTCGCCGTTACGAAAAAAGCCGCCAAAGAGGAAGGAGGTGAAGATCCTCCAGGAACAAAAGGGGAGGAGAGTTAGAACCCTTTGTACAACAGCGTGGGGGGGAGGGGGGAAGCAAGTCGCTGGAGAGTGCCGAAGGGAACAGGGGGCTGGCGGCCAAGGCTGAAGAAGAGGCATTACTATAGAGAGAGACGAAAAAGGGTGGAGAAGAGGATTTGGGAAAGTCCTCAACTGCCGTAAAGGGTCTAAGAAGAAGAGAAAATAGTACATTCCGCAGCGGGAAGACGAGAAGCGATTCCTAACTCCAGGATAAAAAGGAAAGGGGGGGGGTCATTTGACCCATCAGGTAAAAGAAGGAGGGAGGACTTCCGATAAGAAAGAATTCCGAAGTCTATTCAGTGGACAACGGAAGACATAACCCCCGGAAGACTCCCTTTTCCTCTAACGGCGGGAAGAAAGCGACAGTACGGGGGCGTCTACAACGAGATAAATCCATCAGAAAGAAGAAACTACTGAGTTCAGCACAAAAAGGTCCTGCAAACATGGATCACTCTGAGGGGGGGCGCTCTATTCTACTCGGAGGGGGGGAAGGAACTAATATAGTCATGACTTCACTGGGAATACGGAAGAGTCAGTCTTTCCCGGGGGGGGGGGAAGCTTGAAAATTTCTTCATCTCCGAAAGGGGTTCCAGGGGGACAAACCACCGGGGATTGGGTAAACATCTCAGTGGAAAAAAAAAAAACATATTCCTAAGACGAAGCTTGCACTACGAAAGAAAAAAAGGAGGAAAGTTAGGGGCTCTGCCATAACCATGAAACGTCTCGCGATCGTGGGGGTCAAAAGACGGTTGGAAGAAAAAGTCCAGCAAACAGGAATGGGAGAAAAAATAGCTGGAAAAAAGATGGAAGAGGTGATACGGGGGAAGGTAACCGAAACTTCTACAAAGGGGAATAAACCTCTAGTAACTCGAAGGAACAGGGGAGAGAGAACCATTGCACAACGACGAAAGGGGGGGAAAGCAAGCGGGGTAATTCTCCGGAAAATCGCAGGAAAGTGATTTAGCTAGGGGCTGCAATTAACCCCCGTGGGGGGAGGCAGGCAAAGTGACAAGGAAGAGGGGGTGGACGCCAAGGAGCTTTAAGACAAAGAAAAACGAAGGGAAATAAGGGGCAACTTCACAACGATCGACCAGGAGGAGTATTTGCGCTTCCTCCCCAGGACTTCCCAAAAGGGGGGCAACTAACTGATAACCGAAAATGGGGACGGGCCCTTGCGGGAAAGTCTAAAAGGGGGAGCAGCTACAATCCTAAAAAAATCTGGTAGGCAGGAAGATAGAAACAAACACTCCTCTCTTATTAGTATTAGGGGGAAGTTGGGCGCACAAGGGGAGGCAAACCAGGAAATCCGAACGAGGCTCGTGCGGTAGAGACATTAAATCGAGAGCAAAAAGTTAGAAAGTATATATATACTTAGAACTGGGAAAAAAAGCCGCGCCGACTCTGGTTCGCACTGCAAGAAAAGAGGAAAACCTCCAGATCGTGTTATTAGACTAAGGAAGTGATTTCTGAGGGAAAGCGATATGTATTAAACTCGAAGGGAAGGTTGGGGCCACGGGATACCAAAGAGCGTCGGGGAAACGCTGAAGAAAAAGAGGTGGCGGATGGCGAGACAGGAGGAGAAGTCCTAGGGGGGAAGGTGCATGTTTCCAAAAATTAGGGTAAATCTTGGGCGCTGCAGAGAATTTGGGGGGTCTCCTTAAACCAAGGTTTCCACTCAGAAAACAAATAGGGTTGACTTGAAAAAAGAAACGGCTATACAGTCTTCAAGTCTCAGATGGGCAAGGACGCAGGAAACGATCCAGCAGGGTTCGGATTCGGTCGTGAGGGGCGCGGGCGAGGGGGACGCACGTCGATATAGGGGGGGGAAGTAGAGGTCGAAGGGGAATGATAGCCCCATAGCAAAAACATTTTCATAGGTAGGGGTCTACCATGGGAGAGAAGGGAGGACCGTGTAGTTACCCAAGAAAAAAAAAAGAGGGGTTGGTTCTCGCGGAAGTAACGGGGAGGAAGGGGAAATCTGTCTGTCAAAACGCTTTTTGGGGGAGGAAGGGGAGGCATGGAGAAGTTGTTGGCACTGGTAAGGTAAGAAAAAGTTATAGGATGAGGTATAAAAAGTGTATACGGATGCGCCAGAATCAAAAGCAAAGGGGAAGAAACCTCTGCAGTGGAGAAAGGAATCATTAGTTCCGAAGATCCACGGGAAAGAGAAGGAAATAGAAGCAGCGAAGTTACAACAAGGTAGGGGGGACGTACACGCGGTTGAATCAAAAGAGAAAGTCATTGAAGCGGGCGTGTTTGAGGCGATTATTGAGGCGAAGGGGGGGCCTTTATCTGAGTAAATGGTCGTAAGAAGGAAGAAGGGGGAAAAAGAGTTAGGGCCGGAGAGGCCCTTGTGACGGAAAGGATTCGGCTAGGAACCCAAGGAAAGATGGGGGAAAAAGAGGAGGTGTGCTCTTAATCAGCAAGACCGAAAAGGGAAAAAGATGAGGACTATACCATAAGAAGCTTTCGTTCTTACGCAGAAGAGGGGGGGCCGATACGCTGGCATGTAGGGAAAGCAGGGAGCAGAACGAAAAAAAAAAGGCCGATCGGCATTTATTGGTACACCCAAAGGGAAAACAAGGGTTTCTGTAAAAGATACTATAGTTTTACCCATGCCGCATGAAGGGGAAAAAAGGGAGCCGGGAAAGTTTGGCGGCAATATGGAAAGTCCTGCAAAAAAAAGGAAAAGACATGACTTACACCGGGAGGAAAGAGCTGAAGGGTTCCCGAACGTCTCACATCGAGTGGAAAACTTTTGGGGGAGCAGTGGCGGGGAAAAAGGAGGACTCATGCTCATTGTTCAAAGATATCACACTTACGTTGCCTGGGTGAAAGGAATGGGGGCTCTTCCGATTCGGTGGGGGATTCGGGGTTGCCGCACCGGGGGAAATTCTTCAAAATGGGGCACCTATCGGGGAGGGGGGGGGGAGACTATATTCTATTCAATACTGCTGGGGAGAAGGTGCGAAGGGGCGGAGTCGGAGGGAGGAGGTCGTAGGATATCAAGTTATTAGAAGGCGGTACAAGTGGGGTGTCTGCCCCTGGAGGGGAACCCATACTTCCTGAGGCCACAACCCGGAAAGGAGGAAAGGACCTGCTTGTGGTCGGCTTGGGAGGGGAGCGGAGGGAAGGTGGGTTGCGGGGGGGGGGGATAAAAAAAGGTGCGGCTGGACGGGAGTTGCCTGTGGAAAAAAGAAGGGGAGAGGGAGTCTCTTCAATGCAAGAAGTTGTTCCGAACGCAGCACTCAAAGAGGGAAAGGAACAAACAGGTAAAGGAGAAGAGAAAGCCAATAGACTTTAGATCCTCGAAAAAGAAGGGGGGATGGGGTAAAGGCTTGACCGTGCTGAAAGGAATCGAAAACCGAGAAGGGGACAAAAAAATGATAGGATGGGGGGTTTTTTTGACCAACGAAGCGCAACCGGAGGATCGGGGAGCACCAACGGGGGGGGGGAAATGGAACGTGCCATAACTGAAGGGGGGGGAAATAGCCCCCGTGGGGGCAGTGCACAACGATGAAAAAAAGGGGACTCCGGTACCCCTTCACGGCGGCTCAAGGGAGGGAGGGAAAAGAGGAATAATCACCGTAAATCACGCTAGAGAAAGCTGAGCATGACTGTTGACGTCCCTTCCTAGGGGGAAAAAAATACCAGCGCTTCTACAAACGGGACACGCACGAATTGGAGCCGTGGTAAAAACGCTCCATCATCGGGCGATTAAGAAAGGGAAATCGAAAATAAGGGAACGTTAAGCGCTGAAAAAAAGACTGCACGTGAAAAGAGGGAAGAACAGCGATTGCAAGAGGTTTGAGCGAGACCAACTGCCGAACTTGGGAACCTCTAATCTCTGGTAGTCAGGAAGGGGAAATTCCAGTATCAAGAATGAGAAAAGAAAAATAACAAGGGAAAAAGAAAAAAAAAATCAATCCGTCTCGCCCAGGACTACCATACATGGGGGAAGAGCGAATTTGGAGACCTGTCTAACTCCTTCTACTCAGTCTGTCGAGTGGCGGAGAAAAAAAGAAATGGGGACCATCTTGGGAAGAGAGCACTCTGCTACGGGCGGTAAGAGGGGACATCAAAAACCAACAAAGGGGAGGAAGACGATTTTAGTTTTCTTTAAACGCCTAGAAAGAAAAAAAGACCCCAAGGAAAAAGGGGGAGGAGGGAACTGACACCAATATAACATTTCTAAAGGAATGCAAATGAACGTTACTATAGGAAAAAAAAAATAAAGGGGGCGAGACGATTCCATCTCTATTTGTGTACCGGGGAACTCCGGCAGAGGCCGAAAAAAGTAGTTCTTGTCTTTGTTCTGTTCATGGGGGGAGAAGAGGGTGGAAGATTGGTCTCGTCAAGGAAGCTGTCTACTTGGGAAAGAAGGGGGCCTTCCGCTCTTCGAGGGGATATAAATGGTTTCAGGGCATTAGTAGCGTGTCTAAAGTTTAAGAGGGGAAAAATCGATTTTCTTCCCGGGAGGTGGGGGACACAGGAAGAAGGCCGCAATTGAAGAGAAGTGAAAAAAGGGGGAGGGACCAGGATTTAAAGAAAGAAAAAAGATGATGGCCTCTGGGAGGGTCCCAAAGTGTTGCACTAGCATTGTTTCGCGGTGCTGGGGGGGGGGTAGAGCTCCTTTTCGTTTATTCGAAAGGGGGGAAAAAAAGGGAAGGGAGGGAGGGGAGTTGACATTAAAGGAAGGAAAAGGGAGTACGGAGTGCCTTATTACTGTCGGTATGAAAAAGGAAAGGTAATATAGCGGCAGAGCCGGTTAATTTTTCCTAGACGTCCGGGGGGGGGGGGACCATCAATGCAAGCGTGCTGCAATATGGGGGTGAAATGGAAAGGGGGGGGTCCCAGTAGTATTGCACGATGAATTGGAAAAGGAGAGAAGCCTATTGGTGGCGCTTCTTTTTCTGTCGAAAGAGAGGAGTTACGCCTGAAGAAATGCTTGGGAATGCCGAGAGGGGGGCTGGGGTTTGCCGATGAAGTGAAAGCAACAAGCCTTTTCCACCAGTGACAGGGGGCAAAAGCCGAGACGGGGTATCCCGACTGAAGAGAAAGTCGTCGGGGTAGCGGGGACAGTGAAAGGGTTGGGGTTTTGATTTGATCAACAAATGGAGGGCTTGGCTTCTAAAGCCTTAAAATAAAAAGCCTCCTCCTGTGGGGGGAACGCAAAGAAGGGGGAAAGACAACCTCCTTCTCCCCGTAGTAGGACAAAAAAAAAGAAAGTCAGAAAGCTCAGTCCTGCCAAAGTCAGAGCAAATCGAAAGGGGGAGGGAGCACCTTGTGTGGGGGCCTAAAGGAGTGGGTTCCAACCTCTCCCACGGTCAGGGGCGACACATCTTAAAAAATGAAGAAGAATTCTCCAAAGGATAGAAAAAGAAAGGGAATGAGAATACGAACCTTCAAGGGGGGCTAAAAAAACCCAGAAGAACCCGAAGTACAGATCCACCCCATCCTATGTGATTGGGGGGGGAAGAACTTGTGCAGGGACACCAAAAGAGACAAACCCTCCAGAACTGAGGGGAAGAGAAGAAAAGGAGTTGCCAGAACCGGACGGGGGAGAACGTCGTTCGAGTGAACAAGGGAGGGCGGGTCAGAACACGGCTCGGAGGTGAAAGACCCCGGAACAAGAGTCACTATGGGGAAGAGAAAGGAAAAGTGGGCGCTGTGTACTGAAAAAGCGCCTTGGGCGTGAGAGAAAGGGGGAGGGAGGGGGAAATAGTACCAAAGAGAAAGGAGCACTAGGAAAAGGGGGTACTACTATAGTAGTGTCTAAAGTGAAGAGGGGCTTTGCATGCCGCAAGCTCTGACAGGTCCGGTTCGACGCTGCTCAGAGAAGGGAGAGGCCTGCCAGAGGCGATGGCCAAGCAATAAAAGAGAGGAAGGGAAAGAATCAGGCGGGAGAAAAGGGAGGCAGGCCATCAAGGCGTGTCAATGGAGGAGAAGGATACTAGCACACCTCTTAGTCACTGATTTGCCGTGGTACAGGAGAAAGAAAGGGGGGTGCACGACCGGAATCTCAGATAACTGGGGGAAGAGGCGAATTCGTACAAAGAAGAGGAGGAAGCGTCTAAAGCAGCACGCTAAGCCTCTACACGAAGGGAAAGGAAGGGAAATGCTGTACTGGATGCCGAATCCTGGGGGAGGACAGTGAAACGGTCACTTTCATTGTGAACACTTGCTCCTGCTAGCGGAATTGTCTTTATTCTCAGAGGAGGGGAGGAATCAGTATTTCGGGGGGTGAGCGAGAGATGATGGCATTGGAAAGGAGGGCATATCACCCACGTAGAAATGTAGAAAACTTAAAAGGGGCTTTATGTGTTACAGAAAACCACAAAAAAGCCCTCTTCCTTTAAAAAGGAAGGGGAAAAGACTAAAATTACGCACCAGCGGAAAGATGACTCCATCGCCCACTAAGAAGTCTTTGAAATCTTGTTGAAAAAAAAAAAGAAAGCAACGAATGGAAATGGGGAAATACGAGTAAAAACTCGTTTAATCCGTGTGCAGACCGGGGAGTCTCATAAACGGAGGGAAAGGATTGGGAACGAATGGACCTATTATCGAAGGAGGGAAAAGAGAAAGAGGGAAAAAACGACCGATACGCCTCCGACAGAGAGGGGGGATGCTGGAAGGAAAAAAAAGAGGGCTACAGATTGTAAAAGAGTACTGAAAGGGTCAAAGCATTCATGAGTGGGAAAAACCTATTAGGAGGTTGGAAAGGGGAAGAAGGGGGGAGTTATAAGCTCGAAAAGGGACAAAAAGGAAAAAAACAAAGTTACACCTGAAAAAGGAACCACGGGATTACGGTTCGCCGGCTGAGGGGTCGCAGAGGAAACCCGATTGAGGGGTCTGGCACAAAGTAGGATTTCTTCACTGCAGAGGAAACAATCCGAAACAAGCAGAAAAAAAGGAGCAAAGGGACAGAGAGAAAAAAATCGGTGATCACTGTGCATTCTCATCAGAAACCTTGCGGGGTAGAAAAGAGGATCATTTTTCGGAACCAGGGAGACCAAATCGGGAACGAGAAGGTGAGGGGGAAAGATAAATGAAAGAGTAAGGTAG
>Ga0179593_1349204_pt1 | contig 14536 bp, 7 predicted proteins | sample CZODoug2_1_08_16_FD_185931 | JGI IMG/M metagenome (GOLD analysis project Ga0179593, IMG submission 185931) | Vadose zone soil fungal communities from Angelo Coast Range Reserve, California, USA - CZODoug2_1_08_16fungal (PacBio error correction) | ecosystem: Environmental > Terrestrial > Soil >...
TCTTGGGACGGTATTTTAAGAAAAGAAAAAAGGAGGAAAGAGCACATAAGAAGGGAGGATGGAGGACGAAAAAAATGTGACCATCCGACCAGCCTTCTTAAAGAAAAAGTAGCCTTGGGGGGGGGGGAAGGGGAGTTACAGTCCTCCCCTTGCTGTCCAAAGTGCAAAGGAATAACGGGGCCTGAAGATGTGTCGAAGCGGAGCTAAAAGCTCGGGAAGGCGCGACTAAAGGTCCTCAATAGTCATAGAGGAAGGGAAGATAAGTAAAGGGGGAAAGGGAAACGGCAATTCTCCCGACCTGTGGATCCTGCGCCATGCGCACAGCGTCGTAGCCCGGGGGGGGGGTTCTTCGAGTTAAGGAAAGCTACGGGACGGAGGGCGAAAGTGTATTTTTTGAACATACACCCAAGGCCATCGCGTAGAGATGGAGACCCTTGGCCGATCAAGGAAAAAAAAAAGAGAGGAAAAAGTCACAGAAGGAGGAAGAGTGGAAGGAGAGGGGAGGGTACGGGAAAAGTCAAACGGGCGGTCAGGGACCTGCCGGTGGCTTAAAAATGGGCAGAAAAAGGGTAGGGGACGGTATGTCTAGGGAAAGAAGTAGGGGCAATAAAGGGAGGAAAAAGAGCCCTTAAGGCTCGCCCGTAAGAATTTTTCCCTTTAAACGGTTTGCGGTAGGCGCGGGGCGGACAGGCAGGCCATACATCTGCAACGCCGGGTAACGCAAAGACAAATAGGAAGGAAAAAAGGAATCTATGAAGAAAACGGAATGAAACTTCCCGGCAGAAAGGGAACAGGCCCGAACAAGCGGGAGCGCGTAGGAGAGGGGATAAGCGGGGAAGGTTGGCTATGCGCACTTCCAGACGAGAAGTGATCAGAAAGAAGCAGAGGGATCGGTCTAGGGGGGGAAAGGGGGGGAAAGCAATGAGGTTAAACCAGACTGACTGATAGACACTGAATTACAAAATGAAGCCAAAAGAGGGAGAGAGCCTTCACTTTTAGAACCCAACTGCACTAAGCAAACCTACACTGAAAGGAGCGACGTCGGGAAACCTGCTGCGTGGGGTCGCTGGAGATCAAAACGCGCCAAAACAGGGGGGGGCGAAGAAAAAAGGGAGCTCCCGTTCACTTCAAAGGAGATTTTAAGGAAGACGAGAAAAAAATAAAAGCAATTGAGAAAAAAAGAGTAAAAAGAGCGTCAGAAGGGAGCTGTGCGAGACCCACCGCGCCCGGTGCAGTGCTCGCTTCAAAAAAGAACAAAAAGCGGAGAAAGGGAGAGTCCTAAGCAGAACATGCAGCCCCAAACACCCGCCTATGGTGAAATGCTAGGCAGGGGATTTGACCCCCTGTTCCACCTCGTAGATTTAGCGATCCACAGGGACGACGGGACTTAGTCAGCCGAGTCCTTAAGAGGGACTGGGCGCCCTAACATCTTTTTCACCTTGAAGGAAGCATGGGGGAAAAAAAAGAAAAAAAGAGGGGGAAACTCGGGTCTTGTCCTTTCAGAGCCGGTAGATTGTCGCCCGCGCAAGGAGGTGACGGGGTCTATACCACCTCAGAGCAGCGGAGAGGAGCCTGGGGACTAAACACAGAAATTTTTTACGCTTGCCAGCCAAGAAAAATACCCCATCAAGGAAACTGGGACCGACACAAAAACAACTGAGCTTGGGGGCCCATTCACGCTTTAAAGAACCCAAGCGAAAAACCGAAGACAAGGGGACCTGGACTCAAACTAGCAAACGGCGGTGGATCAGCATTCACGCCGCGAAGAACATTTTTGTAAACAAGTAATGTGGCAATAAACGCTATCACGGGGGGGTCGGAAAAAAAGGAATCCAAACCTGCCGTGGTAACGGTGTTCGAAGCAAGTAAAATTCATCGGTTCCAGACCCAGGGTTTGTGTAAAGGGAGGGAAACTGGGGGAAAGGGGAGGTGGAATCATGTGGGGGATTAAAACTGCTTCTTGAAAAGGTGGAAAAAAGGAGTTAAAGGAAGGAAAATCAAGGCCTTAAATGACTTCTCGGGGAGGGTGCGTGTATCTTGCTGCGTCTGATCTAGCGAAAAAAAAAATAGGGGGGGGAGGGGGAAGGGAAAAAAAGAAATAGTTGGATTCACACGCAGCGCTCAGCACCAATCATCGGCTACAAAGGGCCGGGGGAGACTCGGAAATTATCTTTTTCGGCTACCCGAACACACCCCCGTTTCAACGAAAAAGGATGAATTAGAAGAAAGTCAAAACAATCCCTGGGTTTTTCTAGCCGATTTGAATTGAAGGAATCCAGAACCCGGGCCATTGTTGCTCAACAAGGTTAAAAAAAGAAAGGAGGGACAGGGGGGAGGGGGAACAGTCAGAGGTGAAAGGGAGTCTGTAAAGTGGTAGACGATCCAGTGGCTCGCGAAAAAGAATAGTGTATATGGGGCGTCAAAGCCATTCTTTCCAAGAACATCAAGCATGGGGAAAAGGGGAGGGGGGGAGAGGTGGAGAGGGGGAGGGAAAAGGGAGGAACATTAGCCAGTCTTAGACTCGGCCGGCCTAGAACGGGCACGCAGGGGGGCCAGAAGATCACTTACGGGAAAAAGAATGGAAGGGGCCAGGGCGAAAGGCGCCGAATCGGTAAAATATATGGATGTTAATTTTAGGGGCCTTTGGGGCAATTTAAAGGCCAACGTCTAGAAAGGGGGGGACAGAATAAAAAAAGGACACGACCATAGAATATAGACCGGGATTCTGAGGGGTCAACTCGAAGACTCACCATGCCTCGGCGGGGTCATGGGAGGGAGATAACTAGAGGGGATTACTGAGGGGGCTTATGCTCGAGCTGCACCAGCGCGCTTTGGGGTAAGAAGAAAAAAGGGGGGGAAAAACGGGGGAAGAGGGCTTGTCGAAAACTTTATTTTGGGGATTCCGCATCTTTGCTTAGGCTATAATTTGTGTGCAAGAGGGAAAAAAGGAAGGAGTCGTCAAGGTGGCTTGTGTACCAACACGAGCCCTTTAAGAAATTCGCTTCTGTGACTTCGGGTGTATAAAAAAAGATTCTCTGTGGGTGTCGTTCGGGCCAGGTGAAACCACCTCATTGCCAGCTTTTCTTATGGCGGTTATTAGTTCTTTGAAGATAAACTCTGAGGGGGAGGCAAAAAGATAAGGTCGGGCCCCATCGCTACGTCTTCTGGATCAATCAAGAAGAAAGGTCGGGGAGGAGGAGGGGTCAAAAACAGGTCGGAGGTCCCGCAATTCAAGCTCGATTCATTCCGGGGTGGGAATTGGGGAAACGTGGCGAAGGGGCAGCTCCTGTTGTGAAGCATATTGCTTGGGATAAGAGGGCCCGAGGACACGGCACTTGGCGGGGGTTAAAAAAATGGAAGGAAGGAGGCGAAAAAAGGTACCGGAGTGAAGGAAAAACATTTAGGGGGGGATGACGCATCCATTTAAGATGGGACGCCATGCTCTATAATTCTAGAACTGGGGAAATGGACCAATGGTGCAAGGGGGAAAAAGACGAACAGTGACTACGAGTAGCCCGGTTCCATAACGACGAGAAACAAGCTCCACCTATGCCATGACTGGGGGGCTCTAAATCTAGGAGGAGTTGAGCAAGGAGGGGGGAGAGAGGGAATTCGAGATCTATTGAAATCGTATGTAACAAATAAAGAAGCCAACAAGTCGGCAGCTACGAGGAACTAGGCAATGTACATACGGCATAAAATAGGATACTACTTTGGCATGGGTCGCAGATTAACCATGCTGCATTATCTATCAGGAGGGAGGGATAGTGGAAGGAAGAGTAGGCACTCCGCCTATAGGACACCTATTCGCGCCGGACGGTAGCGCATTCGCAGTCTTGAACCGGACACCTTAGGGGGGGAAAATGGGAAAAAAATAGAAAAAAGAAAAAGGAGAAGAACAGTACACCAAACTGCACCTTTTCCGGACACGGAGGTATTGCTTGAATGGTCAACTATCAATCAGGGTCGGGACCTGTTTAAAAGAGAGAAAAAATCCGGGGGAGGGAAAAGAAGAGCGCTCTTAAAAAAAAATAGGGTTAAGCGAGGAAAAGCGGATTGTCGATCCTGGCGAACAGCGTCGCCTCGGGAGAGTAGCGAGGTCTGTGGGGGAAAGGAAAACAAAAAGTCCTGGACTTTTACAAGGTGACATGTTGTATTCTTACCGTAGGAAAAGGGGGAAGGCGAGGTGTTTCCTGTAGAGGGGGCCTGGAAAACTGATTGCATCTACGGAGCGAATTAAAGTCTGTTACAATGTAGATCGTGACTAGAGGGGAAAGGAAAAGGGGGGGGGGGAGGAAATGGGAAAGCTCTCTTCAACTCAATTCAAGGCTCACCATGCTTCGGCCAAATCCGTGCGGATGATTTGACCGAGAAGGGGGCCACTTGTGGGGGGGAAGGAAGGGTGGTGACAAGTAAAACAAAACTTTCAATTATAATTGGACAGAAACTATAACCTCACTTGAAAAGAAAAAGGGAGAAGATCAGGGGGAGAGGGGGTTTAGAGGGGAAAAAAGGCAGTTCGGATTATTACTGAAATTCAGGGCGCCGGCCGGCGAGAACAACGATCTTCAGGGACAGAGTTCCAAGAAGTGATTGGATATACACACCTATCTCAGCTTTTCCCTTCGTTTTGGTCCATGTGTAGGCAGCTCTCCTAGAATATTAAAACCAAAAAGGGGAAGGACAAATGGGAGAGAAGGCTCTCGCACTCAGGGACCCAAAAATCATCTACTTACAGAACAAAACAGGCGTGTCCTTTCCCCGGAAGCACCCTCTAGGGGAAACCAGGAAATCGGGGGAATCATGAGCTGTCGGGGGCTACGGGGGCCAGTCCGACTGAAAAGAGACGGTGATAAGCAGAGAAAGCAGAGTATAAGGGCTCAATGTGAAGGGGGGTACAAAAAGGGACCGTAATCCATAATGAGCTGATACGCACTGCCAATCAACACAAAAAAGAAAGAGTTGAAGAAGGAATGTATTCAAGGCGTACATAAATACCGTAAAAAAGCCGGCGAATGCTACAGGGCTGTGGGAGGGAAAAAGAAAAGGAAGCAGACAGTCACAGGTTCCACTAATTTGAAAGAACAAAAAAGGAGATGCTAATGGGAAGAAAGGGAACCTTCCGAAATGGCGCACAACACAGATGAGCATTGTAGGTGCGCGCGCACCGCCGCTCCCCGTCAAGGGAGAAAAAAGGACGCAACAAGAGAAAAGGGGGCTGGAAAATAAACGGCAGCCCCGCCACGGGTCTTACTGAGGGGACTTTGTGGGGGGTTTGGTCCACGGCACGAACCAAGAGAGCTCCAGAACAACCAAGTCGCTGTTGTCGGGATGCGCGTGAAGCAATCTGTAAACCGTTTAATAAAAGGATCCAAAAGAAGGGGTCCTGCGATTGGAAAGTGGACACCGTTTTCCTGCGCTGACATCTGTAGAGTTTCAGAGGGGGAAAAACAGAGGAGGGGGAGGAGAAAAAATCAAATAGGGCCGGGATCTCAGGGGCTTGCCGGGGGGGATTTCGAACCAGATCAAACTGTTGATCAAAGGCCGAGAGAAAAAAAGAGGTTGACCTCTCAATTTCGACCCAGACTTGGGGGGGCCAATCGGCTCAACGGGAAAGCCCCTTGGGACAAATGCGACTAGTTCGAATGAGAGGGAAAAGGAGAGGGAGGTTAATAAAAGAGAAGGGTACAACGTCGTGGTGCCTTTTTTAACCCTTAAGGGCAAAAACCCGACTGTGTTTAATGGAAAAAAATAAGCAAGGGAAAAAAAGGGTCCCAAGGTTCCTTAAAAGGCATTCGTTGCCGACCCAGCCATTCGGTTCGGTGTTTATTTAGGAATTGAACGTCTCTTTGGGGCGAAAGAGGGGGGGTAAGAGGGGGGAGGGTACTATTGAAAATCATGTGAAGCGTGAAGGGGTTCCGAGAAGACGAGGAGCTCTCTGTGTGAGGTAGGAGGAGGGAAAAAGGGGACAAAAGACTCACTCAAAACCGGAGGAGAGAGAGAGAGGGCTGTCCATCTCAACTAAAAAAAGAAAAATATCACAGAGGGAAGGGGGGGTTTCGTTTCTTGCGATTGTGCAACCCGCGACCCGCCCAACATTTGATACTTTTGAAAGAAAGGGAAGGAAGAAGAGGAAAAACAAGATAAAAATGGTCGGGCTACATGGAGGTGAAGCGACACGGGGACCAAGCGGCATGTTATTCTTTGCAATGAGTCTGGGGGGGGAAAAATGGGGGTTAAAAGGGAAAGCAGCTCACGGGAAAGATGGATCAACTCCTATCCATTGTCCTCAGAGACAAGTGTATGGGTCGCCACTGGCTTTAAAATTCCATCCCGGGGTATAGGGAGGGGGAAGGAGGGCAAAAGGTGGATATAGAGGGGGCTTAAAACCTGTATAAAGGCGAAGACTCGGCAAGTGACTGAGAGGCACGCGGGGCTCTCTCCACTCATCGAATCTGGAAAGGGGGGGGGGGGGAGGGAAAAAGCTAAAAAAGAAAAGACCTCGTTTTTATGGGTCAATTGGGGTAAGGGGGGAAGAACATATTTGAAGAAGGGAAAGGTTTCTCGGGCCTAGAAAAGGTAAGGGGGGGCAGAAACTTTTAAGAATTTCGACCGAGGGGCTTTCAAAAATCAAAGTCGAGAGCCAGGCGTTTGGGGGGGGGGGGGGGAGGGGGGGGGGGGAGGGGGGGGGGGAGGGGGTGTGGGGGGGGGGGGGGGGGGGGAGGGGAGGGGGGGTGGTGTTGGGGGGGGGGGGGGGGGGGGAGGGGGGGGGGGTTGGGGTGATTGGGGGGGTGTGTGGGGGGGGGGGGGGGGGGGGGGGGTGGGGGGTGGGGTGGGGGGGGGGGGGGGGGTAGGGGGGGGTTGGAGGGTGGCGGGGGGGGGGGGGGGGTGGGGGGGGGGGGGGGGGTGGGGGGGTTGGGGGGGGGGGGTGTGGGTGGGATTTCTCTAAATGGCGAGAGAGGTGTGGGGGAGGATTCGTGGTTTCGATCTAACTGCAACCACGCAAGGAGGGATTGTCGGGAGCTTAAGAACAGTGATATCCAGGATAGTGGATAAAGGAAAAAAAGGGGGCCTAAATAGGTGAGTGGGGTCTTATCTATTTCGGACTAAGAACCTATTCAGAAGCGCATGGAGACTTTGATTTATAAAGAATACAAAATGATTCCGTTCAAACGGCCTTAAGCTCTTATAATAGGGAAAGGTGGCTGGAAGAAAAGGTACAATTCAAACCTGATCTGGGTGCGGGCATGATTGTTGTGTGGCTAAGTACGGGAGTAGTTCAAAAATCTTGTCGGTCACTGGAGTCCATCGTGTCGCGAGAAACGGGGTAAGAAAGCAGCTTAATCGGGGGCACAGGGGATCACGGGAGCGATCAAGTCATCGTAGGGGGGAAGGGGCAATTGGATGAAGGTACATCATCGTTTTGGATGGCGGGGGAAGGCAGAAAGGGCGAAAGGAGCTTGGGGGGAGGTTAAAGGGGGGGGGGAAGCGTAAAAAAAAAAAAATCTCTAATGATAAAAAGATCTTAAAAACAAAAGGACCGGGGGTAGTGTGGACGACAGAAAGGATGGCGTAACTAAAAAATTAAACGGGAGGGAAAAAGGGGAGGAACTTAAGAAAGAAAAGACCTAAACACTTTATTACAAAGCAAAGTGAGCCCAGACGAAGGGCCTAATCGACGGCTGACTACTTACCAGGAAGAGGAGATGGAGAAAAATAGGGGGACATAAAGTCAGTCGTAAACTAGGATAACTGAACACGGAGGGCCCCAGTGCTACTGAGAAAGTAAAGAAAAAAAGGGCAGAGAATAGTTCCTACTACTTGTCAGCATAATTTATAGCAGGAGAGACGGCGATTGGGGACGTCTTGAAGGAAGAGATAGGGAACAATTAGGCAAATCCTCCTGCGCTAGGGGACATGACGTACACTGGCATTTAAAAAGGAACAAGGATAAGAGAACTCCGTTAAATGAAAAAGAAAACAGGGTCAAAACGCAAGGAGTATAGGGAGCAGAAACATTCAGAAGATCTCGGCGATGTGAAGAGAAAGATGATGCAAACACTGAAGTTACAATCTGGGGACGCGAAAAAACAACGTATTGAGAGAAAAGAAAGAAAAAAATTGCGAGAAGGATTCGCGCGAGGGGAGTCAACTCAGAAAAAGAGGGGAAGCGTAAGGGGGACAAACAAGAATACAATGGATAGACCAGTTTTTCGTGGGTGGGGGAAAGAGGAAGGCGAGAGGGAGTAAAAGTTTTGCAGATACGGGGAAGGGGGGAAGGAGCAAAAAAAGTCAGAGAAGCAGGCGCGAATGAAGGGGGGGAACGCATGAGTCGGAGTCCCAGAAAAAAGGGCCCGGCACAAAAAGACATTCTCGAGCAATGCTCACCATGTCGTTAGTGTTAGGGACAAGATGGGGGGAAGAGGACGGAGAAAAGCGGTTCGATATTGGGACATTTGTGAATACAAAAAGTGATCAATACATCAAGAAAAAGGGAGAAAGAGGGCGTGATTGATACCGCGCGGGGAATAGGAGGGGAACCAAGAAAAAGAGGGCTTGAACTATGTAAGTTTCGGATTTTAAAGGGGAAGAAAGCCAGGCGGGGAGGCTCTCAACGGTTCGGGGAAGTCAAAAAAGGGGGGGGAAGAATTGGGAGGTTGAAGAGGGCTCGAAGAATTCAAACGAACCCGGAGAAAGAGGGGATGTCCAATTCAAAATGGGACCAGTGACGTAGGTAGGCTCCATGAAGAAAAATCAAGAGGTAACGGGAGGAGGAAACAGAAAATTCAGGAAAAAAGTTGTCCAAAAAAATACTCAAACCCCGAAGGATCACCGGTCCCGCCCTCCGCCCGCGAGTCCAAAGGGAAAAGGAGCTCGATAAGAGCAAATTGGAAAAACGCCAGAAAAGGCTGCCATCCACTGGAGGCGTACAGGTGCATCTGCTAATAATCGAGAGGGATACAGGGGGGAAACTCCAAAACTCCGGGTACCAAAATTAGGATGGCAATGAAGAAAAAAGAGCAAAAACCCAGAAAAAAAGTTGTGAAAAATGCCGGAATTTGGGCGAATCAGCACGATGGACGATAGAAGTCAGAAGCGAATGGGTTGGTCGCTCAGCAGCAATCACCTTCTACAAAATAAAGGGTAATGTCAAACGGTGATCTCTGGAACGTAAAAGGATAGTCTATCAGACCGAGGGAGGTATATTACTACTATAAACTGAATATCTTGTCAGGGGGGCGGCGAGCCAAAAAAGCGGAGGGTGTAAAAAACAAGAATGCACAAAGCTTAGGGCACTCTATCGTTAACTTCCACCTCCAGAAGTAATAGAGAAAGTTAGGGGGAGGTGCCAGTAAAAAAAAAAACCGTCTAATTTTCTGGAAAAAGGGAGCGGGTCGGGTCACGTTGCACAAGCATTAGGGTAAATTGGGAGAAAAAACTCTTCGAAATTTCAAAAGGGAAAAAGGGGAAGAAGGGAAAAATAATCGCTTTCGGGGGACAGTGATCGCAGGTAGCAAATGTGTGAGAAAGAGTTTCCGGGGCAACGAGGCATCGGAAAAAAAAAAAAAGAAGGAGGAAATGCTCATTATCACGGTTCCGAAAGATTTACGAAAATGAAAGTTGAGTCACCGCATACGAAAAATACACTCGGAAATCCAGGGGGGAGAAACCCTGATCTGTGGGTACCTAAAACCCCGGTGAGAAAAGAAAAATAAAGGAGAGGAGAGACACTTTAGACAACTGTCAAAGGGGATGTTCCAGTTGGGGACTAGTAATGTCCGGAGGAGGGATCATAGAGACCAGGGGAAAAAAAAATTTTGAAAATAGAAATCCTTCAAACGGGCTGCCCCGCAACAAAAGGTCGTAGAGGGGAAGGGTTAGGAAGTCAATACCTTTCGTACTGCTCTGGGAAAGCACGGGGATCGCGGGGGTAAAAAGGATGAAAGGAGGGGGAAAGTAAGCAAAAGGAAGAACTTAAAGTGGGGGGTAGGCTGGAAGAGGGCATTATCTAAAAAAAAAAAAAGGGGAGGATGGGAAAAGGGGGGGTCCCGAGCCCAAGGAAAAAAACTAAAACCAGCAAGAAAGACATCTGAATCTTTTCCGAAGATGAAAATTCCGGTCAAAGCTGGGGGGGGTGGAAAAACTAGAAAGACAAACTTGTTGGGGGGATCCCCCAAGATTGAAAGTGAAAGGGGAGGAGAAGAATTCAACATCCAACCTAAAATTTGGAGGGGAAGGGGAGGGGGGAGTCGGGGGATAAAATTGGGCCCTTGTTTCCGTAAACTTCGATTGGGTGTGGAATGTTTCAAAGACTCCTAAGGGAAAACCCTTTGGGAAAAACGTTAACACGGGAGCTTTCAGAGATGGGGGAAGAAAGAAGGGGGAAAGGGGGGTCTCTAAAAAAAGGAGAGTGGAGTGATGGAATAAAACGTTGGATTTTCATATCAATATGAACCCAAGCAGGTGAGAGGGGAGCAAAGGGGAGCACGGAGGGAATCAGGGGGGTCCGGGGGGATCTAGAAAGGACTCAATTATATGAAGGCAAAGCTGAGGGGGGGCCAGGACGAGATCCCACCTAGAGGGGGGAAAAAGGGAGTAGAGGAGAAACTACCGCACCGAGATTTGCATGGGGGGACTTGGGCCGTATGGGGAAAAGTAGGCAAAAGGGACTAATTAAGTGTCCTAAATGAAAGACCAATAGTACTATTCGCCGGCTGCAGGGGAAAAAAAGAGAAGAAACAGTGCGTCTGTGCGGGCGGTGGCATTTAGGCTCGCACGATCCGTGGCCCGGGGAAGAGAATGGCACTCTATTTTTCTTCGGCGGGGAGAAAAAGAGACAGGAAGAAGAAAAGGCTTTCGGGGAAAGGGTGGAATTACCGAAAAAAGAGTGGGGGGAGAAGGATCTTGGGGGGGGGGATGGGAAACGGACAGCGAACCCCCTCAGAGGAAGGTTTGGAGTTACGGGAGCCCCGAAGGCCCGTAACCCTCGTTTGTAGGAGGTTTATGGAAGCCATCGGCTTTGGGACTACAATACGGAAGCAATAAGGGGGGAGGATCGGCTGCGGAGGGAATGGTTTGCGTAGGAGAGAGGTATCACTCTAGAGATTTAAGAAAAAATTGATCCAAGTCAAATGAGTTAGTATCTTGGGGTGCTGAGCCATGTAGCCGCTGAGGAAGAAAAACCAGGGAAACAACAAAAATACGTATCATCACTTGGTCGGGGAGGGGCATGTTTAAACTAGGCACAGTAGAAAAACCGGGGGGGACTGGAAAGGTCATTGTACTTTGGTGCAGAGGCCAGCAGGCAGCGACCAGGAGATGTTGCCGTCATGATTAGGACCGGGAAGGAACGGAAAAACGAAGGGAAAAGGAACTCCGAGTTCTGGGGGTGGAAGGCCACCCGGGATGCGCTATAGATTAACATAGAAGAGTTACTGAAGAAAAAAAAAAGGGGTGGAAGACAAGCAGGAGAAGAGGGATAAGGCTTTCACCCCTCACAGGGGGAAACTCAGCCTACCCGGAGGGGTGAAGAAAGCAGTAAGAAGGGAAAGAGAACATTCTCTAAATGGACTCACTGGGAGACCGAAAAAAACAGGTCCGGCGAGCACGTCACTCAGACAAATAGCCAATTCTAAAAAAAAAGTAGGGAAACCGACGCAACGGGTCAATAGAGTAATTAAGCAAAGATCGTCCTCTGATCTAAAGGCAGGGCAATTGCGGTGGTGGCGTCTATGGTCCGTCGTGGAGGGTAACCGAGTGGAGAAAGGAAACGTCTCCTGACTGAAACATCTACCAGAATCAGATGAAAATGACAACTATGACAGAAAAAGCGAGAAGGACAGGTCTGGGCCCAAATTCCCACCTCCGGACGGACGGTAAAAGAAAAAAAGGGGACAAGTGGGACACCAATTCCACCTCCAGAAGAATCTTGTAGAAGGGTCCGGGGACTGACAATAACGGGCGGGAAACAGATAGGAGGTAGAAAAAGAGAAGAATGAGGTCGAGGGGGAGAAAAAGAGGGGTGTCCTGAAGAGGGGGAAAAAAACGCTTCTATCCACTCTCTAGATTTCGAGGATGTGGGGGGACTGCAGACTCAGGGGAGGAAAAAAAAATTTTGGAGAGGGGGCAGAAGGACCGGGAGGAGATCGTCAGTGAAAAAATTGGTTAAACTAGGGGGCCTGGGGATGTGAAACGTAAGAAAGGACATGCAGAGCGGGTCAAGGTCTCTCTCTGGGCATAGTCGCTCACCTAGCAGAAAGTGCAAAGAAGACAGGCATGAAGGAATCTAAGAGGCTCAACATTAGTGTAGAAATACGGTAAAAACCCGTTTTCAGTATTCTATTTGCCGATACGGAGGAAGAAGGGGGGCACGCTATTGTATGGACATAAGAAAAAAGGGAAAAGAAGGAGGCATATTTAGGCGGCTGTATACCAAAGGCGCATAGGGAAAAAAGCAGGCCACGACACCTCTGCCGTAAGCAGGGGTAGAGGGAAGAGGAAGACGGACGAGAAAAGGGGGGAACTCCGGAAACTATTTGATCTCCGTGTAAAAGGGAAAAGCCAGTTGGGTGTTACCGCATGGCGAAAGACATAAAACGGAGGGAGAAAGGGAGCGCGGGGAAACTGCTGTTGGGCGTTATTCGCCGCAGGAATACAGGAAGGGAAGAGTTTGACGCGGGGGAGGGGAAACCGACGAAAAAAAGCAGAGAAGGACTCAAGAAAAATTGCGTAAATACTGCTGCAAGAGGAACAGACAGAGATTACAGCAAGGAGAAAAATCAGTTTGCGCGGGGAACACTCTAAAGGGGGGGGGGCGAGGGAACCTGAGAAAAGTGTAAAAAAAAGCAGAAGAAAAGCGAGTGGATAGGCAAAGGGGCAAAGAAGAAAAGGGGAAACCATACTGCTGATGGATAGACAAAGGACAGCAGCAGACCATCCAGCGTTATTAGAGGGTGAAAAACAGTAAAAAACTGCCGGAAGATGCCTATCATAAATCAGAGTGGGGAGGGAGTGAAAGGCAAAAAACAAGTGGAACAGTCTAAGAGAAGCATTGAGAGAAGAAGGGGGGGGAGTCAGTGACCAAAATCAAAGTAGGGGAAAGTGAGAAAGAAACACAATCGGGGCACCTCACTTAAACAGCTATAGAGTCTTAGGTCATAGGGGGATCGACCACGAGAGGAAAAAGGAGGGGGGGGGGGCCGGGAAAAGGCGCAAATCCAGGTCCTCCACGGATAAAGACGAAAATGACAGCCAACCCTAAACGGGCGGCCTGCATTGTTTAGGAGGATTGAACAAAGGAAAAAACACAGGGGAAAGGGGGAAAACTCTACCCCAAGGGGTCCCTTTGGAAGGGTGGAACTGTACCGGGGAAAAACCTGAGAATGAGGGAAATACTGGGGCCGAAAGACCCAACCAAAAAAAAAAAAAGGAAAAATCATAACACGAAAGTGCACGCTTACAGGCAGAACCGGTACGGGGGTCCGAGAAAGATTGAATGGAGGAGCAGAGTAGAGACAGTACTCCGAAGGCTTTCAGGGGCCGTAGAGAAGGAAGGGCAAAAGATAGGGAAGAAAATGCTCAAAAGTTTTTCGATTCAGAAAGCCGAGAGACCACAAATCAGCAGGGCGACAACCATAGTCAGGAAAAGGGTGAAAACCCAGGGGGCCAAGTTCGCAAGGGGAGACACTATTCGAGACAGGAAGTCATAGGGAAAAAAATTAAGGAACAAGAAAGGGTTTTCCCAAAAAGGGTCAAGGAAAGCACTGGAGTCTTGGTCAGAAAAGAATGGAACAAGTGTGAAGTAGAAAAAAGGGGGTGCCCCCTTTTGGACATGCTCTGGGGACAGGACAAGGAGGAGATTTCTGGGGGGGGAAAGTGCCGGAGAATCAGGATTCAAGTTACTGAAGAAATGGAGAACAGACTTTCGGGGTGGGGTTAAAGGGGAGGAAAGTTGGAAAGAAGCAATTAACTCGAACATCTTATCTTCTTGGTCTGTAGGGAGGGCTAGCACAAATAAGCGCCATCCCAAAAAGAAGGAGGAGGAGGAAGGAAGGGTAGGCCCAGAGAAAACAAAAGCCAGCAAATTATCATCGTAAAACCGAGGTCTCGTCTTCAAAAGAGTTCACCCCGCCACGGGGGGGGGAGAGAAAAAGGGAAATAGGGAACGTCAATGGGGAGGAAAAATTCAAAACTAAAAAAAAAAAAAAAAAAAAAAAAAAAAGAAAAAAAAAAAGCCCCCAGAAAAAACTAAAAAAAAGAAACTATGTCGACCCCCCAACCTCCCTGTGCTTCTTGAATATGTTGTAAGTTTGCCTTTTTTCCATTTGGAAGTCAAAAGAAAGATTCTGCACCCGTAGTAGGGTAACAAAAAATGGGGGAAAATAGGAGTGAAGGCATATATGAGAACCAGTGGGGGAGCCACGATTGGGGGAAGGAAAGTGGGGACAAAGGGGGGGAGGGGGAAAAAAAAAAAACTTCCCCATCTCCATTTTGTCTCCCAGTTGTGAAGAATTGGAGATCAGGAGAAGGGAAGAGA
>Ga0179593_1391363_pt1 | contig 14536 bp, 17 predicted proteins | sample CZODoug2_1_08_16_FD_185931 | JGI IMG/M metagenome (GOLD analysis project Ga0179593, IMG submission 185931) | Vadose zone soil fungal communities from Angelo Coast Range Reserve, California, USA - CZODoug2_1_08_16fungal (PacBio error correction) | ecosystem: Environmental > Terrestrial > Soil >...
TATAGTAAAAAAAACTCCAAAAACGATTTCTCTTCAAAAAAAAAAAAAAAAAAATTATGAAGGGGGGGGGGGGGGGGGCCTGAAACTTTGAAAAAGGTCAGGGTAAACCAGATAATAGTGATCGGAAGCTGCACCGTGCCGCTCTATCAACACCCGATAGGGTCAAGCGAGGGAATGTGACCGTAGAAACGGAAAAAAAAACATAGGCCTCCTTTTTCCCTCCCGAAAAGGCAGGGTAGGGGAAAAACCGAGTTGTTTCTGCATCAGAAATTCCCCGCTCGGCAGAAAGGGTAACCATCGCATCTATGAATAATAGGAGATAACCCCACAGGGAGCAAAACGGGGGAACTGCGCTAACAAAAGGGTCCTTGTTCAGGCCTGGGGAGGGGGGAAAGAGCGAACTTATTACTTAGGAAAACCCCAGCATGTAAATACAGCAACCTATTGTCCTGTGCGATTGCAGTGAAGGGGGAAGCCCAGTCAAATACAAGAGAACCCAGGAAAGGTGGCAAACTCCCCAACTGCCGACGGGTACAAAACAAAGACTGTCTTAAAAAGGGAAACCCGTAGCCGCCTCGGACCAAGCGCATATACCACAAGAGGAAAGTCGAAAATAAGGTTCAAAAGGCTTAGTACACGCGGGACGCCTAGAGTCATCCAGCCGGGGCGAGGCTGTGGTAAACCACTATCTGACGAAGGGGGGGAGAGCACCCTTAGAAAAAATCTAGGCAATAGCGTTGCCCAATGTCATCAGGGAAACCTCCACAAGGTCGAATCAGGCGACCGGTCCGCTGCTGTCGTACCAGCGCATCGAAAGAGCAATAGCGTGTTCAAAAAATAAGGGCTAGTAACAACCTAACAATGTTTCTCTGCGCGAAAGTTCATTCAAAGGGTCGCTCTCATTCTGAAAAACAGCACGATGGGGCGAATAGAAATTGAGAAAAACCCCACAAGGGAAAATATTTAAAAATCGAATGAATGCACCACTGGTCCGGCCGACGGGACCACACCTGGGAGTAGGGCGAAAGAGGAAGTGGTCCGCTCCAAAAAACCAAGCCTCGTGCTGGGATTCGGGGGCCGGACTGAGCGAAAATTGGGTCTTGAACAAGATGTGGTAAACAAAACGAGAGGAACAGAACACACGACCCAGAGGATAAGGAAGACTCCAGGAAAGAGGCAAAATCAGATGGGGAAGCTGATCCCTCGGTGTGCACATCGCCGCAGTACTGCAGCAGCCGAAAACGGACACTCGGGGAAGAGGAAGCGATACAGAAAGGCCCTGGGAAAACGAAGATGGAAGGTCCTCGGGGATGGGTAGGAGTGGGAAGAGGTGCCACTGACGACCGGACACCTGAGTGAAGAATGACTGCGTCAATCCGCAAAATGGTCCGTGTGGCGGGGATTACAAAAGAAAAAGAAGGGGAATATCCAACTCACTCCAGGGCAAGCTCGTGGGTGCGAGAGAGGTTGGAAGACGCTCCACGGTTTAGCCTCTGAACATCCAAATCCTGATTTTGTTAGACATCCGGAAGGGAGAGAACGTCAAAGAGGAATCCGCCCCCTTGAAGGGGGGTAGAGCCCCCTACCATGGACTCCCTCTGGGGGGGGAGGCTTATGGAAGAAGGATAGAAGAAGCTAGTTCAGGATCAAACAATTCTTAACCGTCGGGGCGACGGCCCCCCGTGAAAGGAGGAAGGATAGTAAGGAGCCTCGGAAGGAAAAGCTGATAAATCTGAAGAGGGGCAAAGCTTTGGCGAACCAGAACCAATTTATGAATGAAACGGAGTTAAAAGAGACGTTCGCCGCCGAATCCACATCCTAGTGAAGAAAGTCGACCAGACGAGACTAACCACCAAGTTTGAAAAGAAACGAAGAGCGTCCCTCAGGGGAACGGCCAGAAACTACAGAAGGACCAACGTAGGAGATTTCGAATCCAATCGCTCCGAAAACGGCTCTTATTTAGAGGGGGGTAAAAGCAAGGGGGGGAAAGGAAATTCTCCCGACAAGGGAAAGGGCGAAAGCCTTTAATCAACGATCGGGGTTTTCATGAGCAGGGGCGGAGGGCATGGGGGAGAATCCTACAACAACAAATTGGGGGCTGAAGAGAGGATAGAGGAGCGGAAAAGTGACCGAACGCTAAAAAAGAGAAATGAAACACTATATTAAAAGGGCGCGGCTCCCCGGGAGGAAAGCAGTTCGGGGGCTTAAAAACCGCCGGGCGGGCGAGAGGGGGAGTTCGAAATCTATCAGTAGTGGTGTCCACGGTGGGGATCGGGAAAGGAAGTAGCAAATTAATGGAGGGAGGAGAGGTCTTCAGTAAAGTCGAGGGGATGGAGGGCTAATGTTACTTGTTCAAGGAATTCGGGGGAGGGAAGGAAGGGAAAAAAGGCGAAACTTTCAACTTGCACGCAAAGTAATCATACGTTAAGGTGCGCGTTACTTGGGAAAAGCGTCATTCAGATAAGCAGCTATAAAGAAAAAAGGCGAGAATGAAAAACCATTACGAGTCCGTCGCAAAGTACCACGACGGGGGCAAACCGGGCGGGGGATCTTATTCGACGTTAAAAATGGACGAGACCAGAGCCTAGCTGAAACGGAAAAGCTTGGGACGGCATCACAGCCTCAACCTAGACTGGGGAAGGGGGGCTCTACAACCCCTCGAGGGTTCGGTCTACGGAGGACGCTCCGGGAGCTCACCAATCCCGGAGAACGCTGGTGATGCGTAGAGAGGAAACTGCGAGACAAGGACGACCAGAAAAAAGGAGTAGTATTAACCCGGGAGGGGGAGGATGGCACCGGACAAGAAAGCGCGAAGACCCTCCAAGAAAAGAGGGGGACGGGAGAATCATCGGGGGCAGAAGCCTCTCAGACCTCGATAAAGGGGGGGAAAGAGTCAACACTACAAGGTCACTCGGGAGACCATTTTACAAAACTTAAGCCTCTGGGCCGCTACAGATAATTGTCCCGCAAACAATTCTTCATGTGGCTTAAATGGGAAGCAAAAAGAGAATCAAGGGGGGTAAAGCGGCTGGTACCAGGAAGTTCGAACGTCTCCGTATCATCAGTGGACCGAGTGTGAAAGGTGCTCTCGTATGTTGTGGACTCAAAAAGTCAAGACCTCAAAACTTAAGCCCAGAAAAAGAGAAGGCGAAATTCATGGGGTGGAAATCAGACCTATAAACGCAAAAGAAAAATGAGGTGCGAGGTAACAAGCATTGGGTGGGAAGTCAACCCATGCAAAGAACATTTTTTTGAATACGAATTAGCGCAGGACTAGGACACGGAGATGCTTTGGTCCAGACTGGCAGCGAAAGGAGAGGAGCAGCAAGTTGGTCGGGGTTGAATAGGTGCGGGTGCACATATTATGGAGATGCGCTTTTACCGAAAGCCTCGGAAAGGGATTAGAAGGTGCATATGGGACAAGGGGGGGGGGGCGGGGAAAGACTGGGAGTGGACCATTAGAGGGGAGGAATGCTTAACCGAAAGTCTTCATAAAAGGAACGCAGGCGAAGGCGGGGGCTCCAGGAAGAGGGGGGGTGAGACTTCTGGAGGATAATGAGGCGGAGAGCTGGTTAACTGGTCAGGCGGGGACCAGGAGAAGGACTCTCTCTTGTCACTATGGGGGGGGTTTGTTTCCTGGGGACAGAGGTAGGAAGGACTATGTTGTCCCAAGGAAGCCGTTATAGGGAAGAGTGTTTGGAGGGGTTCAGACAATATGTGGGAGTTTCTCTGACTCAGGACAATGGAAAAGGAAATAACAGATATCTTTGGGCTGTTCGGGGGCAGGAATTCTATCGTTCTGGGCAGAAGAGCAGTAAAAGGGGTTACGAAGAAAAAGGGAATTGGGAACGGGTGGTATTAGAAGGTGGGGCAGCGCAATTTGGCTGAAATATTCATCGGTACCAGGAGGGGAGAGAAAAGCTTTGACAAAATTCGAGACAAGATTGGGGTTAATCTCGAGAGGCAGGGGTCTTCTCAGGTACAAGAAAGGGAGGCATGCGAGTAGGGGCCGAAGAAATGGAATGGGAAAAATGCTACGAGTGTGGGGGACAGAGCGGCATGGGGTGGCGTGACTACGAAAGGCGACTCTGTAAAGTAAAGCAGGAATGAAAACCAGCGCAACAAAAGTTTGGGGGAGGGGGAGAGAGCGTTTTGGGGTGCGCAGGAGCGACAAAAACACAACTGGGTGAGGGGGGAAAGATAGAAAGGGACTGAGCCACGTCGAGGGGTGACTATCAAACAAACCGAAATTTAGGTTGACTTTTTAGCTCCCTGACGAATGCTTTACGCGGCAGAAAGAAGAGCGACCCCATGGGGGTGGTTGGTCGGGTGGGGGGGGGGGGGGTGGCCGAGAGAGTACAACCAAAAGATACACTCGCAGTACGGAACGGGGAAAATGGAGCCCTTCGGAAAAAACGCAGGGGAAAGGAAGAACTGTATCCTTCTGCACAAGGGGGGGGGGGGGGCTGGGGGGGGGTGGGGGGGGGGGGGGGGGGGGGGGGTGGGGGGGGGGGGGGGGGGGGGGTTTGACTTGTGTGGGGGGGGGTTTTTTTGGGGGGGGGGGGGGGGGGGGGGGGGGGGGGGGGTTTGGGGGGGGGGGGGCACCGGGGGGCAGGAAGGGGTACAAAAGAATAGGGGGGGGTTCTTTCCAGAAAAATCCTGTCATCGCAGTACACCTCGCCTAAGACAGCATAGAAAAAAATCATTCATACACACATCAGGGAAGGGCGGAGAAAAAAGTAAGGCGACTGGGAGTGTACAATCGAAGCTGCAGTAGAAGGAAAGCCCCATCCGTTTAATACAGACACCAGAGATTGGGTAATTTTTCTTAGTCCTTTAACATGTCCTCTTCCAGGAAGGAACCGAGCCTACGAAGAACCATAGTCCCGTGGGAAAAAAACCAAAAATCGATAAAAAAAAAACCAAGGAAGGATGCGACGCAGGCATTGGCCAAAAAATCGTCAGACAGAAGTAACGCAATACAATCCCAAACAGGAACGCGCTGCGGGAGTATCCCCGCTTGGAGGGAGAAGTCCACGCCTTATTAGGGGGAAGCCCCAGCCCGGGAAAAAAAAGCGGAAAGGGGGGGAGGCTGCCGGGGCTTCGCCTTAGAATTAATGGAAAACAAGGATGATAGCAAAAATAGGTTCGAAACAGTTCTCGTACAACCGAAAAATGGGAGATTCAATCCGGCCCCGGCCTCGTGGAAGAGGGCGTTGCAACACCTCTTTTGCAACGAAAAAGGGTCTCGTAAAAAGAGGGGGAATTTCGCATAGACATTACCTGTCTCGGACAAGCAGGAACCAGCATGCTTCGCTATGTCCGCTCTACAGGAATTCTGACCGGGTTGTGCTTCTAATTTTAATCCCAGTTAAGACGTCACAGAGGTAATCCGCCTCAGACCGGGGGGGAGGAAGGGAGAGAGAGGGGGTCCGCTTGACCCAAAGCACGATGCGGAATCATTTCGGGTAGGTGTCAAGGTGGTGGAAGGGGGAAGCAAGAGGAAAGGAGTAAACTAGAGCAGAACAAAAGATGGGGCCATTATTATCATGCTCGGTAGGGGGAAAATTCCGGAAACATAAGGGCTGGGGCCCGATGTTTTGGCTGAAAGGAGCCGCACGAGTCATCAGCGGGAGGGGAAAAGAAAATATTTTACTCTTGACTGAGACGGCTCGTTAAATGGTACGAACACCGCATTTGCCCTTGCGCCGCTGAGGGGGCAGTGAGGAATATTGACATCCTGACGGACTCTTAGAGTCCGGAGTTGCACGAGAAGGTGGCCCTTTAAGAAATAACTTTTTCCGTGGCGGTAATAATCTGCGCTAAGTTGGAAACACTCCCTGGGTACTGTCGCAGGCTCGTTTAGGAAAAGAATTCGACTACGGGCGCGATCCATGAAAAAAAGGGTGGCCTAAGTTGGGCGCATCCTTGAGGGATCTCGGAGAATAAAAAACTCGAGCGTGGGGGAGGGTAACTACCAGTGACTAAGAGGAATGGGGAGGACCCATCAATTCAAAATCGAGGGATCGGCGGGTAAACGAGAGTCGCGGACCCCTAGGGGGGGGGAGGTAGGAAGATTGAAAGGTACGAACATTAAAAACGGGAGATTATAATTACTATAGGAATCATATCTGGGGGACAAGATGAAAGAGACAAAGTAAAAAAAGGAGGATTTAAAAATGGATGGAAAAAAATGATGGGGAAACAGGGCGACATGCCTGAATTACAACAAGACAAAATCTCTAACAGGAAGGGGTGAATACGAATATTCGCCAGTAAAGGGCCTCTACGGCACGGCAGACAATAGAAAGGGACACATCGAGATATGATCAGGGTTATAACAGAGAAAGTCTTTCTCATGTGTTTAACTCCCGCAAGGAGTTAACGAGCCTACGCCGAAATCAGACGGAAGGGGGAAGGGAGGGTGAAGGCGAGGGAAAGTCGGGTATTCCTCACCGATCTCTCCTCAAAAACCCAAACGGAGGGAAAGAGATAACCTGACGGGGTAATGCAACTAGAAGTGAACGAGAGAAAGAGGAAGATGCGAGGGGAGAAAGAAGGGCAGTGGAGAACAAAGAGAAAAAGAAAAAATAACGTGAGGAGGCGAGGGGGGGGTAGAAAATCTGACGGGTTGGGTTCCTTGATTCCTGGTCCTTGAGGCAGGTATGACCCTTTACGGAGACTAGCATTGAAAAAAGGCGTGGTAGTCGAGACGATGGGTAAAAAGGGTGGGGCGAAAAGACGTACGGGGTGGACGCGCGGAGAAAAAAAAGAAGGGGGCTAGAGAAAGTTTACGGCGCGTTAGATGGGAAAGATATGAGGGATCAGCAAAAAAGAGAAAAGTACGGAAAGGCCGGGGGAATGGAGGAGGCCTTCGACTAAATTCCCACTCGGGGGGGAAGGTTGATGGGGAAAGATGAAATCAGGGATCCTACTGTAAAAGACGCTGGGAGAAAGCCCCCGATGAGCTGGGAAAGGGGGGGCAAAAAAGTCAAGGGTAGTTCTTATACTGGCACGGATGAGGCCAACGGCGGTTGACCTAAGAGGGGAGAGAAGAGGCGACTCGTCGAAAAACCGGATCAGAACACTAACCTGAGGGGGAAAAGAAAAAACGGAGTAGTGGGAGGGGGGGAAAAAAGAGAAAGGACAAACCCTGAATTAGGGATACCGGGAGGGAAACTCTACTGCACCTTCCTCTCAGCGGGTAAAACGCAGGAAGGGCAAAGGGGAGACCGAACAAGAGGGCGAAATAAGAAAAGAGGGTCTCCCAGGGCCCTCCTATGCGTCCAACAAAGTCCTCGACCTTATGAGAAAGTTGCTTCTAAAAAACAAAACGGGGAAGTACGCAAGCCAGAGGAGGATGAACAAGGATAAACAAAGAAGATAAAAAGAATAAATTGTTTGGGGCTTTAGGGGGGTCAGTCTCCATCTTGACAGACAAAGCCGCCAAGAGGAGAGTCAAACGGAACAGGTCACCGCACCGAGGAGTTGGGAAAATCGGGAAGGACGGTCCAACTCAGTCGAGGGGAAGCTTGAAACGGGAATAAATTCGGCGGAAAGAATGCACCCCAGAAAATATTGGGGGGGTTTAACGAGTAAGGTTTTTAAAAGAAGAGCGAGGCGTTCGTGGGTCGTAAACTGGGCCGAAGGAAGGGAAGTAAAGACAAGCAACAAAAAAGGGGCGGGTGGGGACACGGGGCTCACAAGATTTTGAGAGGGGAGAGCCTCCTTGTACAAGCACAAGGGAGAGTCATAAAGGTGGCAGGTGGTGACGAATATCTTGCGGGGCAAGCGGTGGGAGAGGGAGAGTAGATACGGGGACAAGCTCAGAGAGGAAGGAGAATAGTGGCGCTGCAGTTGCATTGTCTTGGGACAACGGGGCGTGGCAAACTGAAGAAGGTCATCTGGGGATCAAAAAAAAATTTCCTAAGCTCTGCACGGAAGATGCAAAGGGGCTTTGCCGATGGGGCTAAGAGGGCGCTGTCGAAGGGACGAGAATGAAGGAGGAATGGGAGGGTACGAGAATGGTTGGGCGTGGGCACGGGGGAAATATGCTAGGAGAAGCGCGGCCCGAAAAGGGAAGCGCCAAAATCACACAGGGTAGCGTGGTAGTAAAAGCTGGGAGGTGGGGGGAGAAATGAGAAAGGAATCTATCTCGAATTGAATCAACCGCCGCATTGTGTGAGGGTTAAGGAGAGGGGAGTTGGGGGGGGACGTCGGAAAAGGTAAGTGCGATGGGATATTCTTCAGTTTTAAAAGGGGCGGAGCGCGGGGGAAATTCAGAAAAAAAAATTAAGCAAGGAGAAACGCGGGGCATTCGAGGTAAGAATTTGATTGCTAGAGGCTGGTTAAGATTTGACGGCTGAGGTAATTCCAGTATGCAGGAAATTCGGGGTGTGACCTTGGGGGGGCCTGCAACTTCTAGAAAATTCGAGGGACCAATGACCAAACTACCAGGAGAAATAACACCTCGAAAAATAAACTTTGTGATTGGTGTACGAGACGGAAGGTTTTTTGTGTGCTCAAGAAAAAAGCAAAAACACGTTTCAAAGAGAGAAGAGATTCACTGTACACACCCACTAAGGGGAGGGGAAAACTGGGGGTGCTTGCGGGTCAATTGTCATCTGCGTTAGACTTACCAAAAGAATCGACCTCCCTTTACTGGCCCCAGGCAATTCAATACCACCGAAGTTGGGCCGAGGGCATTGAGGTTTCGGGCTTAAAGGCTGAACCATCTCAGAGGCCCACGTGTAGTCCGGTTCAGCGGAAAAATGAAATGATGGTCTGTTAAAAAAAAAACTACATAAAAGCAAAGTCCAAACCTCAAAAAGATACGTAAAAGCGCATCGGAAAAGGAAGAAATCCTCTCTAAGCAAAAAATTCAAAAACAGGGACGGGAGACCATCTCCCTGGGCTTGGGGGAGGTACCACGAAGTCCGCCTCGAAACGTACAAACTGCGCAAGCCCCAGAAAGGGGGGAAAAATAAAGAATGTTGGATGGAGAGGTCTAGACGGAAGAATAGTCCCGGCAAAGAAAAAAGGCTCGTACAAACTCAAATAACTGTCTGCGGGGTCAATTACGCTCCGGAAGAAAGAGAACCATATACACGAGGGCAACTTCGGTGCAGGTCCAAGGAAGGCGGGGGGAACGCCTCCAGGATCGCCGTAAGTGAACTCAGGTAAACAAACCGATGTGGTAAAGTCTGCAAGCGTGAGCCTTGTCCGCAGCCGGTACGGTGAAAAATAGGGAAGAGAAGAGACAATGAAATTTGCCAAAGGAACACAAACAGCAGGGTATCGTAAACCAATTCGGAAGCTCCCTTGTGACGGCGTAAGTGGGAGGGGGACCAAGAGAGAGTCCATCTCTAAATCATTGGGGGGAAGCCCCAGGGCTAAACCCGACCAAGGGGGGCATCGGGAAAAGGAGAATATCAGAAGGAGGGGCAGGAGGAGACCACGCAGGAAGATTGACATAGAGAACTGCAGGACTACCACTGCAAGGATATTAAATCCCCCACCCGATTGTCGAGAAGGTAATTCCTCGACCTGCGGGAACAAAGCTTTCTTCTGTTGGAATGCTTCGTCAATAAGGGAAAAAGCCTACTGGTCGGTAGGGAGGCCGGAAGAGGAGAGGGAGGAAAGGGTGTCTGAAAAAATATAGGCGACAAATACGAGGAAAAGGCCACATTGTAAGCTGTCACCCCGAGGCAAAGCTGATCCTAGGGGTGGCTGAATGGGCAGAGGTCTTCGTGTCAGACGGTCGCGGGGACAAGGAATGGGGAACACGTCGGACGCTCGTTTCACTGGGTCGCCCAGAGTGAAGGCGTGGGCGTGAGGCTTTGCAGGGGAAACGGAGGAAGAAGAGGGGGCGTGCGAGAGGTGCCCATAAAGTGTAAGGCATCTAAGAACTGTTTCGGGGAGGGTTTCCTCTGGGAACCGTGTTTTTGGAAATGACCACTCCGACGGGGGCGAAGGAGAGAGGGGGGGCTGATCTCTTGACGACGTTCGCCTGTGAAGAGGCCGGACCACCTCCTTATTGGGGGAGAAGCCGGGAATGTCCGGGAGCTATAAGCACAGTGGCGGAGCACAAAGAAATCAGTTTAAGCCACTGGGGACGGATGGACCTGCAGGAACTGTCTGGAGTGATGAACGGAGAATGAAAAACTTAAAGAAAACCTCCTTGGAGGAAGGAAGGGTCAATACGGCTCTAGACGGAGAAACTTGGAAAAGAGCGAGGAAGTAGGGGAACTTACACTCTTGGGACAAGCTGAAAGAGCACCGTAAAAAAATAGTACGGTAGGGTGAATGACAGTCACTCCGTACAAAGTAAGGAGACACAAAGAGACAGAAGAATCCAAAGAAAAGGAGGGGATGAAAGAAAACAAATAATCCCTCTATTAACGGAAAGAACTTGGACAAAACAGCGGATATGATCGATATGCGAACACCTATCTCTCCGAATGGGTGGTTTCAAGAAAACGGAAGGGAGGTCAAGAAAGGAAGTTGAGAAGGGGAAAATCCTGGTAACTGCGTCGGTGTCAAGGAAAAAAGAGTTATTAGGTGAGCCGCCTCTAGAGACGAAAAACCGGAAACAACAAAAAAACGGGGAAAAAAAAAAGGAACGAAATGAAGAAGACGGAAGGCAAAGGATCATGCACCGCTCGTGCTCGGAGGGGAGAAGGAAGGTCGGAAAAATGGCTTTTGAAGGGAACAACCAAAAACCTGGGTTAAAGCATGAGGTCAGAAAGTACCTCTCTATTGGGGTCCCGGGGTGCAGGGGCAAGGAAGATTGACATTTAATAGAGGGGACGCTCATAGGAAGAAAACTTATCTTTGGTAGGTCGGGGGGGGGGGATGGTGTTCGATCGGTCAGACTTCGGTCTTTTGCAAGGAGAAATATTGGGCTGCAGTGAACACGCATCAAAAGAAAAAGGGGGAACTGGGGAGAGTTCTTTGGGGCAAAGGAGCAGAAGTGACAGAGATAACACCGAGGAAGGAACTTACTATTCTCACCCCATGAACTGGGAACGTGGGCGCTTTGAAGATAGATACAGGAGGAATAGGGGGGAGTGAAGCCGGGGGCCGTGCATCACATAGCAAACTTTTAAGGGGGGAGAGGGCATAAGGTCCTTATAGACGACTAAGGACCGTGAGAAAAAAACAAATCACGAGGACCATTGCAAGACATACAAACTCAAAGCGAACCGAGCTCAACCGATCCTAAGGGAAAGGCGGAGTGGAGGAGGAATTATAGCAGAGTCGGAGAAAAAAAGACACACACCGAAGGTTGGGAAACCAGATTTCAATAGGGACTATACGCAAGGTTAGGAAAGAGAAAGCTCGAGGAGCAAGGCAGACTAGGTATACCAGGACACTAGCCCAATCCTATTGAAGAGGTACCCGAAAAGCGAAACCGAGGAGTAGCTTGCTGGAAAGGGAAAGGTCTGGAATTACGACAGGAGAAGTGATAAGAAAGGGGAGAGGGGTTTTTCTGTAAGAGGTGGCAATTAATGGAGGGGCCAGAAATCAGTATCATTCCGTAAGACAGAGAGGAGGTGGGGCGACGAAGCGAGTCCCTAAAGCACAAGACACGGAGCAGGAAGGAACGGGGAAAAGGGGAAAGGGGAGGGAGGGACAGTAATTCCCATAGAAAAAACAATATTTGTGGACGATGCATTTTTTTAGCGGAAGGTCCAAGCATCGATGTCAGGGTTCAGGCCGCAGACAGGTGGAAGTGTGAGAAAGAAAAAGGGGTGTGGTACGAAGAAAGTCTTGCAAATAGGGGGAGAAAAGAACTGGAGATGAATAATCTCTTGGCCGGCAAGAACTTTAAAAATAGCAAGGGGTCCGTGGGTCCTTCTTTTTCTGGAGGCTAGGGAGAGGATGCTATGGGTAACTGATTCTGCTTATCAGAGTAAGAGGCACTCATTCCTTCGACGGTACTATACTTGGGAGGGTTTCAGACGACTAAGTCCGGAGCATTGAAAGGGTCAGTGTCCATTTCGTTCCTGACCTCTGCTTGGGGGCGGTGGATTCTCTTGTATATTCAGGAGAAAGAATGAAAATGAACTAATAGTCAACCTGTTATCTTTGAAGTTATTGTGGGACGGGTACTAGGGATTAAATGTGGGACTTTCCCTAATAAAATGAATACGAAGTACAATATCTTTTAGGGGATGTAAATCTTCCGTCTAAGACTTCTATTGCAGAGCGATGTCAAAAGGCCGAAAGGGTATGGGTGCTATGACCTTAATTGAGGTGATAGGTGGTGTATAGCAAAGGAATTAGAGGAATGCGATCTCTTTTACCAAGGTGCTGAAACTATGGGCTGATTGGACGGGTTTTTTAGCAGATCGGCTGGAGGCATGAACTAAAAGTGGAGGCAGGGAGCTTTGTTCCGACAGGGAAGATACCGGCAACTAAGGACCATATCTTGGTTGGAAAGGAGGATCTCTGGTTGGCGCAAGGGGAAGATGCGCTGGGAAAAAGTAAAGGGACAGGAATACAGTAGATCCCGCGCAAAACATAAAGTTTTGGGGAGGGGGTGGTCGCTCCACGAAAAAAAAAGGATTGAGGAGAATAGAGATGAGGCAATACAAAGCCCTTCTCGACCCAAAAACTTTATTGTAAGAATGGTGAACCAATGCAGCGTCTTTAGGAAAAGCGGCAGGGCAAGATCCGTCTCCACACAAAATGCGGAGAGAACACAAACAAACAGAGATGGAAGGGGGGGACCTGTAGGAGGTAAAATGGAAAAACAGACATAGAAAACGTCAAAGGGGATCCGCCATATTTTACAACACGTAAAGATTTTTCATAATAGACTGAACACGGTGAAAAAGACACGGAAGAGGGGGGGCCGCGGATATCCGCGCAGCGCCCCAAAAGGGGGCCACAGATAACCGGAAACGTTTGGGCAATAAACATATAAAGAGGGGAGGGGAAGGAGGGGGGGTACCATCTATCCCTCTGAGGGAAGTCTAAAACCCCATCCTTTGAAGGCAAAACACAGAAGGGGTTTCCTTTTTCTTGAGGGGGAAACATGGTCCTCTGTATGAAAACAGAGCGCGCAAGAGGGGGGAATTAGTCAAGGAACTCCCAAACCATTCAGAGACAAAAAAAAGGAAGAAAAGGTCGCCTTTTCCCATACGTCCTCGCCGGAGAGAGCATATACCCAACAAGCTCACCGCGCAGGGAGGGCAGAGACAAGTTTGACCAAGGAATGGTTTGCAAGGAAAAAGGGAATCCGCATTCTGACCATGAAGGGCGGCCCCGGGGGGCCAAAGCCTTTTCGTAGTAACAGAGAAAGGGGGGCTCCGGGACGCTTGAGGGAAGGCAGAATTTACATCAAACTGGGGCGACAAGAATACCTCTACTTTCTTGGAAAGGTCAGACCGCAAATGAAGCTGACACAGGCACAGAAAGGAACTCTTCTTTTCGTGGACCATAACTCTCGAAAAGATACGGGTAACAGATTGAAGACAACCAAATGTACATCTGCAAACTTTAGGGGCATAGAAAACGCTTCGCTATGTCCGCGCTACAAAAAAAAAAAATCGAGGTAAAAACTCATATTGTTCTGCGGGAAGGGGGTCACAACCCAGCAAGCGGACAGGGTTAGTGCTTCCGCAGGGACCAAAAGCCTCGAAGGGGAGGATAAAAGCCGTACTATCGGGCTGGGGTCGTGAAAGAGCGCGACCACTATATACCATAACAACAAAATTTCTAAAACGTCACTTCGGCAAAAAATGAAAGGATATGCAAAGTGCTTCCTGTAGACGAAAACTTCGGGCAAGCCGGGGCGGGATGGAACATTAATCTGTGAGCGGGACTGGGATCGTGTCCCTGTCAACGCATTAGAGAAGAGCAAGAGTGCCGGTGGCACGTGTTGAACCTGTCCTCGTGAATATAGGGTACTTTTGAAAGGAGACCTTCTGCAATACTGTGGACTTGTTCTTGAATCTGGGAGCGATGCGGAGAAAATCTCAGGGTAAAGTAAAGTCAGATAGTTGCTATCTGGGGGTCCGGATAGGGTCAAAACGAGGGGGCCACAGTTATTGGGGTCGGGAGGAGCTCAGCAAGGAGATGAAGGCCTCCCGAAGGTGGTAGAAGAACTGAAGGAAGCCTCGGGGGCGTACTTCAGTAAAGGACTAAGCCTGGATCGTGAGTAACAGGAAGAGAAGATCTAAAGCAAATGGGGAACGGGGGAGGGAGAGAGGACAGTAAGTAAATCGGTATAGCTGATCTATCGGAGAAGGCATTACTCTTTGGCCATCTGAAAAGGAAAAAAGGGAAGGAAGCGGAAAGCGACGTTCCGGGAAGAGGCCAAAGAAACGAAGGAACAATTCAAACGACTCCCACGTCGTGGAGGGGGGATATCGTTCAAGAGACTTGAGAAAATAAGGGAGAGAGGGAAGGAAGGAGGTACGAATCAACGAACTCACTCAAAGGAAGTTCGCGTGTTAAAAAAAAAACCATTCTTCTCCCCCGGGGCCGAGGGTCGACTGATGAGATAGTTTTCGCGATGCGGAGGAGA
>Ga0179593_1540324_pt1 | contig 14536 bp, 23 predicted proteins | sample CZODoug2_1_08_16_FD_185931 | JGI IMG/M metagenome (GOLD analysis project Ga0179593, IMG submission 185931) | Vadose zone soil fungal communities from Angelo Coast Range Reserve, California, USA - CZODoug2_1_08_16fungal (PacBio error correction) | ecosystem: Environmental > Terrestrial > Soil >...
GAGAATACAATGGCAAAGAGAAAACAACTAAGGATCGGCGCCCGTTAGAAAAGAGGAAACATTGGGACAGCTTCTATATGAAAGAGGGCGTGTCCTGAAACAAAAGAAGACCCGCTTGTTGGAAATTGGGGGATAAGAGATTAATCAAAAACAAAAACAGAAAAGCTTTTAAGATGTCACTAGAATCCTCCGGCAGTAAACCGCTGGGGGGAGTCCCCATTGTCTGAGGAACAGGAGAAAACCTATTCTTATTGGAAAAAAAAAAAGACGAGGAAGGCAAACTGACAAAATGAAAGTAACATCCGTCCTCTGGAAGGTTCACGTGCACCCGGGTCAGCGAAACGCCCTGAAGACGCTAGGAGAGGTATTATGAAAAGACTCTAAATGCAAAGGTCAGGACCATGCTTCACCGTAACAGAATCAGAGGTGGCAGGGAGAACATGCGAACGAAGGGGCAGAATCGTTTGAAAATATCGCGGTCGATGACAGGTCGTGAAGATTTGAAGGAAACATGGCACGAGTAAAGAGGAAAAGACATCTAACTAAAAATGGAAAAGAGGGGGCTTCTCGGGAGAAAAATGCAACCTTACGCCCTTTGAAATAAGGAACTCACTTTCCTTGAAAAAGGGGGAAGGAAACAACCTCAGGAGGGAATGAGGACTGCGGCAAAAGGAAAAGCTATACCACAAAGGGGGGGGAGAAAAAGGCGTTAAATTCACATAGAGCAGTAGCAACAAGGACGAGAAGAAAGGGCTTTCCCATGTTGAATCCGTCTTCCATCCGTCGAGAAAGAATTGGCATAGAAAAATGTACTGTCAAGAGAAGAAAGAAAAGTGTGGTTGAGGGAGAACTCTTCCCATAGGCGCCCGCACCCAGGAAAAAAAACCAGTGGCCGGAAGAGGACTAAACTGCTATCAAACTTGGCGAGAACCGGACAGGGGGAATGTGTGCAGATTCAGGGGAAAACCTTGTCAGGGTAAAAGGTTTTCTACTCGTTAGGTCCGAAAAAAGGCTTTCTTTGCTGGACGATGGCAGAAAGGTGGGGAAGGTGTTCCGCAGGAATTCAAAGCGGTCAAAGGGGGGTTCTTCTTTTAACCTGAAAACAGGGAGCAACGATAAAGGAAAAGGCAGAAGTAGTTTCGCAAGGGAGGGGAGGAGAGTACTTCAGTCGAAGACTTTTTCGAAAGTTTAAAACGCGCATCATACGATAACCAAAAGACCTGGGGGGGGAAAAATACTTAGTCCGAATTCAAGGGGCAATCGGGAGAGTTTGCGGTCGAGGTTGATGGCTTGAGAATTGTTACCAAAAGGGGGGTACCTGTCCCTGAGAGGAGGGACAAGGAAAATTGACAGGAGGGGGGGGGGCCGCCGCTCGTCTTCAAAAAAATGCGGCCAGCCTTTCGATGATTGAAGGGGGAGGGGAAGCGCGCAGGAAAAGGCGAATCCGTGGATCAAAGTCGATTGGTCAAGGCACCGAATCGCGCGCGGTTCGTTGGAAAAGGTGGCCCTTTAGGCATCTTTCACAAACTCGCCTTTGGCCGCCACATGTATTGGAAACGGTTTGGGCGAAGAAGAAAAACCTGGCTTCTCCAGAAAATTTTGGATGGACCTGGCCCTACCGTTTGAGGGACGGGACTTGATAAACCAATTGGGGGGCTTCCTAATGCGAAGGGCACACGGGGCGAATGTGGTGGAAAAGGACTGTTGTGATCTGCGAAAAACTGATCGGAAAAAAGGAAATATTCGCACTCGTGCAGGCGTAAACTAGGCCTAAACTGTGGGAGTATGGCTACAACGGGCTAACACCGTGGCATACAAACCGCCCGCGTCAAGGAACAACTTGAGGAGGGGGAGGACCTATCTGAGGCCATGTCGGGGGGATGAATTTCTGGCGACGTGGTGGAACCTGCAGTGCTCTGAAAGTCAGAACGAAAAGGGGTCAAAGTTGGCTGTCTTGGGTCACAAAGGAGAAAGGAATGGGAAAGGAACTCATCAGGACTATCACCCTCCGGGAAAAAGCCGAGAATCTAAAAGTCGACCCTTGGGGCAACAGTTTTCCGACTACTAGCATGGAGCCAAACAAAAGCGGAAAGAAAGTTCGCGATTAGGGCAACGCTTCGGACGAAAAAGAAACACCGCAAAGCTCTGAAAAACGCATCGTCTTGTGAAAACACAAGGGGAAAGTTCTTTCCAGCATGGCGGGAAAGGGATTTTGTTGGCAGTGAGAAAAGTGGCCAACCACGAATACGCAAAGGAAAAAGTGATGCCGGCCTTAAAGTTAAAGGGAAAGCGTGGAGTTTGACATTTATAAAGTGGGGGAGGAGAGGGAAAAAAGACGGTGGGTGTTCCAAATGGAGGGGAAAAGTTCGCGCTCATATCTCCTGACGAAAAGGAAACAGAAGGTCGAGATGGTCTAGAATATTAATTGGGGTGTAAAAAGGGTGGGCTAAGCGCTATGACCGCACTCAAAGGTGCTGGAAATCAGAAGAAAAGAAAAGACACACAGGGATACCGCTATCGAAAGAGAGAGGGGCGACTACACCTCAATTGGGGGTCGGCAAAAAAGGCAGACGGTGGCGGGAGTGTATGCCGGGGAACGAAAAAATATGCCGAGTGCGCCGACTGTCACTAATGCCCAGGCTCGGGGGGGGGCAAAGAATCCTCACTAAAAAAGACCGGAGTTGGTCAGTGGGAAGAGATGCAAACAAGGGGTCCAAACGTAGCATGCGTTAAAGGTCATGGACACTCAAACATTTTCCAGTGTGGACGGTAAGTGAAAATCGCCTGCCGTGCACGAGTTGGTGGGTAACGGCCCGGAGAGATACACAGGAAGGGGGACGAGAAGGAACAAACAAGCTGGGGGGGGGTCATCATCAGTCAGAGGAAAGAAAAGAACTGGGTAACAAACGTGGAAGGAGGAACCCCTATTTAAGTTGCAGACATCATCAAAGGAGGGTTAAGTGACGCAACTGCGAGTCAATCATCGTCACAGGGAGGGCGACACACATTGTGACTCTGGTCCGCAGGAAAAGGAATGGCTGTGTGTTGCCACGCCTACGTGGTTCGCAAGTGTCCAGCCCCACGCCGAGCGAAATAGAAAAAAAAGAAAAGAGAGTACTGGTATAGAAACGACAATCAACCTAGTTCATGTCTCACAACAATAATCGGTAACTCGAGTGTGGCGATAATGTAATACGGGGTGCCCAGCAAGTCGACACTGTGGAAGGTACAAAAAAAATAGACCAACGCACACACACAAAAATGAGCGAAATCGCGAAAACGAGGTCACGGGTAACAACCTGGGAAAAAAGATCCTGTGAGTTAAGGGGGGCAAAAAGCTGCGTGTTGGATACAGCTGCAGAGGCCGCGTCACGCTGCGGGGGGAGACAGGGGTCGAAGCCCAGAAAGGTGTCCCATTGTGCAGGTTCACCAGGGTGAATCAAAAAAATGCGAGATATGCAAGAAGGGGGGGGGGAAGAATAGAGACTTTATGAGTTTTCAGCACGTATATACCGGCGGAGGGTCTGAACAAGGGAATACTTACATTGCCTACATCTCGCAAGTGGGGAGAGAGGGGGTTCGCAAACAGCGGAGGACGAGAAAGGAGGGAATGGGTTACCAAGAGGATATAAAGGCAAGGGGGGCACTATGTCATTACAAAAAAGTGGAAAAGAAAAAAAGCCAGCGGAAGGCCCACGGGACGATAGCCGCGCGCGTCGGCCCTGGTACAGGGGGGTAGCGCTCGGGCTGGGAAGGGGGGTGGCGCCCAGGAGTGAAGGAAGTCGAGCTCTGATTGCTCTGCCATTTCAAGGGCCAGACAAGTCTTGGGAAGGGAAGAATCGCGACTCCACTAGGTTGGGGGGCGGGGCAAAGAAGGTGCTGTGTGCTGGAGCACATAAGAGGGGGCTATCCACGAGCTATTATCTCGGAGAGTGCGGGGTCACAGTAAACTAAAAGAAAGCCCAACAAACGCGCGGGCTCGAGCACAATGCGGGGTAAACTTGGGCAGCACATAGCGGGGAGAAAAGAAGCTTGAGAAAAATTTGGTGGACGACATCGAGAATAAAAGGGGGGAGTTCGATATGGTGGTGCGGGAAAAGGGGAAGGTAACACGGGTCACCGGGCACTTCAGAAGTGAGAATGTTACTTTGGTGGAAAAAGAAAAAACAGGTAAAACAAACAAGGCAAGGCAAGAAGGTGAAAAGGTGCGAGCAATAGCTAAACTATGAATGGAACCGGTTCGCGGAAAGGGAGGACGGTGCAACCAGCCGCAAAGGGGTAGCACCGCGAGCGATCGCGACTTAACATGGGAGTTAAAGGGGAGGACTGGAATCGGGGGAAAAAGAGCCTAAGAAAAAGGGGTCATCGGAAAAAGCGAAGGGGATGGTGATAATTGGGGCAGGACGCCCATGCAAGTGGTAGGTCACAAAAAAAGGGGAGGGCACACCAGGTGATCCATGTCTGGGAAGGGGATGGGGAAAAAAAAAGGACTCCTAATAGTGTGAAGTAGTGCACAGATTTTAATATTTAACACCCACAGCGCGGGAAAGGAAAAAAACGGCAAGCGAGGTGTAAAATGACTGAAGGTTAACGCCCAACGGTGGCGGGTGGGAACCAAGGGTTATCTTTTAACAAGGGTGTGTGGTAGAGAGAAGAAAGTGAATGACGAATTGCTGGCGGAAGAAAAAAAGACACGGGCGATCAAGAGAAGGACCAAAGAAGAGGGTACTTATTTGTAAAAGGGAGGACCAAAGGAAAATGGACGATCACGATTGGAAAGGAAGGGACGGTGCATTTCCTGCATGCGGCCTATCGTTAACACGTGCTGAACAATCGGGAACAGGTGTGGGGAGGGCAGAAAAAAGTCTTTCGAAGCAAGGAAATAAAGAGAAGAAAAAAACCGTCGTACGAAGTATAGCAGAGGAACATTCACCTGGTCTGAAGCCACAATAGCGGGGAAAAAAAGGGGGAGAGAAGGATCTTACAAGAGAAAAAGGGAAAAAGAGGATGTTCCACCAGAGGACCCAATGGAGAGGGCGTAAAGCCGCCGCCCGCACACGGAAACGGGTTTCACCTCAAGGGCCATCGTAACAAAAAAAGGGGGGGAAAAGTTAACTGAGTACGCCAAGAGTGACGCAAAACTTATATGGTGGGTGTGGGGCGCACGACAGGGGGAATTCCTACACTTTGGTGGTCGGGCTAGGGGAACTCCACAGCTCAAGCACAGAAAAACGCGCGTGCAAAAACCATTGCACGGCGATAAAGGAGAAAAACTCAAAAGGCATATCCTGGCAAAGGGAAAAGGCCTATTGCGTCGCGGGAGAAAGCGGGGGGCATGTGCTATCAGAAGTTAGGGCCGAAGGAAGTTTCCATGTGGAGAAAAGGGGGGAGAATGCCATCCAGCTAAGAACACATTAACAGAAGAAGAACACAAAGGACATAAGCCTCGGATGGGAAAAAGTGGTGATGTGGCAAAGAAGTCAACATGGGTGAAAGGTGGCTATGGGAACATCGATGGGGGGTGTTCGGGGCTAAAGACTGGCCGTGGGATACGGAACCAGGAAAGAGGGACAGTGGGATACGTAAGAGCGACGACACCACGTGGGACGGGGAAAAAGTCCACCTTTGCGAAGACGGATAGGCCTGGGGCGGAAAACGGCAGAAATGAGGCCCTGGGGCGGGAGGAAAGTAGGAAAAAAAGAGAAGGTGGGCCGTGAAACTGTGGCGGGGGGAATTTAAAAAACAAAAATCACTAAAATGGGGAAAGAAGATCAGTGAGGGATACAGGGCGGAAGACCATACAGTACTGACTCATAATTGGTTTTTCGAGGGTCGTACAAAAAAACAAAAAAATAAACGGGGGGGGAGGGACGGGTGGACGACTTTGAGTGTAAGAGGTAAGAAAAAGACGTGCAATGGAAGGGGCAAACATGTGGGCCCCAAACGGGCCCTCTAAGATTTTTCGGTGCTTGCCGGGGGGGAACGATAAAGGTTCGCCAGGGGGGAAAAAGAGGGGTTACGGTAGAAGGGGGAAAGGAGATCTGGGGGGTGGGGGGATAAAGCACCTTCCTGTCCTCGGACTTCAAAAAGGGGGGGTCCCTGACAGCGGACAATGGAAGAAAGGGTCATCGTGTAAAAAATGTTCAGCTACGGCATGTTAAAAAAGGACGCAGTTGGAATTTGCGAGGAGGGAGCAGGCAAGAGAGGTGAGGGAGAGGTACTCCGACCAGGAAAGAGAAAAGGTAGTCCAAAATCTGTTTACCTGCAGGGAAGGCAAGTGCCAAGCTTAAAAAAGAAGACCAGTATGAACTTCGTTGAAAGACTTGAAGGCGGTCCGGTTCAAAAGAAGACATCTGTTTTCTGAGGATGGGGGGTAACAGGAACGCAGCGTTCATATCCTAAGGAAAAGGGGAAAGTTGACCAATGTGGAGTGGTAAGGGAAAGGAGCTGGATCTAAAGTTTCGGAAGGGGAAATAGCTTGCATTGTCTTAATGGGTATCTCTCAACAACACAGGAAAAAAAAGAGATTCTAAGGATAAAACAGTTTGAAAAGGAAAAACGCGGCCGAAGCTGAACGAAAAAAGAAAATTTTGCTTCCCCCGTGGGACAAGCTTTGAAAACAAGTGGAAGATGATGGACCAGAAAAAAGGGGGATATTTGGCGCAGGGGGAAAAGCATACAGAACGGAAGACGCGGCCATAACACCGGGTGAGGAAATGAAAGTGGCACTTGAAAAGGAACCCCAGATGGGGGAATCCTTGGGGGTAAAAAGCGACGAAAACTAGGAAAAAGAAGTGCTAAAAAGGGAAGCTTCGGCACTTCAAAATGCGGGTAACATGCCGTCGCTGCAAGAAAAAAGAGGGCGATAATCATAGAAAGATCCCTGGTCGAAAAAGACCCGGACGAGAAACCAGCAGGAAGTGATGATTGCAGAAACTCTAAAGAGTAAAGAAAAAAAGGAAAAGAAACAGTCAAACTTCGATTGGGAAAAAACAGTCGCGGAACTGATCGGAGGGCAGAACCTTTGTTATTGATGATTCTGAGGGAAAGGGAGGACTCCTGCATTGCCGAAAAAAAAAAAAAAAAAAAAAAAAAAAAAAAAAAAAAAAAAAAAAAAAAAAAATAAAAAAAAAAAAAAAAAAAAAAAAAAAAACCAAAAAAAAAAAAAAAAAAAAGTCAAGTCCCGGAGGCGGGGGGGGGGGGGAGGAAAGGATACCAAATACTATGTCTAGGCCAAAGACGAGGAACTCACGTATCTCACTTCCTGGAAAAGGGCTCCTTATCCGTTTTCAATATCTAGATTAGAGAGAGACCCACAACTGTCATTAGCTCGCAAAGTCGGGGTCGCGGCGGTTTTTAAAAACGTTTGGAGTCCACAAAAAATGACTAGAAGAAATCACTAAAAAAGGGCAATAAGGTAGGAAAGGGGGGGGAAAAGTCGTCCATCGCTCTAAGAAATCAAATGAAGAATCGTCGCTATCCCCAGGGGCAACGAGCGCGTGTTGGATCTTTGAAGGGGACCGGGGCGGAGTGCGCCCCCCGGAGGGCCTGACGCAGAGAAAAAAAAAGCTACTTATGCGCGATGGCAGAAGTAGATCAGGCTTCGGTGAATGGGGGGAATGTGAACCTGTGTTGTCGCCAAAATTAGGGAAGACAAGGAAAGGGACAGAAAATGGCAGGGAGGGGGGGCTTGTTTTCCCAGATCAAGCCTTTTAACCGGGATTTAGACGTGTGGGGTAAAGAAAGGGGTCCCCCCACGAGAAGGAAAGCTTCCATGCACTGACGTAAAACAAATTTAAATTATGAAAAAATAATAGAAGAAGGTTCGTAGAGGAACTAAACGGTAAAGGGGGTCAAAAAGCCGGACGAGTCCCTAGACAATCGTGAAAAGAAGAAGGAGTGTCTTTCTGTCGAAACGTGCGTTGAAAAGGGTCCCGGTTACATGTCCCTGATAAAAAGTAACAAAGGGGAAGGCCTGAGGGGAAGTCAGGTGCAGAAACGGGAATGGTGAAGGACTGCAGGAGAGACGCTTGGGGCGAAAAAAGGAGGAGCCGCGATCACCTCGAATCCGGGGACGGATAACCGTTGTAACCTCGTGAAAATGGGTAGCATATCGGGAGTCTTAAGGGAGAAAAAAAAAAAGGGGCTTGGGGAGGCCGCCGTTTGGGGGGAAAAAGGGGGAGGGAACTCGTAGGAATAAGCTGTGAGAGAGAGGCCTGGCGAAAAGGGAATTTCCGCCTGTTTTTGAACATTCGAGGGAACTATGATAAACCCAATTGAAGGGAAGGACAGAAACAAAAAGGGGTTTCCGGAGGAATTGTTCGCGATCGTAAAAGGGCCACCGGCTATAAGAATTAATCCTGGGAGGAAAGAAAAAGGGGTGGGATAAGAACAGGGGGCGCCTGTTGGGGGAAAAAAAAAGTTCCTTTGGCCTCCAACCTCGAACAAAGGAAGACACCCTAACAGACGGAGACGTTATTGTTGAAGGCCGGGTCTGGGGGGGGGTGGTGTGGGAAAGGTCTGGAAGGGGAAAAAAAAAAGGAAGGCAAAAGGGGGGAAAAGGGCTTTCTGTGGTCGTTGTAGCAGTAGAGACAGGAGATTGGCGGGAAAATTGGTGAAAAAAAGGACAGTCAAGAACTGCAGGTAAGAAGAAAAAAGGGGAGTTGGAGCCATTTTAGAGCTAGGGAAAGAAGAAAACTCAATCGTGGGAAGGGGAGTGAGAGGATTCGAAGACTCATTCAAAAAGAAACTCTGATTCAGGAAAGGGGGAAACCATGAAAAAGGAGGGGAGGAAATTTATTTCCATGATGCTTGCTGTGGCGCGGGGGAAAACTTAACGAAAACGCCCAAGGAGGAGGGACTGAAAAAGACTTTACAGAGGGGGGGGAAAGAACAATCCGTTGAAAAAGGGGGGGAGAACCTTCAAGAAAGATGGAGGGGGGTTTTTTTCGCGCCAAAGGGCCGGAAACGATCTGACTGTATCAGGGAGGGGGGAAGTAGGAGAAATATGCAAAAAAATCTTTGGGGGAGAAAAAGGAAAACCTACCCGGTTTTAAAGGGTAATCACGAGACGATAAAGAAACACGCATGAAGGATACGTCACAAGAAGGGGTCCCCTGAAAATGAACCTGGGAAAACAGAAGGGGTAGTTCAGGAGGATCTCTCGCACAAAAAGGGGGGTTCAGCCGTTTACTATAAAGAACCGTCAGGGGGAGGGGAAAAAAAGGAAGTATAAACCCATGTATTCTAACTGGAGGTATCACCAGTCTTGGGGAAATGAGGGGGGGGTTTTTGGGTGATCAAGTGCAACCGGGTTAAGGAAAAAAAAGAATTGCGACATCAGAAAGGAAACTATGAAGTCAAAAAGGGGAAGGTGGACTTTTCCTTAAGGAGGGGGGAGGGAGCCTCTTTACGAAGAAGGAAAACACGGCCGCGAAAGCGAGTGGAGTGCTCGGTTGTAAAACTCACTGCGGGGAAAGGAACATTTCTTAATAGGTAAAAGTGGAAGTAAATCTCTTTTTCCGAGAGATTAGTACGTTGGGGGAAGACAAAAAGAAGCGGAAAAGGGGGGGAAAGACCTTTTCATGAAGAATTAAATGGGGAAAGGTTAAATTGCTCAGAGCTTGAGGAGGCCTAATTCTAGACAGAAGACAAAGGGATCGAAAACTTTTTCGGGGAAAAGGGGAAAATCGACCAGATCGTAGAGGAAACTGGAGCCAACGCCAATGGGAGAAAAAATTCTCGGGTCGGCCAGAGAGGGGCTATGTCTTGAAACCCTTTGCTGGTGCAGAAAAAAGGGAAAAGACATGGGAGCCACGGGACTGGAGGCATGGCAGTTAAGTTCAAGAAAAATAACGAAAAGGTCCACAGAAAAAAAATTCGAAAAGTCGCAGAAAAGTCGCCGGTCTTTTAGAATGGAAAAAGGAGGTTCGAGGGGTGCGGAGGGGGTGGACAAAGGGAAGTGGAGGATCCACCAAGGTGGAATTCAAGGGGGAGGGGAGGGGAATGTGTCGAATATGCAGTGGGCATCTATGCAGTGAGGAATCACAGTCCGTGCACACCTTAAGAAAAAGGTGAGGAATTTCGCAGAGATCAATAGAAAGGAAGCATTTCAATTCCGGCCGAATAAAGGGCGTGAAAGGATAAGAAGGAAAAGAAGACATCTCGAAAATATTGGAAATATAAAAAAAAGATGAGAAAAACGGCGGGAAAAGGAGGAAATCCTAAAGGAAAAAGTCACTGGAACAAAAAGAGGGGGTCTTTGTAAATCGAGAGAAAGACCCATCAAGGCAAACCAGGGAAAAACAGGTCATCCGGTATCAAGGTCTCAAGAAGGAATTTCTGCCGGCCAACCCCATCGGCAGAAAAATCAAGAAGGCATAAAACTGGCAAGAGGACTAAGAGGAGGGAACCTCCCTCAGTTCATGAGAGCTCCCGAAGGGAAATTCACCCGGCGAGAGGCGGAAGGAAAAAAAAAGAAAATGCTATCAAAAAGTTTAAGGGGAAGGGACGTAGATCAGGCGGGGAAAGCAGTATCTTCAGAGGGAAGGGGGGATGATTCGCGAACTGAGCGAAAAGTCTTGAAGTAACGACTTTTCAAAGGAGAAAGGACATGGAAATAAACAGTGGGAAAAGGAGGGTGGGGTAAGAAGGATAAGGAAATCAACGACCCACCTATAAATCCCGAACTCTGAAATAGGCGAAAAACAAAAACAAAAATAAAACAAAACAAATAACTAGACATTTAAAAATAACTAGGGGAAAGGGAACCTTCTGTTTTGAAGACACCGTTTTGAAGAAGATCAAAAAAAAAACCAGAGAGGACGAGCGGAAAAAGAGTGCATAAAAAGGATCTGCAAAAAGGGGCCCCACTGTTTTGAGGAAATTGCGTTCTCTTGGAGGAGGCAAGATGGGAGATCGCTGAAAAGGGGACTAACAACAGGGTGGGAAAGGTTCGTTTTCAGCCAATAGTGGGAGATCGACTTGACCAAAATTATCTGAAGGGTACGGAAGGGAAAATGTTTCCACATTATTGTTCCGAGGAGGGAAGTTTAAGCGAAAATCATGTAAACGGTGAAAGGTCCGAATGAAGAGGGGAAAAGGCTCATCTGATAATGAAGGGGGGTATCTACCGGAAGGATAAGCATTGGGGGGAAATTCCGATATTGGAGGGGGGGGGGTTGGGGTGTCACAAAAAAGAAGGGACGGAGTAACAGGGCTTCCTTTGAAAGAGGATTTGTGGGGGAAAAAAAAAAACGAAGCCGCGGAAGCGTAGGGGAGGAAGGAAGGGTCCTCACCAGGAAAAAAAAGCAATGAAGAAAAAAAAGAATCCGAGAGTTTTTCAAAGTGAACAATCCACTGAAAAGGTTCAAGAAAGTCAGCAAAGGACTGGGGGGGGACGGGAAAGAGGAAGAGTCTGGGGAAAGGGGGGAATAATCCCTTTCCTGGGATGCATAGGCGGGAGGGTTTTGCAAAAAAGGAACTAGCAGGAGGATTAAAACATGGAGGGGGCGGTTAAAGGGTCCGTCATTTTGAATTTTGCCGAGGGGGGGCGACTCGGCTTTAGCAGTAAGAGAAGGGGGGGGAGGCGAGCGAAGGTGGGGGAACAGAAGGGAGGGAGTAGCAAGGGGGAGCACCGTGTAGGGCAGGGGACGTTTTGATTCCTGAGGAGGCGGCCATCATCACTAGAAGGAAAAATGAGCCCCTAGGGGGAGGGGTTTGCGGAACTCAGCGGGGAAGGTCATCTTGTCAGGGCGCAAATTTAGAGGGTATAACGAGGGGAGGGGGATCAGAGAAAGGGCCGCGTTTTCTAGAGGGGAAAGTTTCTTAATAAGAAGAGAAAAAAACCGTGAGGAGGAGGAACGAAGGGGTGTCTTATTTAAGAAGAAAACGAAATGGGGAAGAGCAGGAAAGCTCATGAGAATTATAAAGAAGACAATTTGCTGCCACATTGGGAAGGACCGTCGGAGGAAAAAGGGGAGGAAAGAAAACACCAGCCTCAAAAAAAGAACTGGGCTGAACTGGGGGAGAGTTAATCAAAATCTAGAGTAGCTGGGGAAACTTTCTCCTCCTACGAAGAGTAAACCGCTTTTCCAAAGGGAAAAGGGGACCTGTCGGGTAACAGATTCTAGCAGAATACAGCCAAAAAAGGAAAAAATTCGGAGAGGAAAGAAGACTCTCCATTTTGTGACCGGACAATTCGTGCTCAGGAAGGGGGGGCTACTGCAAAAAACTAACTGAAGACAGCAGGAGGGAGTAGAAAAAAAAAGACTAAATGCGGGAAAAAAAAAAGTCCCGTAAACGGCAAGGGAGGTCAGAGGCGAACAGGCAGGACGTGATAGTGGGTGAGAAGTAGGAGAGGAGAAGTGGAAAGGGGAGTTCTGGGAAAAAGAGACCGAAAAAAAAAGGGAACAAAATGACAAGGGCGTAGTTTTTCTCGGGAAGAACGAAAGGGGAGATGCCAAAGGAAGAAACCTAACAGCTCCGAGGGAAGGAAGGACAACAACAGAGGAGTTTGAAAAAGAAAGGACCATTAATGAAAAAAAAAGGGCGGTCTAAAGGGAAAGAGTACCCAAAAGATGAGAGTGTCCGCAGATATGAGAGAGAGTCAGAAAGTTACGCCCCGGCAGCGGGGGACAAAAGACTAAAGGAGAGAGAAAAATAACTAAGCTGGGACCATTGAGGATCCATCAGAGAGAATATCAGGGGGAGAAAAAATCGTCCGCGAGAAAGGGGGGCTGGGCCAACGAGAGGCGGCTCTAGAAAGGGGGAGGGCGCAAGACGATGTTGAGCCAAGGTGTAAAGAGAGAAGGGGGGCCGGAACGCGATGGGCTCTAACGTAAAGAAAGAGACTTATGACCGTGGGACCGCAGAGGGGTGCAGATTCAATTGCCTAACCGGGAAAGGTCAAAACGCCTGCGCCAGGAATCGTTATTTCACGACCAGGCACCCGAAAAAAGGGGGGACTAGAGGTCTTAGGGACGCGCTTCAGCCCCTTAAAAAGTTATCTGGGTCTTCTTTTCAAGTCGACAGGGTAAAAAAAACTGGGGACACAGGATCATACACCAAAAGGGGGGAAAGGGATTGGGAGAGTTTGAGAAATACTCAGTCCGAAGAACGAGATCAAGTTCGCGCAGAAGGGAAAGGGGGGTAACGCGGATGTGTTAATGAAATCCTAAGCAACGTGATCAGAAGGGACTTGGCGTTCTCTTTTCGGAGGACGCCTAGGGGAAAATGGGGGGGTGCCGGTTAAAGAAAAAGTCACGTAACAAAAGGAAACCGCGAGGGGGAAAAAAATTCCGGGAAGGGGAAAGCGCTTGCCTTAATAAGGGTAGATTGGGGGCTGAAAAGCGAAGACGGGTGAAGAGCCCGATCACCTAGGAAACGGGGGGAAAGAAGAGGATCCTGTTTGGGAAAAGGGATTGGGAGTACCGAAAAAAGAGGGAGTTACAAAAGGTTCCGAACAAAGGGAGGGAACACGGGGGGGGAGAGTGAGGGTCAGAAGAAGGATACCTCTATTACTCAGAGGGGGGGGGGGGGAGGGGGGAAATCTTATCTTGCGAAAGAAAGTCCGCATTTTTAAAAGGGGACGTAAAAGGAGGGGATGGAGGGGATAAAACGGAGGGGGGGACTGATGCTAAATTCAGAACGGTCACACTTTCTAAGGTGGAGGAAGGTTGATCGCACAAAACAGAGGGGACTTACTCCACAGAGGGGGGAGAAATTACCTAGCAAGCACTCTTTTGTTACCTAGTCCATAAACTTGGGGGAAAGAAGGAAAATGGCTAAGGGCCAAACCACCGGGGCGAAAAAGGAAACAGCTTTCCGGACGCAAAAAAGGTCCGTTTTCATTGAGAGAAAAAGCGTGGTGCTGAAATTTCTGGGGTGGTTCCCTGTCGTGCAGAGAAAAATAAATGCACCGTTGACTCTAGGAGGAGGAAACCGCAAAGGGGGAAAATCAAGCAAGGGGGAAAAAAAAAAAAGGGGGAAGCGAGAATCTAAATTCGTACACTTTGGGGTGGATCCGTTTTTTAGGGAGGTCACTCTAGGGGAAAAAAATATGGGCTCTCTTTGAAGGGAATCTTAGAGAAAAGGGGGGGTACTAAGCCCTCATAGAAGATTCTGAGCTTTCAACGAGAGGGGGACCATTGAAAAGAAAAAGGTAATGCTTAAAAATTCTGGTTCTGTGGTGGGGGGGAAAAAAGGAACCACAATACGCGCCGGAAAGGAAAAGAGGAAAAGAATTTTACCTATAAGGAAGAAGGGGGGGGGACCTTCGTGGAAATAGACTGGGAGGCGACGTGGTGTCCAATTGAAGGAAGAGCAAAAGCGTGGAAAAAAAAAGGGAGGAAAACTTTCTTTGACGTAATAGGCTTCTGAGAAAGACGTGATGATGTTCGGAAGGGGGGAAAGCGGGAACACACTAAAGAGTAATAGAACCGAATGAACGGCTTCGTTCAAAAGGGTTTCACCGCAGGGAAAAGGGGTAGAAATCCTAAGGGACTTAACTTAGAAAAAAGGGAAAGGAAAGAAAGCG
>Ga0179593_1507763_pt1 | contig 14535 bp, 13 predicted proteins | sample CZODoug2_1_08_16_FD_185931 | JGI IMG/M metagenome (GOLD analysis project Ga0179593, IMG submission 185931) | Vadose zone soil fungal communities from Angelo Coast Range Reserve, California, USA - CZODoug2_1_08_16fungal (PacBio error correction) | ecosystem: Environmental > Terrestrial > Soil >...
CACGTCTTTGACATACTGGGCGAAGATCACCGCAAGATTTCAAAGATGCTTGGGGGGCGGTATAAAACCAAAACGGAAGGAACCCGGGCATGCTGCGGGGCAATAATAGGCGCGGGCGCCACAAGGCAGAAGGAATTGTTCATAAGCGTAAACAGCCGCATTTAAGTGGGGCGGGGGGGGGGGTTAGTCAGAATGTAGAGCATGGAGGGGGGCACTGGCTAACGCAAGGGAAGTATTGTCGTAGTGTTGACTAATGCGAGTGGGGGAATAGGAAGTTATAGGCTTGACAATGGAGAAATTTTTACAAAGAACTCAAAAAAGAATTGAATGGAGTGATACTACAAGCATAACCAAAGGTAGAAGCAACAAACGAATACTGTCCGAAAGAGAGAACCCGTGAGACGGTTATATTTGATCAGAGTAAGAGCCGGTGTTACTGATTGACAAGTAAGTTAAGGGGAATAAAATAAATGGAAACGCAGACCTGCTGGTTCGGAATTTTGAGGTTACTACGTGGGAAGAGTTGGAGGTGAAATCACAGGGTAAATATGGGGTTGTAGCGGGGCAGAGAAAAGAATCGAATAAAAGTTTGTAGTGCATAGGATAAGTAAAAAGACTTAAAGAAATTACCCGAGGGAAAGGACTGCAAAAGAGTAAAAGTCAAAGTACATTAACGCAGTGAGCGCTAGGGGACCACCCAACAGCGTCATGGTTCGGGAGAAGAGGGGGAGAGAGAAGCCAAACAAACTCGACCGTCGCAAGCCACAAGCCTAGAGCATAAGAAACTGACGCTGAGGGCAAACGGAACCACCATAAGAAGGGAGCCCTCAGTGACGCAGCCATGAGAGGGAGCAGGACCCGTACCAGTGCGGGAGCATGGGGGTTGTTTTCGCAGAGTATGAGAGGGAGGATCGGGGTAAGCGAAAATTGCGTATGGCCAAGACGCTGGTAGGTAAAAGATAACGTAAGACCGTGAAACGAAGAGTCGGCGGGGTAAAACGTCGGATCACACCGAGGAAAAACAATCATTCCGTAGGGGAAATTAAGTCGCGATCCGAAGGAATCAGGGGTTCAGGACGGTGAGGACAAAAATATTAATTTCCTGACAGGGTTTCATCGGAACAGCCGCTGACGTGTCACCAAGCAGCGGAGGTGGGAAGCGATGGTCGGTTGCAAGAATTGGACACAAAACGATTATTTGACAGGATAATATAGGCGGGGGCGAATGTGGATTAGGCCATTTGCTCAGAGGGGTAACGTTATGAGGTCAGACGTATCCGGCACAAACGAGCAGGAGGGTATGTCTCATGAAGCGCTAGGATCTCGTGCTCGGTCACGTCGAAAAAAGGGATGTTAGATTACAGGGGTCAACGGTGAGAATGCACCCCCAGAGATTTTGTGTGGAACAAGGTGACGTTAGGCGAGACACCTCGTCCAGGGTCTAACATCGTACAATGCGAAGCGGTGGGGCGATAGCCCCGCGGGGAATATCATATAAGGGGAGAGAGAAAAGAAGAGGGAGGGTAAGTTCGACGACAAAGACAAATACGAGCCTGGGTCAAAAAAAGCGAACCGAAACGCTCAGGGTCGGAAAAGAACGAGTACACACCTTGTGCAAATAGGTGACCACGTCCACAGTCACAAGTTGTAACTTACCAAGGGAAGGGGACTCGAGTAACCATGCGTATGGGGAGGAAGTGCGGAAATGCGCGTCAGTCACAGCTGCTGAACTGGTGAAATCGCTGGCGTGTAACCAGGACTAGCATGAGAGGGCAAAGGCAGCAAATGAAAGCTTTCGCCGAGGATGAGCAAATGTACCCTCTTCCGATGGGACAGCGAAAAGATTACAATACAAAGGGAACTGGTAGTAGCAAGGGCTCGGTGGGGAAAGATTCCCACCTGAGAGGCGTCAGCTGGCCGATCAAAAGCAAGCACACTACGCATCGTTAGGCGTAGATACGTCAACAGGGAGGCAAATTATAAACTGACCAGTTCAAAAGACACCCCGTTAGGTCTAGGAGGTTTGCCTCAACGCTGCAAGAATATTTTGTGATGGGCGAACGGGGGTGAGTGGCAAGTGGCGGATCAGTCGACACGAGGGGACTGGTTATAATCCCAGAAAAGGGCCATGTGACGAGGAAAAGAGTATACGCGGATGGTGACATTGGGGGCTGGGGAGAGGGGGGGTAGAGAGTGTCACATCTTGAAAACACAGGAACATCAGACCTGCGAAAGGAAAAAAAAAAGGGGAACGACTAAATGTAGTGAGGAAGTGAGAAATCATTGTGGCCCTTAACCAAGGGGCAAAAGGGGACGGGGGGGGACCCAGCTCCCAACCCAGCCACGTGATGTTGGGTCGACGATCTCACATGACGAAAGACACGAGCAACAGCGTCCGGGGGAGGTCAAGCGTGACGAGGAACAGGAATAGAGAACTAGGGAAAGACAGGCGGACATAGTGACAGGTGACAAGTAGTCACTCCACGAGGAAAGGTACAGCGATGCACGTCCTATGCAGCATCCCGGGATGCCCCGGGAACAGGCGGCGGAGGGTCTCACTTGGGATCGCAAAGTAAGAACGCAATCTCGGGGAGAAAAAACAGGAAAGAAAGACACGGCACCACGGGACCGGCCGGGGATGTGAATGGGGTAACATACAGGCACTCGAGGGACCTCAAACCACGGGATGACACCAGAAGAAACGAGCAGGAGCAGGATCATACTGCTAACGCACTACATAACCCAATGGCAAAAACGTCGAGCGCCAGACCCCAAGGGCCACGACGGGGCCAAAGGGAGAAAGGGTACTCAAGAAAGACGGGGAGAACACTAGGGGGAGTAGCTCAAAGGAGTTGACACGAAGCGTCAGAAGTGGGAGGAAGACAGCAGGAAACCGCTAAGGTGTAGGAGAGGGGAACACATACGGACAGGGTACAATCTGATTTAAGAACGAAAAGGGCGAGGACAAGGAGGGCCAGAAGGCATGGAGTTATTGGTGGACACAACACAGCGGGGCAGGGCATTGCGACAAGCTAGAAGCGGGATCAGGGCGGCGCATGCGACTGAGTCGAAGGGAGGGTGAGTGGACGATGAACGGCCATAGGATCCTCACAGAGCCCGGGGGCATATGCAAACAGAAAAGAAAGCCAGCGGTAAGAACAGTGGGACTCGTACATGGAAGCCGGACAGGTACCTGGATAGGGAAAAATAGAGCATTGAGACGTCACGCTGTCGCAGTCCCCGGAACACGTGCTCGGCGGAAAGAAGGAACAGCTCGCTTTATAGAAGTACAGAGGCAGAAAAGTTCTACAATGTCACTGGGGGTTTGACAAAACACGGTACCGAAATGAGGGGTCAAGCAAAACGTTAAACAAAGACAATAGCTGCGACCGAGTAATGACAAAAAAAAATAGCGAAGAAGGTCACGCATATTGGAGAAAAAGAGGCAAACGTTACACGAAAACCGGTATGAAAAATAGCCCAGGGAGACAGTAGAAGAAGACGCCGGGGGGGACAAAGACAATGGAGGGAAGGGGAGGGAGACAGGTGTGGAAGAAAGTATATACGAAGAGGAGGGGACTCACTCACTACCTGGGGATTACTAACGCGGAGGGATTGGGGAAAAAAACACACCAAGGGGTTGGATGTTCGGAGAGCGACAGGCCTTGGGCTTTTACACGGGGCATTAGGGGGGGGGATGAGTGTGGGGTAGGACAACTTACCAAAAACTATTTTCAGTCGTGTGACAGTGCCTGGAGGGGGCCAGAGTAACACAGCATAACGCGAATCTGCGAGAGGGCTGTTATTCAACCCACGTGAAGAATCGAGGTCAGGAACACAGAATAAAAATCTGACAGGAGGAAAGATCAACAAAGGGGACATCAACGAAGGGCAAGGGCAAGTAACAACGTCCGTAACGGCAAGATTCATGACCTACAAACCTATAAAATGAGGGTCGTGTTACTAAAAAAACAAAACTATCTCATGGGAGTGTGAGTCAAGGAGGGAGGGCTAATAGGCATACCCCATTCCTGTAGGTGGAGACAAGCCGCAAAAAACCAGCCCCAGATAGTTGAGCGCCAAAAAAGAAGATACATCAGGAGAAGCCGGGCGGGAAGACGAAACACTAGATCATAAGGAAGCGAAAAAAGAAAGGATTTTGTAGGAGCAACGGACTGCCGAGAAATTTCGTACAATTAGAAGGCAGAAGGAGTTTTAAGGCATGAGAGAACCGTGCAACAAAAAGAGAAGGGAAGGAAAAAAGTTTTCTTAGAGAGGGTGGAACCAGGTAAAGCGGGGGTGAAGAAGGTGACGTATCTATCCCTCACAGCAAAGAGAGCATGTTCATCCAGTGGTTTGGGGCGCCACTAGGGGAATAAAAACAATTCGTATTAGGTTATATTAAGGTTAAAGAAAAAAGCTAGTACCAGGGAAAGGGCAAGTAGAACAGTGGGCGTGATTTCTAAAGTGGAAAGAAGGGGGCACTGTCGTAAAAGAAAGGATAGAATGGGAGTTACAGGATAACCGGTGTAAATTGACGTAAATATGACTTGTAAGTTAGGAGCGGTTGAGGAACGGAGAACCTGTGGTTAGAACGAAAGAGATAGGGTCGGGACTAAGGTGGCGTGAACAAAAAGTTGAATGCTAAAGTAAATGTATGCTACCACAAGCGCGGTGTTACAGAACTCAAAGAGGGGGGGTACCCCAAGTGTCAGGAAATACTTGACTAAAGGAAACGACTTCGGGATTAAGAGACTCAAAGTAAAGACCGGGAAGGTATGTTCATGTAAATGTCCACAATTGAATTGAACAAGGAACATCAAATTAAAATGGAGTCAATAGAAACACTTAAGACATGGCAGAAGGGGGGGCACATTTGTGACAGGCCAGGCCGAAGGACATCCACGGCGAATGTATAGCAGCGGAAAGACAGGCCGGTAAGGATTAAACCGGAGTGCTAGGAAAAACAGAGCAAAAGGGCACGTATAGTGATACAGGGATAGACTCAACGACGAGGGAAAAGTAAAGAGAGAAGCCAAAGGCTAGGATCACAGAAGGTGCTGAAGACTGGGGGGACATATAGAGAAATCATCACTACGCGACCCCTTAGCATGACAGAGAAAAGACACAGGCATATACAGTTATTTTAAGCAAAGTTCAAGAAAAGCTCAAAAAGGTTGAAATTTGATGTTGGGATGAATGCATAAAAGAAGTAGAATGAGGAGGCTATAAAGAACTGTTTTGATTATAAACGTATAGGCAAGTAATTAAAACAACTGAAAGCATTGCAGAGTACTGTGAGGGACCACAGTGAATAAGGTAAAGAAAAAAAACAAATAAAGCAATACAGTTCTGAAAAGAACAAACCACAGGAACCAAAAACAAAAAAATCCTTAAATGAGGATGGAAGAAGTAGAGATCCAAAGGTGACAGAAGGGTGTAGTCGGTACCCCAGAACAGTTCATAAGAAAAGGTGAGCTAATTAAACCAAACGTCAATTTGGAGGAATTGTAGGGGGCAGAAGAAAATGAAAGAGGGGGTTATTCAGGGCTCCAAAAAAGAAAAACGATTTTATATAGAAGGTAGTCGAAAGAAACTTACGAAGACTGAGGAAAGGGCCGGAAGATAGGGAAAAAAGCATTGATAGCCGACGGATATGACAGGGAAAAAGCCAAACCCGCATCTATCCGTACCAAGACGCCCGGAGGGGGGGCGAACACACGCAAATACCTTTTCTTCGAGACACAAGGTCTGGGAAATTTTACTGACTGGGGTCGGGTTGTGTGACGGACGTGACAGCTGGCAACATAAGTACAGTCAGGCGGAAGAGGGAAACAAAGGGGAAAAAAGAAAGCCGAACTACATGGGAGCAGCCAACGGAAAAAAGCGTTTGCCCGTAAAGAGGGGAAAAACAATTGCCGGATGGTGGTCAGGAAAAGCAAAGGAGTATACCATACTCATGAGGAAAGTGTAAAGGGTATAACGGTGGGTGCAAACGGTCAACAATTCAGAGGTGTGCACGTACCGCGGGCTAGACCGTCAAGGACCGGGAATGTGAAGGGAAACAGAACACGAATCAATGACGAAGTGACTGCAGGGAAACCCGCCTACAGATTTCACAGACACACTCACGTGGGTAGTGGTGAGAAGGGAAAAAAAAGAAACCAAATCCTGATTTGAAACCGAGAATTACATAGATGGGCGGTCTCGCACCCCCTTAGAGGAAAAATTGGGGTTGTCTGGGCCGACATCACGGAACTAACCAGGGTAAGCAAAGAATAATGGGGCGGGACGGGAACCCAGAAAGTTCTAAGGAGAATCAAAGGGGTTTTTGAGGACTTCTTCAAGGCAAAAGGAAACAGGAGGGGACCGAAAATGGGAAACGCATGGACTAGCCTTCTAGATCTCCTCAGGAGTAGAATTACAAACCGGAGGCCTCAAAGGGGGAAACGTGAAAACCATCCAAAGGAATACCGGTCTAAGAGCTAAGGGAGAATCTGAGAGGTCTGCTGTGCAAGGAAAAGGCCAACTGGTGGGAAAAACTGGAACAAGGGCAAAACCGCGTGTGAAAGCCCAGTAGGAGGTCTATCGCATCAGGTTCCCAGGAAAAGAGTGATACGTCTCTGTCCAATTAAGGGAAACTCGGGGAAGTCCAAAAGGAGAAAAACCGTGCTTCCGAAGAAAAAAAATGGGAGAGAGAACGATGACGCCCTGCTTTGTAAATTGACAGAAATCTAACGGCCCCGTTGCGCTGGGGGAGACAGGTAAACTGGCGAACATGACCGAAACGTGCTTTTAGTGAGGAAGGATGAACGGGCAAGAGGAAACCAGGTGGTAGAGGCCATTCAGGAAAACTTTTAATTGGGGCTCACACAAAGGGGGGATTCTACTAGGAAAGGGGCCATGGTGTCGCCAGGTCATCACCACTCGCGGTTGCGCCGATGAGTAAAATAAGAACGGGACGCCGGCAAGCAAAGGTCGCCGTCCGAGTGAGGGAAGGTATGGATGAAGGGGGGGGGGAGAAACCAAGTTAAAGGTGGGGTTCGAGCTCGCTATAGAGCGAAACAGGAACACAAAAAAGTGAGAGGGAGGAAACATCATACATGACAACTAGGACAAAAAAATCAGGGAGAGTCACGCCGGGACTCCAACACACCAGTTAAACCTCGGAGAGGCGCCGAGTAAGGCAAGGAATTAAATAGCGGATTCACAGGCGGGAGGTAGGTTAGGGCCCCCACCTAACAGACTGCTACGGGGAAAAGGAAACGGAACAGGGACGCACCTGGGCATCAGACCCGCTCTCCGGAAACCAGCGGGCCAGAAAAAAGCAAAAGGTAGGCAGCGACCCAGGGAATAAGGCGCGTTCAGGGGGCGTGACCAACTGACGCGGGGCAACCCCTAAAAGGGGTGTACTTAGAAGGTGAGTCAGGCAAAAAAGGGAGTCACGCGATGGTAAAGCACAAATGGCTTGGGAAGAAACAAAGCCGGGAGAAAAGGTGGCCGGATTCGAGAGCGCCAACGGACAATGTGCGCGCGGACGAAGTAGCGCGCTGGTGACGGAAAAAGGTGTACGCGTCTAGCAGGAAGTCGCTGGGCATGGAGTCACGACAAGAAAACGAACCACCGGGGCAAATGTACGGTTAGAAGAACAAGCACTCAGTCATGGGATGGGGCATTGGGCCGCACACCAGAGAACACCAAAAAGAGGAAAAAACGTACGGGGCGACAGGGTCAGAAGGCGTCAAGGAGGGAGGGGGGGTGGCATTTAGCTACATGGCAAAAGTTCGAACCGTGGAGTGAGGAGGTTTACCAGGGGGGGGCCTGTGGGGTACAGTTCAGGGTGAGACCGGAACGGGCCGAACAAGGTTATCAAGTAAACCGACCAAATGTCTACAACCATTACATGCTATGTATACTAAGCGGTGGCTTCAAGGGCGTGGTTTACACGAAAAGTCCATGATTTAAACTAAGACCGGAGGGAGAAATTTACCGAACGTCCGCAAAAAATCTGTGGGGGAAGGAAAGAAGAGACTCATACTAAAGCCGGCGCTAACCGCAACTAGGTCAATATGAAGGGAAACGGCAGAGCGGAAGGGAGAAAATAACACCCCAAGTTCTTGTCGCTGGAGGATAAGGTGGAAGAAATAAGATTAAGCCGGCGGAAAAAACGAGTCGCCGCCAAAGAAAGAAGTTCCCCTTACTTACTGAAACGGGACTTGTGGCAAACGTGGCTGTGCGCGCATACGGGAAAATGAGTCACGAGTCAAAGATGGGGGTAGCGCTAAGAGTTGTGCAGGAGAAGGGGGGATCTCCGAAGAATAATAAAGACTATGTGGTAACTGTACAGGGGGCTCGTAAAGGGAGGAAATCGACTGGGAAAAGGCCTCATCTGAAGAAATCCGAAACACATAAATAAGTTCACGGACAAGAACGTAAAATCTCCTGGAAAAGAAGGGGGGAGTATGAAAATAGGCACGTGGTGACAGCAAACGCACTTGATCGGGGGCCCCCGCGCATCTGGCCGCTGGGTTCAAAAAGAGATCAAACTACTTCACAAATATAGAGACCGGAAAGGTTAAGAAACCTCACACAGAACACGAGCTGGTTGGAGCGAGAGCGGCGACCCGGAGTTACATGGCAGCGGTTGGGGCGGGCCGGAACACAAAAACTGCAATATACAGCAGAATGGGGCAGGTTAGGGGGTAAAAGAGAATAGTTAAAAAAGTGCAAAAAGTTAGGTATAACTAATATGGGTAATCGGAAGAGTTTGGACGGAAACTGTAGTCAAAAACGTCTGATAGTGCAAAAGCCAGCTTTCGCCAACTGAAAGCGAGGAAAGGCGATCAAATATGGAGGAAAGTAAGCGAAACGCATCCCAGTTTTCGTACTCAGGTGTGTGAGGGAAGAACCAAGTTACAGATAAAGGGGGGTAAAATACGCCAATGGTCACGATGATCCAGTAGTATGAAACCTGTAGAGTATGGGTAAGTGGTGCCCAGTGGGACCATAGGTAGTGGGGGGGAATCGCCGATGCTAAAGCGGAAATAAGGAGTACACCGGGGGATGTATGGTCATTAGGTGGCCCTGTCAGAGGGAAATAGAGCAGAGGAGATGCCAACTAAAGAAAGACGAAACCCGGCCGAGTACAGATAACTTACGATAAGAAAAATGAAAGGGTAAGGGACACATTCTGGAGTAACACACCATCAGGGGAACGTGAGGACCGAATTTATTGGGACAAGGACCCATGGCGCAAGAAAAAAATAAAATGCGATAAATAGGAAACACTGTGTCAACCAGTGGTCATCAGAAATGCCGGAACCGGTTGGCAAGGTGGGACAGGCGTAAGACATAAGTTAGTCAGTGTAACCTACGTTAGAGTATTAACGAAGGTCGTAAAAAAACACGGAGAGAGTGAAGAATGGAGGAAGGAAAGACAAAGGGTGGGCAAAGGCATCTAAGGGGCGGTAGGACGTAGAAAGAAATAAAGGAAATCCCTGCACCACAAGGGCGCAGGAGCATGATAATTGTGGGATGACAACACGAGACGGAACAAGAGAGCTTGTTAGCGTGTGCCATGTAAGTACATCTGGGGGAGATGTGCGACGACGGGGTATTAATTTGAGTGTGGGGGGAGTTATAAGTTGAAGGGGAAACAAGACGGGGCAATAGTGGAACTTTCCTAATCACTGTATGAAAGTCGCGGAAGGGCAAAGGGAGCGCGGTCGCGGGTGGTTCCGGGGAAAAAAGAAAATTCGGGAAAAAAGAACATCTCCTTAAAAGGGAAGAGGTAACTTGTAGAAAAAAATAGGGAAAGTGGGAAAAGTATCAAGCAATTTTGAAAAAGCGGAAAGAAACAGGAGCTTCTGAGGAGAGTATGAATGAACGAACCTCAACCGGAGGTGCAAGTAACCGAGACGGGACTGCCCCCTGTACACTACTGCGATCTTCAACCGCGCAGAATCTTCAGGGGTGGGGAGTATCCAAGGGGGGGGGCCTATTGTATGGTGAAAAAAATAAGAACAAGACAAGGGGGGCAAAAAGGGGGACTCATAGGGCTATAGCGGAACGAAAATGTTAATGTAAACGTAAGGAATATGTCACACAACATGGTATGTACGTGAGGCCTTGGAGCAAGGTATTAGGGATCCGGGTAATAACAAAGATGCTAAGGCGCAGGAAAAAGAAGAAACGTGAATACTGTCAAATTTGGCAAGACGTGAGAGAACCAAAGATGAATCGCCAAGACGGTCGGAGGGAAGGCATTCAGTAACAATAGGCCGTAACATGCACCATCGATCCGGCTCGTAAGTGCGTGCGACATGACAAGGGGGGAAGATAGGAACACTGTCGAGAAAAGAACAAAGGTCCAACACAAGGGGGAAGGGAAGAAGAGGGGGACATCAAATAGACTGGGGATTAGGGGGGAAAATGTATAAACGGGTTGAGCCCAAAGTTGAAAGACAACAGCTTTAAGGTTTCAGGGGCGTAACTACGGCGGGACACAAAAGAATAAATTTAGTAAAAATGGGCTAGAGCAAAGGGCGCTAATGATAACATGGTTCAGCGGAGACTTTCTTGCATGGTGGTGGAGCAAAGTGGGAAAAAAGGCAGTCAGAGCGCAGAGGACAAACTCGTACGCCGAAAAACGATTAGTGGAGCATCCACCGAATAGTGTTGGAACATGTGGGCCAGAGCGGAAATCATATGGGGCAGTATGTCAAAAAAGACAAACTAAAAAGGCAATTGCCCACGGAACACATCCTGACGTTAAGCGAAAAAAAAGGTTGAAAGGTAAAACTAAAAGGAGGAGTGAGCACTTCACGAAGAGAAGGGTGTGCTGGGACGATTAAAGCAGGGGGGATTGAGGGGATATCAAGGGGACGCGGTACACCACACTAGATCGTGTGTACATTAACAACGTGTGCGTGAGGGGAGAAAGAAACTTCGAGGAAGGCACCTTCAAGGAGCAAAGGGGAAGTGTAAGAAAACGCTGGGCTCTATATAGTTATGTACTGCTTGTGTGGGAAAATGGTATGGACCAAAACAGAATGATTGAAATGTTTACGAAAAAACGGGCACAGTAGGTTCCGAGTTGTCCCAATTGCGTTGGTTATGGAATACACTGTCGGAAAAGTCAAGGGCGGCATGGGTGAACACGGGACTGTGCGGGACCTTGCCCTGTGCAGCCGCACTAACGCGGAAAAGGTAGGAAGAAGGAATCTGGAATGAAACAATGAAACCCTATAATGACTAGGGGGGCCCGGTTTGACAGCGTGTAAGAACAGGAAGGGGCTGAAGGTCACTATAAAGGGCTAGCGGCTCGTTCTTTCATTGGGGGATCACGGGAAGGGGGGACATGCGGCGACATCAGACCTCTGGTCGATCGTTTGTAGATCACTCCTGCGGTGGTTGGTGGGTGGGTGTACGGCTGGTTGAGGGGTGGAGTCGGGTATTTGTTGGGTGTACGGAGAGGGGGGGTTTTGTCGTGGGTGGTGTTTTGGGGTGGGTACGTCCTGTGTGTGTGTGCTTGTGGGGCTGGGTGGTGGTTGGGGTGTGGGCGGAGGGGGTTTTGGGGGTGGGGGGGAGAAAGGAAGGGGTGTTTTACTAGGGTCTGGGGGGTCGGGATGTTTGTTGACACGGTGGGTGTTGGGTGGGCGGGCGGTGCGATGGTGGAGGGGGGGTGTGGGGGGGGGGGGTGCGGGTGTTGGGATGGACGTCTGGGGTCTGTAGCGATGGGTTGTGGGGGGCGAGTGTGTTGGCGCGTGTGTGCTGTCGCAGAGATGTGGATGATGAGGGAAAATGTGGTTCCTGTGTGGGTGGTTGTGTCGGGGATCATCATGGGCGTTGAGGAGCGTCTTGTGGTGAGGTGGCGGGCCGGCTCTGGGGTTGCGCTGGGGAGAAAGGTTGTGTGTGTCTGGTCGTGCGTGTTGTGTTGCGTGCACATCAAAGTAAGGGACTGTAATGGGCGAAGGGATTACGACATAGCATCTGGGACAGAAACAGGGAAACGCCGCATGAGGTTCATCACATAGAAAAGCCTTATCAGGCGAGCAAACCCTTATAGCGGGGTATGGAGTACTGAGGGTGTTAAAGACGACCAGCGAGAGAGAAAATTTCGGGAACCGGAGGTGGGAAAAGGAGCGGAAACGGCTTAAATTCGCGGGGGCCCCGAAACCTGAGACTCACCGGTCGGACAAGTTCCTGGGTCGAAGAAGGCGGGGGGGGGGGAAGTGGGATGGGGAGCGGAAAGGGGGGGTCTCGAGGAGTGGATGGAAGAGGGAAGAGGTGGAGTTGGGCGAAACGGTGTTTTTGTGCGAGCTGTGGGCTGAAAGGGTGGGTCAAGTAGGGGGGGGGGAACACAACGGAGGAGGAGAAAAAGATGGAGAGAGGATAAGACAGGTACCATAAAAAATCGAGAGCTTGGACTCGAGGGACCCGGATGTTCGCAGGGAATAAAGGGGAAGAAAAGTGGGCTCGGGTGACAGTGCTCGGGAGAAAAAGTGGCGGAAAGATTGTTAAGATCACAAAAACTTGCAAACCGTGACACGATTCAAAAAGTAAAAGACGACGCAGAAGTTTGAAAGGCAATACTCGTGCGAACAAAAGTAACGACGTGCCGATGAAAGGCCGCGCCAGAGGACCCTTTGGGCAACGGTAAAGGAGACGACACTAAAAAGCAAATATATTAAACGGCTGATGGAATCCAGGGTGAGTCTCGGAAGGCCGCGTACTCACGGAGTGAGGTCCGAACGAGGGGAGGGAGGATTTATAGAAAGGGGAGGCAGGTCTAAAAAAGGAACCGAAGCAAGAAACTTCCGCATCCGAGATACACTTTCATTGTCTCCAACGTTAGAAAACCAAATTGGAATCTGAGTAAGAAGAAATTACAGAAAAAGACGTCCCCCTTGGAAGAGGTAACCAGGTAGGAAGAACGACCTCAGCATATATTTGAAATCGGTGGTCGTTGTGGGTCTAGGAGGGAACAAATATCTCGGGAGCTGAAATGTAAAAGTCCTTCCTTCAATGAACAGTGTGTTAATTACAACATCCCGAAGGGCCTATGGCAGGAAACAAAACTAACTAAAAAACAAGGGGCGCATGCCTAAGGTCATACTAGGGAAGGAGCCTCCCTTGGAACCAAGTCTTTCCAAGGATCTGGGGTTCTCGGAAAATTGAAGGCCGAGGAGATTGGTCTGGGTGACCCCGGCTCCTAGACCATCCTCTGTGGGTTGACTTGACAGGGTGTATCTCTCCCCTATGCGGGAATAGAATTCCTAAAAGGTATTTACCAAGACGGCCGGCCGTCTAAAATTTAAGTCCTTTGGTGCCATCTTGCCGGAACGAAAAATTCACAACTAAACTTAGACGACGGTCTAAGCATAGTTACAGGTAAGCGGCTGAAAGAGGCAAAGGACGCGAGCAAATGCCGCGGAACAGCCTGCGTTTTTAAGCTGTTGGGTAAGAAGGCCTTAGGGGGAAGGAAAAACGTCCTACACGTTCCTAAGGACTTGCCACGATTTCATGGGGGGCAATAATATCCCCCTCTGTTGCTCCTGCCCTCCTCACAACTAAGGTTCCAGATAACCGACCTTTACTTGTCAGTATTGCAGTTCTTTGGGGAAAATCCCCTTCCCGGCAAATCGGGGGGGACGGACGGGGCCCCGAGGGCGGGCGGCAGGGAAGGGCGACATCTTTCTAGGACCGAGGGATTTCTTAGGATGGTCTCCGCCGGGAGCAACGATTAGGGGGGGTCTTTGGGCCAAGATCTGGGCGGTGGAGATGAAGTGTTTGGGGGTTTAGGGGACTCAGCCAACTCCGACCTAACTGTCCAGAGCAGCAACGACATAGACACTGAAACGGAGACTTTGAAACAGAGGGGAGGGGTAATAAGGGGGAACTGTCACCACCCTTTTTGGGTGGTCTACTTCATCATCAGGGAAAGGGGAGAACGGGGAAGCTTGCAGTCAGGAAAGCGGGAATGTTCTTAATGTACAAATGCGTTCAACCGGGGGCTCGCGAGTGAAGGGGGATCCCAGAGCAGCACGCGAAGGTCTGGGGCAAACCGGCGGGACCCAGTCTATAAGGCGGGCCTGTCTACATCTAAGGAATTGTGTCGAACACAAGGCCTGGTTTAGGAAGTACAAGGGGTTCTCGGCACAGAAGGCTTAGAGTCATCGGCGTTTTCATATCGGGGGGAACCGGCAAGGTGTAAAGCTCGGCATGGAAAACTCGCGCTCGGGGGGAGTAGACCAGGGGGCAGCGCTAAAGGTTGACTTTCACTGAGGGGTGCCCCCAGGGGTCATGGGAAGATTACTCCTCAGGGAATCGCTTTTCTAAAACCACCGGAAGAGGAAAACCTTTTTTTCTCTTTTTAATAGAACATTCATTCATCGTTTCAAATTCACAGGAAGACACAAACCAGGGGGGGCGTACCGGGAGAAAGAAAAAAGGGACGAGCTTTAGCTCAAGGAAGGAGGGAGCAACGAAGGGCCGGGGGACGACAGAGGGGAAAAGCGGGAGAAAAAAAACCGG
>Ga0179593_1536269_pt1 | contig 14535 bp, 19 predicted proteins | sample CZODoug2_1_08_16_FD_185931 | JGI IMG/M metagenome (GOLD analysis project Ga0179593, IMG submission 185931) | Vadose zone soil fungal communities from Angelo Coast Range Reserve, California, USA - CZODoug2_1_08_16fungal (PacBio error correction) | ecosystem: Environmental > Terrestrial > Soil >...
ACGAAAAAAGACTTCACGCAAGGGTATCCCAGTGGAGGTCGAAAACGACGATTGGTTTCGGCGCGTGTCCCGGCGAGAAGAAAAAGGACATCTCTCACCGACGGGAGAAAGGGACCGAGGTCCCTTCTGCGCGTAAGCTGGTGCCCTGCGCGCAGCAGCAGATAGGGGGAAAGGGGAAAAAGGGGACGGGACTTCTAGGTGCTCGGAAAAAAAGCGTCCTCGGAAAAAAAGGCCCGTCTCCAAAACAAGGGTCCTTGCTGAGATCCAAGAATCAAGGGGAGGGGAGGGAGAGGGGCCTCAGCCGGCGAAAAACGCCAGTCGCGAAAAACGCGCATCTCGCGAGCGCTTCTGACGGAGAAGAAGGGAAGGCATGCTGTCGAGGAAGGGCGGCGAGCAGCAAAACGAGCTGAGCGCGAAGGCGTGCGAAGATCCGAAAAAAGCCGGCCGAAGGAAGGAAGGGCCGACTACCCGGAAGGGGCGACTTACTGGCAAAAATTCTCCTCGCGCCGCGGACGAAAGGGAGAGAAGGACGCTCCCATCACGGTCGAAAAAGAGAATCATTCAGCCCATCAAAAGCAACCATCCCGTCAACGGAGCTCTCTCCCCTCGAGAAAGGCGGAGGGGGAAAAAAAAGGGAGGGGGAGGCGATCGTCAGCGAGCAAAGAGGGAAGGGGGTCTTACGAGCGCCTGAGACAGGAAGAAAAGGGCCGCGAAGCACGGTGAACACGAGCAAGACAATCGCCCCTATCCCCGAGACAAGGGGAGGGGGAGGAGTAATACTAGGAAGAAACGACGCCGAAAGAGAGAAGGACGTTATCCCGGCGCCGAAAGAGGCCGTCATTTCGAACAGCGGCGCACGCCGAGATCGATCCGCGCTGGTGGGCAGGAAGAAGCACAGCTTCAGAAAAGGAGAGATCTTCCAGGCCGGAAGAAAGGGTCCCTCTACCATAAGGCACACTACGAGAGTCAGGAAAAAAGAGAGCGTGAGACCGTGTACGAAGAAGAGGGGGAAAACTTCCGAAAGCCGTCACCGTTCGAAAAGTAGGGCCTAGCGCGTGCGATGCCCGAAAGGAAGGAGAAGCGCTCCCCAGAAAAAAAGGGAAGGCCGTCCCTTTACTATTCGCGAAAGAAAGGACTCTGACAAAAAAACATCACGGTGCAGAAGGCGCGCACGCGGCGGGGGAGCCGTCGTAATGACGAGCCGATCAGCGACAGAGCCGTGGGCAGCTCGGCTGACGATGACGAAGCGACGGAGACGAGCGCGCTCAGGAGGAGGGAGAAAAAGCCCGCAGTCGCCGAAAAGGGGGACAAGAGAAAAACAGATTTCTTAACCGCAGAAAAGGGCGGTCGCCTATCGGGAGAAAGTTCGGAGGCGAGCCCGGTTCCCTCGACGAGCAAAGAAGTGCTGCCACGGAGAGTTTTAAATCGAGGGGGAGGAAGGGGACCGACGAAGGCGTCGAGCTAAGGACGTTGGGCGGCGAGCACAACTGGCAGGGAACCCCCCAAGAGGGGAAGAAATTCGCTCGTCCGGGGCGGACGGGGAAATGACGATGCTTCTACTGGGAAGGGGACGCATCTCCGTCATAAAGGGGAAAGGGGATATCATTCCGGGAGGAAACCACAAAACAACTATTATTATTAAATTTAGGGCTACCCTCTTCGCTGAACGGAATAGAAAAAGGGGTCTTCGCTGGGTGGCCAAAAGGGGGAGTCCTCATCATCCGGGCATGACATAAGAAGGAAACCGGCTAGAGAACTTCAGTAGCATGATACGACAAAGTAGAAAAAGAAAAAAGAAGGATCTCGCCACCTTCAACGTAAAGAAGTAGTCTTCACGTCCGCGGGGAAAAAATCATCGCGACCTCGCGAAGAAAATCTCGGAGTGAGGGAGGCTACTGTCTCGAAGAAAGGGTTGAAAAATCCCGCACATCATCTTTCCTATCGTAAGAAGGGGGGGGAATATCTTTGTGGAGAAACGCGCCTTGCGGCTAAGCTCTTCGACAAGCTCTCTTCGCCCAGGGCCCAAAGGGGAAGGAGAGGGGTTAACCCCCCCCACCCCCCCCCCCCCAACCGGCTTCTGTCGCTGATAGACTCTATGTACGCAGGCGAAAAAGAAGGAGCGCTCAGCGCCTACGGGGGCTGCAGCGTCACGGCGACATGGATCGGCGGCCAAACGCCTCGTCCAGATCGTCCGTACTCGGCGACGGGGTGCTTCCTCTTCAACCTGCCGGTCAAAAGATCTCCGCCGAAAAAGGGGGAAGGGGGGATCTCGGCGGAAAAAGGGAATGCCTCACCCGGTCGCAAGGCTCTTCTTCGCCGGACGGAACGATCGGAAAAAAGGGAAGGGGCTTGTCGAGGGAAAAGAAGGGCCGCCTGTACTAGAGAAAAAGCGCCGCTCGTGGCTCCGAATAACGCCCACCAGCTCCGCTCGCACGACGCAGGAAAGAGGGGTCGACCCTGCGCTTCTGCAGAAAAAGCGCCTGCTCGCCGTCAGGCCGCGGGGAAGAGTTCTTCCTCGTCTTCGGGAGTCAAAAGACCCGCATCTCGCGCGGGCTCGGGGAAGGGAAGAGGGGGAAATTCTCGCGGTCGCCCTACGGGGAGAGCATTCGCTCGTCCTCCAAAGAAGGGAAAAGGGCGGGCGCTCTGACGCCTCGGGGCCGAAAAAAGCGATCCTTCTCGACGCGGGGAGAGAGGGGGGGGAGAAAAAAGGGGAAAGGGGATGGTGCTCGTACGGCGCGGGAAAGAAGAAAACGGTCTCGGCGACCGTTGATGGAAAGAACCGGCTCGCCGTCCTGGGGAGCGCGGGCACTTTTCAGTACGGCGGAAAAAGGGGAGGTGAGGTCGGTCTGCGAGGTAATGAGTCTCTCTTATTCTGCGGCGAAAAAAAGACGCGCTCAGCCAAAGAAGCGCTTTCGTGCTCTGCAGCCGGGAAATAGACCTCCTTCTCCGCAGAGAGGGAGATGATCTAGCGGGGAAAACGTGGACGCGAACTGGCTTCGCACGGCGCCGGCGGAGAAAAAGAAGAGGAAAGCTATTCTTGTCTCTTCCGCAGAAGGAGGGGGATACTTGCCGGCGCAAAAAAAAATGTTGCTGCGGATTCACACCTCTACTTCCGAGGCGCTCGCGCACAGAGAGGGGCGCGCCTGGCACGCCCCCCGTCTACGCAAGAAGAGGAACCGATCTGCGGCCGGTGCGAAAAAAGACTCGCCGGACACGCGCCGACAACTAGTCTTCGTCGAGGAAGGGGGGAAAATTGCTTGCGGGCACAGAAAAAAGACTGCAAAAAAAAAAAGTCGCCCCCACATGCTCTATCCTCCGGTGAACGGGACGGGAAAGGAAAAAAGGAGGGGAAAACGACTTTCTTGCGCACCACACCGCGGATCGAGAAGAAGAAAAAAAAACCTGCTCGAACGCCTCGGCAGGAAAAAGACGCTCGCCGCCCGGAGGAGCTTGCTCCTAACCGAGAGGGGAAAAAAAAGGGAAAAAGAACATTATCTCTCCGAAAACGAGAGAAAGGAAGGACGCCTGTGTGATCTGAGCTTCCAGAGTTCGGGACCGCGACCGAGTCAATCGCCTAGCTGGCGAGACGAGACGGGAGGAAAAAGGAAAGCGTGACCGGGAAAAAAAAGACGCGCTCAGCGCGTCGCTCTGAAAAAAGGCGCCTTCCCATAGACCTGACGCCTCCGCCATTCGCCGCGTAGGACACAAAAAAAAAAAAAGAGGAGTTCGAGCAGCGAGGCCAGCAAGGGGAGGAGGTTGTGATCGTGAAAGGAAGCTCGCGGCGCGCAGCAGGTATGCCGGAAAGGTATCCGTGCCACGCACGACACGGGGCAAGGGGGAACCAGAGAAAAAAAGAAGAAAAACAACTGAGTCTGCGGAAAGAGAGAGATAGACGAGAAAAAGGGGAAAGGCCGTGCGTGCGTGCAAAAACACCCTCGCTACGTTCACTACCTGCCCGGGCGACCGCTAGCTCACGGCATGCGGATGGGGAGGAAAAAAGAAAAAAAAACCAACTCAGCTACCTGCAGCGAAAAGGCGCGACGGAAGTCGACTCTTGGGTGCGACTGGCGGAGGAGGGAAGGAGGGGGGGGGAACGGCGCCGCGCCGTGGAAAAATCTACCTCGCTGAGCGGGGATCTTTGTCTCGCATCCGCGGCGGTCCAGGCTTCGGCCGGAGAGAAGAGCCAGCTCGGCAGCAGGAGCTCTTCCCGAACGCCGGGAAAAGGAAGCTCATCTCCCCGCGTCGTTTCAAGTCTCATCTTGGACGTCGAGCTTCCTGGTCGGCTCCGCGGAAAAGGGGTAGGCGGCAAGCTCCGACGGCAAAGGCTCGCGCCGGTCGCCAGAGAAAAAAAAGAAAGAAGGGAGTTCGAGCAGGTGAAAAAAAAAAAGTGGCGATCCGCGCGCAAGCCGTAGGGAAAGCGCGAGCCGCAGCACGTGCAGCTTCTCTATCAGGGGTGGGGGAGAGACAGAAGGGAAGCAGTCTTCACGCCGGACGGGGTGACCAAAGAAACTTTCGACGACGGAAGGGAGGAGTAAGGCGAGGATCGCCTCCAGCGCCCTCCTCACAGGCAGCCAGAAAAAAGAAGGGGTCTGCTGCGCGTAGACGGGAGGGGAACTTCGAGCAGCAGCCGCTCTTTGAAAAAATCGAGGTTCTCGGCAGAAGCGCAGACTCTTCTCTCGGCAAAAGAAAAAGCTCCCGAACTATATGTGCCAGGCGAAAAAAGGGATGTCGATCTGGCGAAAAGGCGACGCCAGTCGGCAGCCCGGACCCCCACAGAGAGCTCAATCGCGGCGAAAGAAAGGGGGGCTAGGGAACGCTGAGCGATCCGGCATCCCCTCCAGCGCCGGCGAGGGGGAGTCTCTCTCCGCCGCTCAGCGCCGCACAAAAAAGGCTCCGTACTATCCCAAGGAAGGTTCCTACTTACTGCCGAGACAGCTCTCCTTACTCCTAGCCTGCGAGAGGAGGGGAAAGAAGGAAAGAAACGTCTGCCGCGACCGGGAGAAAAAAAACCTCCGCCGACGAGAAAAAAAAAAGAGGACAGCGCGCCCCAGGCAAGCCGTCGATCATTATCGCTGGCCTGCGAGAAGACGGAGAAAAAAGAGTTTATCATCCAGCCGGCCGGAAAAGGAGAATCACCGAAGCGAAAAAAAAGGAGAACGTTTACACTAGCCCGCTTGAGCCCCGATCCCGCGCAAAGAGGAAAAGGGAAAAAAGATGAATAACTACGCCTTGAAAAAAAAAGGGCTATCCGCTCCGAACGGGGACAGCAGCGCAGGGTCCAGAACAGCGCACTAACGCGTCTCGCGAGCCTGCGCTGGTGGGGGAGGGGAAGAAGAAAAAAAGGAGCGGCTGCGAGCGCGGAAAAAAAGGACTTCCAGCGAGCGAAAACAGCGCACACGACTAGCGTCAGGCCGGCGCATAAAAGCTTCTTGCAGACCGGGTCGAGGCCAAGGAGCCGTCCGCCCGCGACAAAAGGGCGCCCGGCGGCTGCGAGAAGGAAGCGGCAGGTTGACGAGAAGGAAACGCTCCCTCCTAGTCCGGCGAACGGGAAGAAGCCTCCTATAGCTGCAAAAAAAAGACCCCCCATAAAGGGAAAAAAAGGGGGACGCTGAGCTCTCTCAAGCGGGAGGGAGAAATGCTTACATCGCGCCGATAAAAGAGGCCGTGGTTCATCACGACTGGTCGAAGCGATCGGCTGACAGGCTGTCTCGCGGTCGGACGCGAGAAAAGGGAGGAATATCTGAGTCGGGAAAAGCAAAACAAGACACGCGCCGGCGGCAAGGACGGGTCTCCGCTCCCGGCGGGGAAAGGAGGGAAAGCCCGGATTCGAGCCCGTAGCAAAGGAAACGCGGTGCTTCCAGAGCCGAGGGTCGCGCTGGAGGAGGGGGAGGGACCTTTGACGACGAAGGAAAAAGAGCATTACGGGCATAAAAGACGTGCGGTCTCATGCTACGAAGGGTCTCCTCGGACGGGGGACGGGATAAGAAGAGGTTCACTGAAGGCTTTCTGCTACTTCCTTCACGAAAAGGAAGAAACGCGTGTTGTAGCAGTCCCGCAGCTGGTTCGAAGCTCCTCGAAAGGGGGAGAGAGGAGAGATTCTACCAGCTGCGCGGCCGAAATGTCGTCTCTGCAGTCAAAAAGTAAGCAGCCGTCATGACCTCGAGGTAAAAAGCTTCCCCGACCCAGAAAGGAGGAGCATTATACCGCAAAGAGCCCGTCCGGAGCGCAAAAAGCCTCCGACTCCTGAGTCTCAAACGTCTCGATGCACTTCGAAAAAGGAAAAGGCGCTCGTGCAGCACCGCGCGAAAAGGAGAAGACGTGCTCGCCGAAAAGGCTGATCCCCGCCAGCCGTAGAAGACCTCCTCGCCGCGGCGCCGTGGTCAAGAAGGACGCTGTTTCACGCAAAAGAATGCGTGCTGCGGACCGCGAGCGCTCTCAAGCCGCTCTCTTCGCCCAGGGCATCGAAAAGAGGAGTGAAAACCGAACGCTCTGTTAGGAAAAGCAGGCGCCGACAGGGGATAGAGAAGAGCCTCGGCACCGTTGTGGGGGCTTCATCTTCCTGCCAAGCTGATCGGGAGAAGGAAGGCCTACGTCGCCCGGAAGAAAAGGAAAAGGCTTCCTCTTCCAACCTTGGACGCCGCGTCGCCGCGCCGGGAGTGCCTTAATTCGCGGCGGGCAGGGGAAAAGGAGCGACCTTTCGTCACGCTGCTCGTAGGAAAGAGAGTCTTTCTTCCGGAGAAAAAAAACGCTCGGCTGGCCGGCCTGGACTATCGACGCGCTCGCCGCGAGCCCGAGAAAAAGGAAAGTCCTCGCACCCACCAGCTGAAAGGAACTGCTTCTCTCCGCGTAAAACTGCTGCGAAGGGGCTAACGTTCTACGCCGGGGCTCGCCGGAAGGAGAGGAAATGTTTTCTGGCCGGCGTCAAGGGAGGCGCGCTCTCCCCGAGCTCGGAGAGAATGCATGTCCGTGCTCTGGGCACCGTCCTCGCGGTCGCCCAGGAAAGGAAGGGGCTCATTCGCTCGTAAAAAAGAACGGCGGCTGCTCACCGCGGAAGGGGAAAAGTCGCCGCCGGCCACGACTGCATTCTCGACGGAAAAGAGGGGGCGCTCGGGTCACGCTGGAAAAGCGGCGGGATTGTTCGTGCGATCGGAAAGAGGCCGCGTCCCGGCCGACTAGGCTCGGCGTCCGCGCGCTTAGCACGTGCAGGAAAAAGGAGGTCTGCTTCGGGCTGCGGGGAGAACAGCTCTGACTGCGAAAAAAAAAAGAGAGCAGCCCGCCGTATCGGTCTGCTGCTCGCCGTCGCGGACCCAGCCGAAAAAGAAGGAAGTATTATGCGTCTCCAAGGTGTTCCGTGTGCTGCGCAAAAAAGGCCCGGCGGCCGGCACAGTCTCGACCTCGCCTCGAGCGGGAGAAAAGAAAAAGATCTTTCGTGGAGACGAAAGCGCCGCGATGGTTCCTGAGGAAAAAAGACGTCCCGCTGCGCTCTCGAGAAAAATGCTGCTCGCGGCACGCCCCGTCTACGCCGCAGCCCAAAAAGAAAAGGCGGCCTGTGCGCGGGCGCTGGAGCGAAAAAAGGAACACCGCCGTCTTCCGTCGACGCAAAAAAGAGCAACGCCGGCGTGACGCTGCGGACCCCGAGGGAGCTCGCACCTTCTCTAGCCGGCCGTAAAAAGAGAGAGAGGACGCCGACGGGAGGGGGAAAAAGAAAAAAAGGCAGTGGGCGCGCGCAACCGGAAAAAAAAAAGGCGGTTGGTCTCGGGCGACCGCGAAAGCCGGGCCTGCCCGATGATCTTGCCGCCTACCCAGGCGCGGAAGGAGGCGCCCTACCATGACCAAAAAGAAAAGGAAATGCGCATCCCAAAAGGAGGCTTCCTGAGCAACGGTGAACGGGAGTTAGACCGCGACCTATGTCACGCTAGCCAAAGGAAAAGTTTCTTCCCGGCCCGACGAAAAGAAGGGAAGGCCACGCGGCCGCGCTCAGCGGAGGAAAAAAACAAACGTCGCGGCGCCTTCCAGACGGGGCCGTCTCCTCCTCCAGTCGACACAGGGGGAAAAGAATCTTCGCGCAGCGAGCAAAGAAGTTTGTTGAGAGTGAGCAAAGAAGAAGTGAGCTCGCGGGCCGCGCAGGTAGAACGTAGGGGAGGTGAGCCGTTCACCGCACGCCCGGGCACGGGCAGCCGTCGAGGAGAAAAGAAAAAAAAAAAACAACGGGGAGGAGGAAAGAGAAAGAGAAAGGCCGCGTGCGTTACACCGTCTAACCCTCGAAGAAACCGCGAGCTCACGCCATGCTGGGAGGCTCAGATCCACAACCTCAGCTCCTGCAGACGGCTGATGGCCAAGGGAAAGGAGACTCGGGGCTACTGGAGGAGAAAGGGGGAGGGGACTTCTCCTCTCCTTTGGGGGAAAGAAAACGCGCTGGAGCGCGGGCATTTGAGATCACAGCCTCTGCTTTCACGGCTGTCGGCAGGGAAAAAAAAAGTACCAGCCTCTGCGAGCGTGGACAAGGCTCCCGAAACGCCGAAAGTGCTCAGTAAGCTCAGCGAACCCGTAAGGTGCGCATGCGCCGCGGGACGCGGGAAAGGGGAGGGGAGACTGCCGGCGCGCACCGGGGTAAGCAGGCTGGGAGCGCCGGTCCGACGATACCACCTGCCTGGCGGCAGGAAGATTGGGGAGGAGAAGGTTCTCGCGAACTGAAAAAAGAGAGGAGCAAGCCCGTCTGGCGCCAGCGCGGCCGAGGGAAAACCGGCTGTCTCGATCAAGGTGGGGTCCTGACGAAAAACGGCTTTCAGCAGCGTCATAAAAGGTGCCCTCCCGCATCTCCAGGCGACGACGACGCGTGTGAGTCGCTTGTCCGGAAGAGGAATACGCAAAAAGGAGAGAGCACGTCCGCATCGAAAAAAGGGCGCTTAGACTGGGGCGGGAAAGAGAGCAGCATCATCTCGTTGGCTCGGGAGCAGCGGACTTCGAAGGGGCAGCGCCAAGAGGAAATACGGCCGCGCAGGAAAAAGGGCCGGGAGGGGAAAGGTCCGGGTCGAGCTGGATCAAAAGCCGTCGCCTTCTACGCCAGTCCGCGCAGCCAACACGCCAGCTCAAAAAAGAGACTACGCGGCCGGGAGCAGGAAAAAACGCTCCTGAAGAAAAATCCCCATCAAAAGCTCTCATGCTAGCATCGCCGTCCTCGAGAGCCTAATTAAAAGCGAAACTACTCCTACCTCTTTTCCGAAAAGAGGGAGGAACGGACGCGAGCCTCCAGCGATCTCTTCCTTTACTCCTGCCATCACTAAAGGGTGGGCGCTATCATCAGCCCCATCCCCCGCCAAAAAGAAAAAAAGGCAAGAACTTACCATCTCGCCCCCGCAAGGGAGGGGCCGCGGCGAGCTGTCAGCTCGGGCCCAGGTTATCAGCCAGGCCTTGCCGTGGCCGGACGAGAGGGAAAAAAAAGAACCACTTAGGCTACCGCGAGCACGGGGAGGAATCTTCCCCTAATCCCAGGCGGTATAGCGCGAAGACGAGGAAGAAGACCTCCTGCCCCTTCACCAAAAGAAAGGGAGAGGAGCCGGCGCCGAAAAAAAGCGCGCTGGTCGAACAGAGGGAGAGCGCGAGCCTTTCCGGTTGTCGGCGAAGGGCGCCGACACGGAGAGAGAATCTCTGCGATCGTAAAACGAGCTCAAAAACCTCGACCAGCTGCCAACGATCTTCAGGCCGGCGCAGAAGAAAGGAAAGGGTCTAGGCCGAGAACCCGGAAGCCGCGACCACACAAACTCCGGCCAAAAACCCGTGCGCCCGGGCGAGCGGGCGAGAACCGGCAGGGTAAAATCACTCTCTCCAGAAGGGAGGTAGGTACTACTCGCAGAGTCTTTCGACTCTTCCGAAGCCCATCTGTTCCACGGGGAGATTATCTCTCGCCTACTCCTGTCGCGAAGGAAATCGCCGATCAGCGACAAAGGTCAATCATCAGAAAAAGGCCTGGGTCGAAGCAGCCGACGAGCGCGAGCGAAAGGCGAGCCCCGGCCGAGCCTGAGCATGAACAGCGCCACACCTATGCTGGGGAAGCGCCGATGCCGATAAAAGGCGGGGAAAAAGCATTACGGCGGGGGGAAAAAAAAGGCCCGCGACACGAGAAGGAGCGTGCTAGCGCCACAGGTCGCGCGGGAGAGCGACGAGGCGTCCGAGGACACGAGGAAAGGCGGGAGCAGGATGCAGGAAAGCCCAGCGACGTGGCGTCTCATGCTCCACTGGAAAAAAAAGGAACGTCGATTACGCTAACGAGGGTCATGCCCGCGGATCCGTCACGGGGAATAAAAATCGCCGCATCACTGCGTGTTTGGGCAAGGGAAAGCCGCGCAGCTGGTCAATCGAAAAAAAGAGATATTCGACCAAGATAAAGAGGGATCGGCGACAACACGGCAGTGAAGTGGAAGCGCTGCGAGTCCGCTTTACGGGACTTCGCCAGGAAAAAGAGAAAAGGTAATCGACGTCACGAAAAAAAAACGGCTGAGCATGAAGACCGAGAAAGGACGTCCTGCTCGCCGCCACCTGGACTAAAGACGTCCTCGACTCCTTCGTCGTCAAAGAGTATGCCTCGAAAAAAAGTCGGCGCGGGCAGCAAAAAAAAAAGTGGATCGTCGAGGCAGACGGTCTCGCCTCAGGCCTCTGATAAAAAGCCGGATCGAGTCGGCCGCCGCTCGGGTTCAGCAGCTGTGGTGAGACTCAGTCGGAAGGAAGGCTCGCGCGCGAGGGGGGAGAGCGCGCTCGTAAGAGAGCTTCGCCCATGGGGGAAACGCGCTGATGACACCGACGCTCTGTCGCTGGAAGCAAAGGGATGTCATCAGGCGCCACCGGAAGAAAAAACCCTACGCAACCCGTATAGGCATCGTCCTTCCAAAAAGCGCGCTCGCAGGCCTACGTCGCCTGACTCGGAAGAGGGACTTGCTTCAAAGGACTGTCGGCATCAAGACTCGCCGCCGCCGGACGTTGCCGGAAAGTCCGCGAAGAGCTCTCGGAAAGCGGACGCTCGTCTGAGGGCCTGAGCTCGTCGTGCTGACGGAAAAAAAGGGGAAACGCTCTCGGCGAAACTATCGCGCGCGAAAAAAAAACAGCCGCCTTCGTTCAAGCAGGCGCCTCGCCGCCCACCCAGAGCCGGCTGGAAGAGGCTTCGCGCCGAAGAAAAAAGGCGCTGCTGCGCCGCCGCTCACAAAAGTTCTTCGCCGGGCTCAAAAAAGGGGAAGCAGCTTCTTCTTCCGGAAGAAAAAGGCTCTCGGCGCGGAAAAAAGGCTCTGGGTCACCGTGATCGCGGAAAAAAGGGAGTGATTCGCATGCGCTCAGAAGGAGGCTTATCAAAGGGGAGGAAAGCCGGCCACGCGATCCTGCTCGAAGTCGTGGGACGGCGGGTGCGACGTTGTCACGATGGTGCCGGGGATGGGGAAAAAAAAGGAGGGGGGAGGGGATGCTTATCTGCGCCGCGCGAAAACCGGCCGATCTCGCCGGCGCCGGCTTAAGGAAAGGGGTGCAGAAGAAACTCGGTCGCTGTCTGGAGCAGGCGCGCTGAGGGAGCGCTTGATCGGCGAAGGGACCTTCCGCGCTAAGACTCTCCGCGCTGGCGGAAGGGGCTGTCTGAAAAAACGTCCCTCTCCAGGAGACAAGTCCTTAGGCGAAAGTTCTCCGCGATGCGGAAAAAAAAAAAAAGGGGGGGTCCTGGCTGCGCGAAGAAGGGAAGGGGCCCGTCCTGATCCAGCTCGAAAAAAAGAGGCGGGGATCCCGCCCGGAAACGAGATTCGTTGAGACGTTCCGGGCAGAGGCCAGAAGGGGACCCTTCGTCTGGAAAAAAAAGCTGCGCATCGAAAGCCGGGCCGCCCCCCGCTACTCTCAGAAGACCACGGCGCTCCTGGATATGCTGCCGGGGAGCGAGGAGGGAGAAAAAGGCACTCGCCGAACCCCGAATCCACTTGTATCTGAAGAAAAGAAAGGAGTGACGCTGCTAACCGACTCTCGCCGCACCTGCTCGGAAAGGGGAAAAAGGTGATTCTCGCGCTGGCGACCCGAAGGAAAAAAAAAAAGAATCGCCAACCTCGTCATTGGGAGAGAAAAAAGGGACGCCAGGCCGTGGTCTCCGGACCCGGCTCGTCGCCGCCCTGCACGAGAAAAGGAAGAATACCCCGGCGCGCCGGAAAAAAAGACAGTATCTCGCCGAAAAACGGACGCCGGGGAGCTGACTTCTGAGAAACGGGGGCGGGCGTTTTCGGGACCCGCGACCGGGAAAAAAAAAACTCCGAGCTGGCGATCGGGGAACAGACCCGTGACCGGGAAAAAAAAAGCGCTCAGCGCTGGTTCAGGGGCGGGGAGGGACGCCCATCCCCACGTCGCGGCGCCGGACAAAGAGAAGAACCGCCATTCGCCCCGCGTCGATTCAGGAAAAACGATGCAGGTATCTTAGGTTTGGGAAAAAAAAAGTGAGCTCGCGGGCGCGCAGCAGGGTGCAAAAGGGCGCGGGTGTAGCCGGCACGCACTCCGGTCACGGCAGCCGTCGAGGAGGAAAAAAAAGGAGGAAAAGAGAGGGATAGAAAAAAGGCGTGTCCTCTACACCCGCGCCTACGGAAAAGAAACCCTCTATCTCACAGGGCAAGCGGAACGATCCACAACCTCAATCTAACCCTCAGCGGGAGGGGGAATCGTACTCGGGCGACTGGCTGATGCAGAGGAAGCTCCCTCGCCTTGGGAGATGGAAAGGACGCGCCGCTGGTCGTCTCACAGAAAAAAAAGGAGGGTCCTTGGAAGCGTCTCGAAAGGGGACCGCGGTCAAAAAAGTGCTCAGGAAGAGAGCTTCCAAAAGGCTTCGGTTCGCAGGTGCGCAGCGGAAGGAAGGCCGCGCCGGCCGCGCGCCGGGGGGGGAAGGGAGAAGGCGGCGAGCGCCGGTTCGAAAAGACACCGCCTGTCCGGCCGAGGCGGAAAGGACTCCCCTGAAGGGGGAGGAGAACGCGTCGCAAGCCCGTCGGGCAAAGGGAAACCGGCGGCTCGAGCAGTTTAGGCGACTCTGCGGTCAGCAGCGAAGAAAAGCCCAGCGTCTCCCCAAGGCGGTAGGGCTGCTTGGAGGCCGGGGGGAGGATCGTCCTCCAGCGCCTCCGCAAAAGGCCGCATCTCCGTCGCGCAAGAGGTGAAAAGGGAAGCTACGTGGGCGTGCCGGCGAAAAAGAAAAAGCGCAGCGGGACGTCGGGAAGCAACATCTCGGCGCTCCCCTCGCACGGCCCGGAGAAAAGGACGGAGATCCCCGCCCTAGGAGGGTCGAGCTGGCAAAAGGCGACGCCGTCGCGAAGCACCGGACCCCCTCGCAGCTCGCTCAGAAGAAAGAAGGCCGGACAGGGGCGGAAGCGAGACAGAAAAGGATGATCGCGAAGGCGTGGACGAACCGCCTCTCAGCGCTCCGAAGTACGAGAGAAAAAGAAAGCGTTGCCGCTTAAGGGAAAGCTCAGGCGCTCCGGACTCGAGACGGCAGAGCTCGGGAAAAGACTCTGCCATTCACGGTCGCCGCGACCGGAAAAAACCCCAGCCTAACTAGCACCATCCCAAAAAAAAAAAAACCGGCACGGCGGTCGAAGCAGGATCAAAGGAGACCGCGTTATCAGACAGACCGGGCGGTACTCGCGCCTTCGCCTTCAACCGAAGCGACAAGGAAAAAAGGAATCACGTTAATCACGAGCCCCGGAAGAAAAAAAAAGATCTGCGGTTCAGAGCGCGAAGAAAAAAGGCCCCCGCACCAGAGCAGACCGGAGGCGACCCGGCGCCGACGTGCGCCGGCGCAGCAGCGAAAAAAGAGAGAACGCTTCGCGCGAGACAGAAAAGAAGACGAGCACGAGCTGCGCGGCGCAGGGCAGTCATCCGATCGCGCGGAAAAAAAAAGGAAGCACTACGAGCGTAAGGCAGAAAAGGACCTTTGCGAGGCCGAGAACCATGAGCCGCTACAACGGCCACCTTTCGACCCGGAGGGCGCGAGCCGACCAGAGAAAGCGCGCCAAAGTCCCGGCGGACGTCGGGCCTGGAAGAGCGCGAGGAGACAATCGGAACAAAAGGAAGCCACCCCCATCAAGGGGACCCGCCGCACGCGTGACGTCCCCTGCGTATCTCGCGCGATCAGGAAAAGGGAAAAGGGGGGGGTCATCAGCGCGGCGGCGAGGGGAAGAGAGACGGATCTGCGCTGATCCTGGGTACAACGATCCCCGCATGCGGCGAGATGAGAGGGAAAGAAAAAAGAGGAAAACACGCGCAAAGGCGTTCGCCGCTCCGCAAAAAGGAGGCGAGCCCGTATCACGCGACGAGCCACTCTAGCGCGGTGCATAAAAAAGGAGGTCCGCGCTGGATCGAGGGAAAAAAAGGCGTCGAGGACGCCGATGAAGGTGGAAAGAGGGACAGCGACGTGGGCGTCTCATGCAAAAGAAAAACTTTTCGCCCGCTCGCCGGGTCAAAAAAAAAAGCCGAGGTCCTGATCCGTCACGGACGCGCCAGCGCAAAAAGAAGCCGATCAGGCCTTCGCAGAATGGAGGA
>Ga0179593_1538198_pt1 | contig 14534 bp, 10 predicted proteins | sample CZODoug2_1_08_16_FD_185931 | JGI IMG/M metagenome (GOLD analysis project Ga0179593, IMG submission 185931) | Vadose zone soil fungal communities from Angelo Coast Range Reserve, California, USA - CZODoug2_1_08_16fungal (PacBio error correction) | ecosystem: Environmental > Terrestrial > Soil >...
AAGTCCAGACACGATGAAGGAGACAACCAGCGACACGGCAACGGAAGAACGCTAACCGGAAAAGGCGTTAAGGTTGAAGACGTCCCCAGGCTTTCAGGCAGAGTAGACGGAAGAACGGAAAGGAGGCGGTGGGGACCAAAAGCAAAATGGCAAACTAGCCTCAATACCCCGGAAGAGGGTGGAAGGGAGTTCGATGGGTATGTCATAATAACTCAGAGAAAAGTAACACACGTGCGAGGGAATCAGGAGGGGGCAATCAAAATAAGAGGAGACTGAGTCCTCAGAAAAACAGGTGTGACGATACACTTTGGAGACACCCAGCAAGTTTCGGGCCTGGGAGAAGATGAAACGAAAGCGCTCGATCATCGTCACAAAGAGGAGAAAAGAGTATAACCAAGGGGGACGGCCCTCGTAATAAAGGTATCAGTCAAAGAGCCTGGTAGAGAAAAAGGGTGAAGGCGATCCGAAAAAAACAGCGCTTAGGACAGCGGGAAACACCATGTCCGGGAGTTACAGAAAAAGATCGTGATTTGGAAAAGCCCATGTTCGGATTCAATAAGGAAAAAAAACGACTGATCGTCCAAGCCTGACTCCGGCAAGAGGGACATGTATGTTAAGGAAAAAGAACAGAATAAGAACCAAGAAAACGAATAAGGACGTACATCGAAGGCCACGAAGTGAGAACCTGGCGGACTATCCGCAGTGTAAGGCGGGGAGAACAACGGTCCGGCATTAGATACAAGGCAAGAAAAGAGTAAAAATGGGAACTGCAATTAAACCTGTCGGGAACAGAATGGAAAAAGCAATTCGCATAAAATGGTTGATATCGCCGAAAACAGGGCCTTGAAGTGCACGAGGAGAGGGAACAAAAAAGCAGCCAAAGGGACCCCAGAGAGCGTTAGAGGTGGGGATTGGAGCGCCGGTACTGGGACCACTTAGCGGGGGGTTTATCGAGCTGGGGAGGAAAGCTCGATGCGAGCGCGTGCAGGAGTAAAAAGGTGCAGATCACGGTTGGGGGGGGGACGATGATGAACGTGGAGGGGTGCGACGCAGCCGAAAAGATTGAGATGATCCAGAGCTTGGGGGCAGCTGAAAAACGTTATCGCGGACAAAAATTCCGGAAAAAAGCTGCCCGACGGCTAGGGGAGGGCGCATGTGAGACCGGGTTTGAGAGACAAGGGGTAGTGGGGTCCGATCAGTGAAGGAATCGGGGAGGTTATTTATGGTCAGGGGGGGCCGCTGGGGGCAGGCCGGGCCCCTGGGATTCAAAAAAAAGTAAAGAAAAAAAAGGGGCTTTGCAGCCAAAATAAACGGCGTGTGACATTGGCATGCTGGGACACACCAGCAGTAAAGAGAAACTTCGGAAGAAAGGGGTTCCACGTAGGATGAAATCGAACAGAAAATGAAGGACAAGAAGTAAATGTGGATGTGACGGTTCCAAAAGGAGGGACGGGACTCAGTGACCAAGACCCGCTCACGGATAGGAGCGAAGGTTGTCGACCTTGTCTTCGAAAGTGGAACGAGACCGTTTCGCGGGGGGCTTTAAAGGAGGAAGCCGTCGCCGGACAAAAGGTCAAAAGAACATTCGTCCCCGCGGAGGAAAAGGAGGGGTCCGGTGCCAAATAGTTGGGGGCACATCTCGGTTGAAAAAGAGATGGAAAAGTGGGAAGGCGAAACGAAGCACAATGAAGGCTGACTCTAGCGCGTCGCATTGCCGCTCGGGGGAAAGGGGATACCAGCTCCCTTGGTTCAAAATAAAGGGGCGATTGGATCTTTGTCAAACGACAAAGAAAAATGGATAACAGGAAAGGCGGACTTCAAAAGAAAAAGCGAGGGGGGGCCGCTGAGTCAACACGGGGAAGAACGGGGAGGGCGTGCTTGGAGAACTAGACGGAGGACTGTGTCAGGCCAAAAGAAAATGCAAGGGCCAGAAGTGAACAACAGACAAAATAGGGGATCAGGCAAGGGACGGCACCAAGTAACCTCAATTGGTACGAAAGACAGAGTGGTGCGAGGACAGACCTTGTAAATCACAGAGCGGAACCAGGGAGTCGGTGGGCGATTGAAAAAGCAGACCGCAAAAACAGACCACGCTGCTCCGCGGCTGGGTAGCCACGGTAGTAGGATGCATGCGTACCACGTTGGGGGAGCTCGGGAAACTGATGAAAAAAAAAAGGTGACGTGGAAAACGGCTAATCACTCCTGCTGCAAGAAGTCCGAAAGGCTGACCGCGATCAGGGCATCTCGCTGCCTTTGACCCCTAGGTCAAGGTGGTTTACAGCGGAAGGGAAGTTAAGATACGGAAGGAAACGGGGGCAAAAGGAACACCTCTAGTGGCCGTGCCCTGGAAACACTGCTTGACTGAGGCAATGCGTAAAAAAGGAGATTGGGCACCAGATAAGGTCAAAAAAAACTGAGACAAGAGACCATGGAACGGTAATTTGGTAAACCAACGCCCAGTCACCGGGCGGACGTTTTGGGCGAACGTAAGAAGCCGGGAGAACAGTGCAACCAGGAAGAGGCATCATTAGCACCACGGAAGGCGACTCGGCCAAGTAAATTGTAAGCGGTAGTGTGAAGAATGGTGAGGACGGCGGAGGGAGCACACGAGTTGGTCAGCGCAATCACCCTTGTGGTGACCATGCCGTGAGAGAGGAACAGAAGCAAGCCGTACGGGAAACAGTACAAGCTGAAGCGCGATAAATCGCGAAGAAAAAAACACCAACAGAGGTAAAGAGATTAAGAGGGACCATGCAGGCCATCGAGAGCGAAAAGGGAAAGCCGGCTTCGTTAGGGGGCCACAAGGTCCTTCACCAACAGGGTTATGGGAGGAAATAAATCTGGTGCTAAAAACCCACGGTCTAAAAAAAAAAGCGCACAATGGACGGGAAGAACAGAAGAAAAGCTCTGGAGGGGAGAAGGCAAAGATGCGCAGCGGTGATAAGCTTATGGGGAAGGGAACAGGGAATCAAACAGGGAAACTCGTCGCCACTTTCCAAACCAGCAAGGGAAAGGGGTACGTTGCACAAGGGGACTACAGGAAAGAATAAGGGTGGGTCAACAGGTAAAGGCTCTGGAATTACAAAGAGAAACAAGACGAATGAGGAAAAAGCTCAGCTGGATAGTTCTTAAACTCAAAGGAAGAGCACGCGCCACACCCGAGAGGGAGACCATAATCCTTGGGAAACGTCTCTACGCTGAACTTAGAGGAGGAACCGCTCAAGGCAAAGACAAGCGTTGTGGCCGGAGCGCGATCAAAAAGAAATGGCGGCGGGACTTCTCGACCAAAACCATTCTTCGGGTGCAGCTCACGGAAAAAAAAAGAGAAAAGGCTTACAAAGCGGACTAAGCACTAAACCGGTCAACGGCACCAATCACAAATCTCGCTGTTGCAAAGGTCAAAGAAGGGGCCAGGACGGGACGGAGGGTAAGCCCAGCTCACAACCAGGGCATAGGAAAGTTGTTAGGGCTAACAAAAAGGAGGCGTCGAAGAAAGAACTTGACAACCCTACTTTTCTTGGGAAGTTGCGCAAAACGACTAAACCACAATGGGAACAAGTGATTGGCTCGTGCAGGGTGGGGGGGGGGGGGGGGGGGGGGGGGGGGGGGGGGGGTTTGGGGGAGGTGGGGGGGTGGGGGGGGGGTGAGTGGGGGTGGGTTGAAAAAAACGACTGTAATTTTTACAAGGGAAGTGCCGACCAAGGACAATTCATCTATCACAACAGATAAAGAACGCCAGAGGAGAGCTTCATTGACTCTAAGCACTCTTACAGCGACTTTTGGTTTTTGGAAACAGGGGACTCTGCGCCGTTAAACAGACATGGGGTGGGACAGAAAGACCCCGCAATGGACGAAAAAAGGAGCAGCGACGCGATTGCTACGGGATGACCAAAACCTTTCCAGCGGCTTGAAAAGTCTTCACCACGCTTTTTTTGCGAACCCGCTACGAGACGTAGCGAAAGAATCTGCCAAAAAGGTCGATTTTTGGGCCGGAAGGGAGCGAAAAACATGACTCAGCTAGATAAAACAGGGCGCTCAACGTCGAGCGTCAACCTGTCGATACAAGGATCCGAACAACAAAAACCTCCTATTACGGGGGGGGAAAGGGAAAACTGGAGCCAAAATCGGGAACCCAGACCACCTTTGAGTCACCATCCAACCAGGAAAGGAGGGGCCGAATAAAAAATATTATCTCGGCATGTGACTCCCCGGGGCCTTCGGAAGAAAACACCTACCGACGGGAAACAGCAGCTCGAAAGTGATCGATGCTAGGGAGGAACTCTACGAAAGCGTACCGGCCACCTTAAAACGCCGAAAAACCCACATCACTATGAAAGGAAAGTAAAGAGGGCCAAAAAGAGGGAAAAACGAAAATGGGAACTCACGACGAACAAAGAGGCGGTCAAAGGGCCGGGGGACTTCGGGCCCAATTTTCCAGCGGATTTAGAAAAAAAGGGCTATGAGCTGACCACGCGGTCTTAGCAGCAAAAAAGACCGGGCACCGTCAACCCCAAAGCTGAATGTTAGGGTACGCGCGGACGGAGCTTAGGAGCCCTATAAAACCATGGAAACAGAACTTATGTGAGAAAGAACTCCAGGAAAGGGGTAGAAGACTCCAAGGCAATGCACAGCTCTCCAGCAAAAGGGACTATCACCAATTGTCATTGTCAACCGCGATCACACGGACGCACAGATCAAGCCCAGTCTTGAGGATCACTAGTGAAAGGATTGCGGGAAAACGCACACAGACTTCCAAAGGGACTGCCTGCAAAAAAAGCCAAGCAATCTGAAGCAGTGCGTGTGGCTGTCCTTTGAAAAGGACCTGTTGGTCTCTAGAGTGACAGCACTCTACCTGCCGTGGTGTGTGCGGACAGGGAAAGGTCGAGTGATAAAAGGGGGGTGAGGGAGACTGGGTGTCGGGGGGGAGTCAAGAGATCTGTGGGTGAAAAATTTAGAGAGCTGTTAGATGTAATGGCGGTGATGTCGATTGCTTGAAATACAGCTTCTGCCCTAGTGAGACATGACAATGGGCAATCAGAAATAATGGAATAAAACATGGGAATTCAGAAAAAGAAAATAAAGGGAGATCGGTGTGGGATGCTAACTTCGTGTGAGAAGTCTCCGGTGAGACATACCACACAAGTGCGAGAGTGTCGCGGGCTCGACGCCTCAAAAACGGAGGATAGAGAATAAAAAGATATCGAGAAAAACGCGAGAAGAATGGCAGAGAAGGACTGGGGAAGTGGGAAAAAGCACACCACCATATTCAATCACGTAACCAGCTGATGACCAGCCTCGTGATTTAAAGAAACCAAGGTTCTATTCCGCAGTTAAAGCGGATAGAAAAAACCAGGAAGACGGCCCATGCAAATCGGCAGTGAGCACAATTTGAAGCTCAAAACATCAGGAAGCCCACTATCGAGTCCGTTCCCCGAAGAACTCACTGATCACCGCGGACGTCGGGGAAAACTAAGAAGGCTGTTGCAGCGTGTGACAGAAAAAAGAACGGACTCGCTAGAGGACCTGGCAAGTGTGGCAATTGAGGAGGGCATGAAGCCAAAAGGGAGATGGTGGGACAGAACAGAACAAGTCTTGCATGAGAGGGGTTGTACATCCCGATCACTGGAAAGCAAAGAAGGTTAAAAGACGGCAAAAAAAAAGGGAAAAAAAGTGACGAGCGGAAAGAACTGAAAAATTAAGGGAAAAGAGATAAACGCCCCGGATCCAAAAAAAGCAAGTGTAAAAGAGCACCGTAGCGGGGGTCGTTAAAAACAGCACCGAAAAAAGGAAAAAAAAAAACCCATTTGGATCGAGCTGCGTGACATCACGCCTCCTCCGGGGGGGGGAAAGTCCGGGGGAACCGCTGACGCAAGGGGGACAGGTGGGGACGGGGAAAACGTCGCCGGGGTGCCGAAAAAAGAGTGGTCACTCGAGAAAAATCCTTTTGTATAAGCAGGGAAACGATAAAAAAGAAAAACAAACTAGACGGCGCTGACCGCAGGAAAGCAGCACGAGAGTACAAGGAAGCCGATGTGTACAGCAGTGTGACAGGGCAAGACTTTCTTTAATCGGGCTGTTATCAGCTGGGCGGGGTCAGGGAAGCTGAAACGGACGATTTTCATTCAATGAAAAACAGGTGTCAAGGGAGTTTCCTCAAGCCGAAATTTGGTGAGGCTGGCGAGGCAGCAGCGGGGGCCAAACCGATCAAGTCCGGAAGGTAGTTAAACCGGGAGACTTGCATGGAAAAGGCGCTATGGAAAGTTATTTTCAAAAGGCAAAGGGGGGCGCGGGTCGTCTCATACAGCAAAGACCAAGAGCACATTGAGGTGACGCTGGTTGGAATCTGAATCAGCTATCGACAGTTTGTACCTTGAAGCAACGTGGTCGAGCAGGGTTGTTCAAGGGACGGCGGGCACCCACGTCGAAACAAGCCGAGTGGAAATAGCTCCGCATTCGGAAAAGTTCGTGGGGAAGTGAGGAGAGTAAGCTGGGTGACACACAGGGTACAAACTCGATGGTGGGGGGTGTGTAAAGGGGGCATGGGGAAAGCCAGACGCTGCAGTAGCATAAAGCACTCCATGCTGCCGGCTGCCGTCAGTGAGCGATCCATTGAGTGGCGCAGTGTGATGGACAAAAAGGACAACTGTGGTGCAAAGCGCGTTAGCGTGTCACCGGGCAACAGAGGGGTACCTTGGGTCACTCAAACGGCCGCACGGGGGGCGAAGGGGGCGCAGAAGAGAGAAGGGAAGTCGGTCTTGGTGAAGCTGCTGGCTAATCACTTATGCTGCGGCGAAGGACAATTGTCAGTCCCGGTCCAGGCTCCGTGAAAGCCAAGGACCACCAAAAGGGGACAAACGTCGGGGAACGGAAGGGTCAAAAGTCCGGTGGAAGGACGCGTCACCAGAGTGGAGGAACAAGAACTTGTCTATTTTGATCCCCTTTGGGTGAAAGACTGGGGAAATCTCCGACAGGGCAGCAATGCACAGGTACCCCCGCTGGTTTCAAGGGAAAGGGGGTAAGTGAAATTGCGAGTGCGCAACCGGGACCAAGGTGGGAAAAAATTGCCAGATTGGGGGAAGAACAGGGAACACGGTGAGCGTCACGAAGCAAGCCAAGTCTGGGCGGAGGGGGGTGCAATCGCGATCAGATGAACCGGCGTGAGGCCGTTTATCGCTCATACGACTAGTCCTGGTGGAACAAAAGGGGAGGTAACAAACGATATTGGGTACACAGCGCCCGTGTAGTAAAAAAAGAGAACGTCGAACGGGCCAGACGACGGGGCAAATTTCAGTTGGTGTCAACACCAACATAACTGAAAAAATAGTGATGACCAGAATATCACGGGAGGAGGAGGCGGTGCGAGAGGGATATATAAAACAGAACTGGGGGCGTTGGAACGCTGAGAATTTGTACAAGGGAAGGGGGGAGGGAAAAAAAGATGCACATGAAGTACCAATGAACGCGTACAGTTAGCCCGGGACGGCACCTGCAAGTTTGGGGAAAGTGCGATATTTTTCAAATGATGATGGCCTCCAATACCTGAACCGATTATCTTCCACAGTGCGCAATTCCGGAGAGGGAAGTGGGCAGGCGGAGGATAACGTTTTCCTCTGGGTGACTGGGAGAGGAAAAAGAATCGACCGAGGGTGGAACAAAATAAAACCATGTTGGTAAACGGGAAACAGAGCCGGAACCTAAAGAAAAAGAACGGCCTGAAGGTCCAACGTGAAAACGCTGTCAGGATCGCCTCTCAACAAAAAGGAGGAAAAGAGATTATCACCGGAGGACGAGAGGCGCTACGGGTCCACGTCTATTGCGGTACTTATAAAGAAGACAAAGGTGGGCCATCTCAAAAAAACAATTTTCATTTGAGGAACCACATCGTCGGCTGCACTCCCACACGCTAACCGAAAACAAAAAAAAACTTAACGCGGAACCAAGAAAAAAAAACCGAAATCGCGAAGAAGGACGAAACTTGGACATTGCAAAGTTGTAGGTCCGGCCATTATCCATGGGAAAAAGATAGCTTTCACCAAAGGCGGGACTTGGACTGCAGGCCAGAAACGTGACTCATTTACAAGTCTAATGGCGGAATGGCGGACCATCGCCGGCAACTCTCGCTCATCTTTGTAAGGCTTCAAAACGCAAAGGAAGAGGGAATACCTCGGAGTGATCATTCAATGTCCTGGAGGGTGCGAAGGACGTTAATCGAGTACAACGCTAAGGGAAATAGGTTACATCGTGGTCCAAAGTTGCTCGATCACTGATCCGTGAACGCGGGACAAGCCGCAGTCGAACCTGAGGAATCCGGCAGCTATGAAAAAAAACTTAAAGTCCAAAGGGGCCAGCGTCGTTACCAAGGACAAGAAACAAGTCTGACAACGTGGCGCTGCGGAATCCCCTCTACCGTCACCAGTGAAAAGTGAAAAACGCCTCGGGGCAAAGAGGAAAGGGGGAACTGACGGGGCGGAGGTCAAAACTTGAAACAAAAAAAATCGGGTAGCAATCGATTGCCAGCATGTCAGGGAGAAATCAGTCGAGAGGAGTTTACAACAAGAGGGACGGGCGCGCGCTGTGAAAATCTGGACTGGAAAAAGGAAAGGGGACGAAGCCTACAGGAGGTGACCATGACGTAGAAACGAGACAAAGTCTAGCCAGCATACCCCATACAAGAATGCTGGACAAAAAAAAAAGCGAGCGTGTGACAGTGAGAGGGAACGGGGACGCTAAAGCGGGAAACCAGTGTTGTCAGACACAAGAAACTAAAAAAGTGAACAAGACCTGTTGTCAAACGAAGTCGCAGGAAGAAACACAGAACGGGCAGCCGGCAGATCGGTTCATTCCCAGTAGGACTACGCCCAGCCAAAGAACGCAATAGAAAGTCATTGGAAAAAAAACGGGTTGAAGTTGTCGCACCAAGGAGGAAACGACAAAACGGAACTCGCACGCGAACGCAAATCGGAAACCATTGAGAGGGGTGGGGTCCGACGGAAATGCAAAATGGAAAAAACAAACGGAAAAAAAAAGGAAAGCAGACGAAACCTGTGGGTCGTCATGCTTCCGACCACTCAAACAGCTAAGCGATCAGGGGGGGTGGTTACCTGGAACGGAGAAACGTGCAACCGCGAAAGACTTTGGAACACGGGGCAAATAACACGCTGAGAGGCACTTTACTACGACGACGGCACTTTCCGATCAGGGGCACCTGATGAAATCTCCAGTCCCCTGAATCACCCCGCAGCAACGACGGAAACGCTGGCGGAGTTGAATAACACGACCGTAAAGACCAAAATTGAACAACGCCGCCAGCCTAAATCTACCAGCAAACTATTATGGAACTCGTGAACCAAAGGACCGCTCGGTCAAAAAAAAACGGCGACTAAAGGTACTACAACGGGCAGCAGAACGCAGCAGGGTGAAGGCCTGGCGAATTGGGGGACGCGAAGGACACGGGGTGGCCAGCGCTTTGAAATGAGTTCTGATAACGCGGCTGAGGGGCGGTCACGACTTCACCGTCCACACGGACCCGGCAACAAACAAAGCAAGAGGTAGTCGAATTGGCCTGAAAGCAGGGGCACAAAAGGGGACGAAATCGAGTAAAGGGGAAGATCAACGAGGGGCGGGAACGAAATCTCACTGTGCCTCGTAGAAAGCATTCAATGACGGTACCGACCGCGGGACCGATAGCTGGCGGAGGGGGGGGCAGTCCGGGGAAGTCGAGGAAACACCGTACATATCAAGTTGAACGAAAGGAATCGTGATAGTCACCAAGAGCCTAATTGGGGAGGGCCACTTCCAGCAACAGATACGGGCTGAAGAAGGAGTGACGGGAAGATGCGGCGAACGGGGATAATGCCCGAGTGTAGGAGGGCTAAAACATAAAAAGGCAGGGAGAAACCAGCGTTCGTGAAAGAAGTGAGGTGCAGGGAAGAAACGCCGCTATGGGATGATGAAAAAAAAAACAAGGGGGTTGCGGAGCCATTTGGGGAAAGGCTTTCAGGTTCGGGCTGTACGATCATTCTGCGGACGAAGGGCGAATCAGAAACACGTGGTCCAAGTTTACAGATCGCGGCCTGGAAGGGAAAAGATCGCATGGACGCGATTGTGATAGAAGAAGATGGTGTACACGTTACACCCCGTCGACGACTGGTCCTGCAATTCGCGCGGCATCTAGAACGTGAGGGAAAGAGAAGAGATCGAGCGCAATCAGATGCAGTCCTTGGGTAAGCCAGAACGAGATGGAAAAAAACGGGGGGAAGCCAAAAAGAATATTACAGACGTTTCAAAAAGTGTGGGATTGATATTGACACCTGTCGAGTTATGAGGAAAGTGGAAACTGATAGACGCATCCGAAGGAACTAGCTTCCCAATCTGGCAGGGCTAAGCTTCGCAAGGTGGCAGCGTCACCAATGCCGCCAAAAACGAGAAGTGTTCGCATAACCACTCATGATCAAGACCCGAACGGCGAAAGTCCGACTAAATTGCGTGCTGCCGGTTCCGGGGAGAAACGGGCAGGCGGAGGTCGAAACTGCAGCGATGTCGCCTGCGGGAAAAACGCATGTGAAAACCAACCCCCCGTGACTGCCGGTTGCAGATGGCCAGCAAAGTCTTCCGTTGGGTTGATAAAGAAGAACCTGGGGGGAAACAAATGATCTTCAGAGAAGGGGGGTTATCCACGAAAGAAAATGAAAATGGCCCGACATATGCCCGCCAGAACGGACCGCATGGCACACCAGTGGGAGGGAGTGTCGTGCCATCAGTGAGGGGGCAAAAAAAAAAAAAGGCCCCTGGGTCGAGATGGGCGTTCAGAGAGCGAAGTCCGTCAAAAGGCCAAGGTCCGAAAATAAGTGCCGAATGGCCGCAGTGGTCAGAGAAGCGTGACGTCGCCGGGGCCCAAGCAAGGGGGTGTGAAGCCTAGGGGTCAGCCCTTTGTTAGGAAGCGAGGGAACACCGGACGGCCCGAAGCAAGCCGGAGAGAACCCAGCGTGAAAAGGGGCCGTCATAGCGAAGTTGTGGAATATCACTTTCCACATGGTGAAACAGCGGGGGTTTAATCTGTTATTGATGGTCAGCTGCGCGTGAAAGGGTGCCGGGCATGACGTGGAAAGGGTACAGAAAGAGATGAAAAAACTTTGCCAAAGGTAATGTGAGGCAGGGGGGCTAAGCGTGACCCGCAAGCGTGGCGAGGAAGCGTGCCAGGACTGTCGTGGTGAACGCAGGGGGGGGGAGTGCACAAACAAAATGTACGGCGCGGTGCCCATGGTCTCATACGTCCAAAAAGATACCTTTAGGTCCGCTGTGGGAGGTGGGGGGAGAAATCTAAAATTTGGACCGCCGAAAAAATTTGAAAGCGTACAAAAGGGAATATCAGGGGGGGGGAACGTTCAGTTTGGCAAGGTCCTCTACGGACAAACCAGAAAAAGGGGGCGCTGAACATTGGAAAGCTGTGACGGTGAGCGTCGCAGGTTGACCTCGTCACAATGTCAACGCTATGTTTTGTTCAAACAAAATTACAACGGAAGGGCTTTCCGTATCAATAGCACAGGCAATCCGCAGAGTGGCTCGAGGAATCGGAGCGTCAGGCGACTTCAAGGGGGGGGAGGACAAACGTTTGGGTCAAATCAAGGTCGCGTTGATCGGGCAACGGTACAACAAGAGTCCCCCCGCAAGGGGGGACGTAACAGCGACAACGGACCAATAATACAGAGCACGCTGAGCTCGCAGCCGCTGACGGGCACTGCGGAAAAAAAGGAAGGGACGAGACTCATTGGGCCGTTCGCCATTCCATTCAAAAATTCAAGACGGCGGTCCAGAATGAGGATCAACGTCAGTTGCACAGCCATTCCCCCTCAACGGTTTGGGTACAGAAGCACTCGCGACGCAAGAGTGGTTGAGGGGGAAGGAAGAAGGCTTCAAAGAGCTTGCCCAAGGTTGGTCGAAATGAGGAATCTAAAACCCACGGACATTCGAAATGTGAACAAAGGATAATTGGGGGCAATGCCACTGGGAGACGTGCGGGAGTGCGCAGCCCACAAGGTGGTCAGCTGATGGTTAACCGGGAGGTAAAGCGGCCACGTGGTACAGAAGAATAAGCACCCCTGTAAAGAACTTAGGCCGTCTGGCCACGGGGTCAACAGGAAGAAGGTATAGGAGAGACTCCGGACCACAAAGTGACACTTGTTGACAGCGACCCGTTTAGAGACACTTCAAGGGGCAAAAGACGGCAATGTACCACAAATACGCTTATCACTTCACCTACGATTGGTGAGGGCCGGGCTGAAAGGAAGGAAAAGGCTATAAAAGGAAAGAGTTCCCGAAGTCGAGGGTAACTGAAGGAAGGGGGCGGCCACCTAGTACCTGGCACCGTTTTGATTGTCAAGGTGGACCAGGATGCCAAAGAAAGGACTTTGGAAGGGGGGAACACGGAGTTGTCATGGGGGGGGCCCTTTCCGACTAACTTGGGCCTAAAGGAAGTCAAGACTTCTCAGTTGAGAAAAGAAGCAAGACGGACGAGTCCAAGACTGAGGTGCAAAAGCGGGCCAGCATTCGCAGGTCCTGGTACTTGGCGTGGAGGGTGCGTCAGCCGAATGGGACAGCATAACGGTTGGTAGAGGAGGCCAAGCGCGGACCTATAGAAGACTGGACAAGGGACGAAAAAGAAGGTCGACGCTACATAAAAAAGATGGGATGATCAAGGCACGAGCCGGCTCGACGCCAGGGTCAGCCGGAGAAAGGTCGGTACCGCGATCAGCGCGGCTTCACACACGGTCGGAGTGAGCTGCCAGCTAGCGGACTGCGCTCTCTCAATCTCACCTTACCAGGCACACTGGGGGAAGAGAAGCAACAATCTCGTCATTGGCGGAGAAGGCGGGGGGCGCAACTTAGGAGACATCTTGAATGGACAAAGTAGGGTCCAGCCCTGCAACTATCCATTACACAGGGTAGCACTTTAAAAGCAGGACTGTGGAAGGGGCTCGAAAATGAAATAAGATAAATGTTCAGAACCCTCATGCAATAAGGACCGGAAGAGAAAAAGAAACCGATTGAAAAAAACAGACGCTCAGCGGGCATTCGGAAAACAAGGTCAGCGGGCACGGGCCGAAAACTATCAGGACGTTAATTTGCCGCGCGGGAAGACGAGATGAAAGGAACACAGAAACAGGCCTCGGAACAGGGAACCCTCGTGTCAAAGGCAGAAGAGAGATCGATACTGAAGGCGCCGGCGAGGAAAAGATGCGCATTCAGATGATGTTTTCACAGCTCAATGGACACTTTACAAGGAACCAGCAGGAAAAAAAGAAAAGGGGGGGAGCCGGCACAAAAACACGCAAAACCAGGGAAAAAAGTGGGGAAAGGAAAACCAAGGCAACCATTTCCCCTTGCGTGACTTGGAGCCGGTATTAGCATAGAAAAAGGGCACGATGGGGCTCAAGCAATGTCCTCGAACCTAGCAGAAGTCTTGCCACTTGGATCTGCTGTGAGGACGGGAAGGTGGAACCATCATATGGTAACCGCCGGGAAGGGGAGAGACCAGGAGAAAGTCTTTCCGACACGCATACGAGATCAGACTTCACCATCCAGCTCAAGTGCATGATCGTCAGGCTGGAGCCGGTACCAGGGGACGCATGAAATTGCGGAGGGTTTGTACGGGGGGGAAAGACAAAAGATGTGACAAGGGACTTTTGTCGAGAAAAAAAAAGAGGGGAGCGCGAAGAGGGAACGAATCACGCTGCGTGCAGGAAGAAGACGACACGGAGCACCGGGGACATCAAGAGTTAAAACAACATGCTACTTTTACCAACATCAGGGGCTGTGGAGGAAAATCAAGCGACTCTCACAGGAAAAAAACGGCACTAAAATATGAGAAAGAAACAATCTCTGACGGAGTCGGCGGCCTAAACTGGAACAGCCCAGATAGAATAACCAGGAAGCTCAACATTATGCGCAACTTTAAAAAGGCAAGGGGAAAAAATAAAACTAGGAACATTTTAAAGGGGGGGACCTGGAGTAAAAGATGTAAACAGCAGACCGTTTACACTGTCCATCAATTAAATAAGGCGGCCAGAAAGACTTATATAAATTTTTGAAACGACGCAGGGAAGAGGGCCGTCTAAGGAACTGCCCCCACGCCGAAGTGTCACCTCCGAAAAAAATCGTGGGGGCGTGACACGGGCGCAGAATAAATCTACCTGAGCGTCAAAAGACCACGACACGAAATCACGTCACAAACGATTACAGAACCTCTTGAAAAGTACCCGACGAGGGAAAAACAACGGACTATCAATTGGAACCCAATCAAGACAGGGGAGACGGCAGCAAGCTGCGTACTGCCGGCCTATTGCGGCCGGGGGGTCCAGCAGCAAACAGGTTGACTAACAAGGGGAGAAAAGCTGACAACCTCTTGTAGGTCAGGAAAAAAGCGAAGAGTCACCTGCACCTGCCACAGGGGAAAGCAAAAATACTCGCCGATGACGGGGCAGCCGAGCGTGAAAAACAGCTCGTACGAGGGGAGGGTCTTAAACAACTCCCGCTCA
>Ga0179593_1248830_pt1 | contig 14533 bp, 22 predicted proteins | sample CZODoug2_1_08_16_FD_185931 | JGI IMG/M metagenome (GOLD analysis project Ga0179593, IMG submission 185931) | Vadose zone soil fungal communities from Angelo Coast Range Reserve, California, USA - CZODoug2_1_08_16fungal (PacBio error correction) | ecosystem: Environmental > Terrestrial > Soil >...
CTGGGGCCACGGAGGGACTCGGGTGGTGCTAAGTGTAAGGAGGAAAAACTGGAGAGAGCGGTGCGCGGACAGTGAACGAGAAGAAGCGAGTTGGGAGGGATGGGAGAAGGGGGGGGTAAGTAGGTCGGCGAGTGTAAGAGACCAGTAAGAATACAGGCCCGGGGGACAGAATATAGTAGGAGAGAAGGGGAAAAATCTACACCAGAGGGAGGGAGGGGACGCCGACTATCAGAGGGTGAAGAATCGAATTGAAACCAATTAAATAGAAAATGCGGGGGGGGGTACGACTAAGGGAGGGTTGCCGACCCGTAATCAGAAGAGAAAGGGGTTTTAGGATAGCCTTTATAAGTTCAAAACAACGGAAAAACAAAAAAAAAAGGCGGACTCAGTCCACTCCTCTTGCACCCATGGTCAGCCAGTGGGTGCTAGGGTCGGACCAAGAAAAACAGTTGTGTCAATAAAAAGGACTGCGGGTGGACAAATGGAAAGTAGGAAAAAAACCCGACCCGAAGCACCAACACTGAAGCGTGAAAACGGTAGAAACTCGGGGCCAAAGTAAAAATCGGCAGAGGATGTGTAGCGCTCAAACGCTGCATGACGTAAGGAAAAAACGGGGGAAAAGGGATCAGTAAAAAATGAGGTGGACCCGGGGGGGGGGATCGGGGGGAACTAAAAAGGACTCGAAAAAAAAAGGGGCTCCGGAAAGTGGGAAAGGGGCAGGTCGGATGAAATAAAAAGAAAAAGAAAAAAAACTGAAACGCATAGGCGGATGTTTGAGGATATGTGATGGAAAGGGGGGCATGTGGAGGGTATGAGCCCGCGGATCTAGTAGCAAAAAACAAACAGACCGAAAGAAAGGGGAGGGAAACAGAGAAAAAAGGGCCGTAGCGCGAAAAAGCCAAAAATTTAGAATGGTAAGGACGACGCGGAAACTTGGCCGGGGGTCTGGTGAAACCAAAACGGGCATGGGCCTGACAAAAACAAATGGTAAAAAGCTAAAAAAACCAGAGCAAAAACACACGAGTCAGGCGCAGAGAAATCGTAAAAGGACTAAACAGGCAGGGCCAGGCGGGAAAAAGTGGGAGTTGGGACCGGGTGGAAAAAAAAGGTACTGGGCATGGGGGTCGTACGTTAAACCGACAGAAAGAATTAACCATTTTAAAAATTCGAAAAGAATCACCTGCAGAAAACAAAAAAAAAAAAGAAAAGTACGGGGGCATTGGGGTGGAGCAGTAGCGGCTGTCTGGGAAAAAGGGGCAGGCCGGGGGCGAACCGAGTTTGGGGAACTGTAAGAAAAAATGCAAACCAAACGCCAGCAACAAAGGGTTGTGCACTGAGAGTGAGTATGGTGACAAGCGACTGTTGAAGAAAGAGAAACCATCGCATCCGGGGGGTAAAGGAAGGGTTAGGGGTGGAGGGCAGAACAAGGAAACGACCCCGAGGGGGGGGGGGGGTGGTCGAGGAAAAGCTTGATCTAATCGGAGGGACGGAGGGATGAAAAGACACGTGGGGAAAAGATCTAGGGAGATAAAACGGCAAACTGTGTGCGGTATGCGGGGAAGATCAAATAGCGCCTTGTGAGAGGAAGGACGGTAAGAGGAGACAAGGAAGGGGGGGCGGAGTGGAAAAAAAAAAACACAAAGGCACATCAACAAGTGGGCTGGTGGGGGGAAAAAGTAGTGAATGCAAAAAGACTTAGACTATAAGGGGAGAGACGGGAAGGCGAGGAGGAAATTACGCAGCCGTTTCTTGACGTGGCCTATCACATGGGGGCCACAACGAGAAAGACGCGTGGTGAAGTAAACCGATTCGTAACCGCCATGGGAAATGGGAAAAGAATCCGGTGGGGTAGGGGGGGGGGGGGGGGGGGGATCAAGGTTGAGAGAGGGGGGGTATAAAGTCAGTCAGGGGAAAATGGAGAATGAAGTGCGGGTAAAACATTAAAATTCACATAAGGTAACAGGGTAGAAGGGCTTGAAATTTCATTGGCGGATGTAGGTTGCTCAGGAAAAACTTACATCCAGCTGGTATGCGGATCGTTGGCTAAAAAAAACGTGAGGGTAGTCATCATCTATGAGGAGGCGGCTTGGTTTGGGGGCTAAAAAAATCAAAAATTGGATTTATGGGGGGGTGCAAGAAGAAGGGGAAATTCGGACAGCCAAAAAGGGTGGTGGGTACGTCTTGAAGAGTCAAGACAAAGGCAAGCCTTGCCGGGCAGTCTGAAAAGGCCAACGAAAAGGGGGGGGGTGGACAGTAATAAAAAGAAAGTGTGTTAGGACATTGATCCACGAAATCAAAAGAGCCCTTTGAACAAAAAGAACTGGGGGCCACTGTCGGGGGCGGACTAGAAGCAAGGTGGGAAAGGGCAAGGTAAATTCATTGGGAGAAGGACCAGAAAGGAAAAAAACAAGAAAACAACAGAAAACCTGTCCAAATCCACCTCAACATCGCGTAACTCGTGCAGGGGGAAAAAAAACAACAACAAAAAACGGAAAGGAAAAGGAGAGGAGTGTCTTCTCGCACGATAGGGGAGGGTAGGCAGGATGAAACTAAAAAGGCTGAAAAATGACCAAAGCGGCGGTGTATACCGGATACCTAGTAATACTAAAAAACAAAGGACCGCAACCAAACCAAGAAGATGCTTTAAATAAAAATCAAGCAAGGGGCCAAACATCTATAAGGAAAACTAACGAACAAAAAGGATGAAAAGAAGAGAGTAAATGTGGGGAGTAAACGCGGGGGGGGATATTTCCCCCAAGTGAAAAAGGGGGCGTTGGCGGTGTTGTCAAAGGGGGACACACTCACGGTGGAAATGAAGTACAATAAATTGGAACGGGAAATGGCACTGGACTAAGTACACTCAACTCGCAAAATAACACCGAATCGATCACCAAGCGTATCCATTGGTATGGCTATTTTTTGGGTGGAAAAAAACGTAAAAAGGGGTCAGAGGGCAGGTACAGGTGTGAAAGGGCTAAGGTGGGGAAGGGAGGACAGGTGACAACGCAAACTATGCAAGATAATTAGGTGAAGGTTCTCCTTCTCAGGGGGGGGAAAAGATTTGGAAAGGCGATGAAGGGTAGAGAGGAGAAAAAAAGAACAAGATGTGGAGGGGGCAGGAACCCCTGGCCAGCGGGTCTAGGTGGACGCTCAAAAAACCGCATTGCGATTAAATTGAACCAAAACTAAAAATTGAGGGGGGGCTACATGTGACTTATTCCTCGAAAGGGACGTTAGTGACAACCAGAAACAGAAAGAGGGGGGGGGGGGGGGAGGCCGAGGAAACAAAGCAAGGCGGAGTCAGGAGCAATCGGCCCAAACGCGCCAGGGGGGAATATAGCGGGGAGGAGGTGTTAGAAAAAAAAAAGCAAAAAGAAAAATTTCGTGAAACTGGGTCCGTTGGATATTACTGAACAAAACACACACAAATTCGGCACGGCTGGGGGGATTAAAAGGGAAAACAGGACAGTGCGAAAAAAAAATACAGGAACCAAGAAGCGACGATGACAACAGGTAACGTTGGATGGCTAACTGGCAAAGACTGGCGGGCAGAGAAAAACAGACAGGAAAGCACTAAGGAGAAACAACTTTGAAAACAAGAGGCCGCGCTACCGGATAACTAGTCGCCTGCACAAATGGGTGTGAAATTCAAGAAAGAAAGGGGAGACTGACGGGAGGGGAATAAATGGGGATCGAGTCAAAGACTGGGGGGGGAGGGATGATACCCGGGAAAAAAAAAGAAAAGACTTCCAAGATCCAGACAACTACCAAAAACACTCCCGTTTCCCTAAAACAATGGAACGACGCCCCAGTTACTGACACTCCAACAAGAAAAAAGAAAAAAAAAAGACGGAAACAGACGGGCCAGGAAACCAAATACTGGGTAAGCACTTTCTTAAGCACCGTAACCTTGCACTTTTGTTAATACACTAATTTGAAAAAGCCAAGAGGGTGGCGGCAAGAGGTCTCGGTCAACCTGGCTTCATTGGGGGAAGAAAAAAAAGGCGGCACGGGCGTGCCAATACGAAAATGGTCAAAACCTTAGCAATCCGCGCGGGGTGGAAAAAATAAAAGGGAAATGTAGGAGGAGAGGGGAGGTTCCACGGTGGGAACAAAAAGGACAATTTAACTTAACAAAAACTGAAAATGGGAGACTCTACTGACACAAAGGGAAAGAAGTGGCCTGCCAAAGTCACGGTGGCCTAGGCCCATAGAAACCAAAAGCGACAAGCTTCGGGAAGCAAAGTAAGCGTCCTAAGTGGGGAGAAAAATTGAACACGTAGACAGGCCAACTGGGGAACAATACTGGGACTAATCAACCAAAGAGAAAAATGATGCTATCAAAAAAAACGAAAAAAAAAAAAGGGAAACTGAGGGTACTGTTGGGGTGGTTCAAAAAGTGTGGGGAGAAAGCACTAGGAAGCAGGCCGATCACAAACAAGATGTGAAGGGGGGAGGTATACGGGACAGTGTCAAACCGGGGGCGAAAAGTCAAGTGGGGTACTGGGGGGGATAGTCAAGGGGGGGGAGCGGGGGTTAACGTACAAAGAAAATGTAGGAGCGAAGCGGGAATCACGAAAAGGATGAGTGGGGGAAAACATAGTCTCGAGAAGAGGCAGGACAGGAGAGGGGAGGGTCACAGCAAAAGGCTGAAAAGGGATCACAATAAAAGAACAAAATGAGGATTAAAAACAAAAGAAATAGTGACACCAGCCAAGAAGCATGGGATAGAGGTCAGGTGGGTAAAGGCAGGGGGGGGGGGGGGTCAGCAAACGGAGAAAGGTACATTTGGGCTACAGAAACAAGATGGGGGGGGAACAAAACTTAACTGGAGAAAAAACGAAGAAAACGGGGGAACCTGTTGGAAGGATGACGCGCAAGGGGGGAAAAAGACAACACAGACGTGGAATTGTATCCAAACCACTACGGCAAAAACAAACACGAAAGTTTCGGGACGAAAGAGTGCCTAAAAATACAAGTAGCCTTTTCAGGGAAACTGGAAAGAAAAGGAGCACGCGTCGAAGGCCGAAAGGACATGTTTTAAGAAAAGGGTACGAAAAAGCTAACGGAAGGAGCCGGGGAAGAGGGTCGGTGAGTGCGGAGAATAAAAAAAGGGAAAAAGGCGGGTAAACTGAAATCTAGTTGATGCGGGCAAGGTGCGGGAGGAAAAAGGGAACGCCCGAGGAAAACGAGGTACAAAAGAGAAGTGTGGGGAAGGGTGAGGGAAAGCGCCAAGATCGGTAGAGATTCACGGGAAGGTTTGCAAAAGAAAGCCATTAATATTTGCAACTAAAGAAAACACGGAAGACGGGACAAGCCAAAGGCGAAAAGCAAAAAGAAGGGTAACCACACACCACGCAAACCGAACAAAAAAATGCATTGAGGGGTACAGGTGCAATATGACAGAATAAGACGCAGTGGAGTATTGGGACGCGAAAGCCGCGCGGAAAAAACAGCACAGGAAAAGGGGGGAGAAGCAACAAGAGTGGGGGTTGACCGGTCGAGGGAAGCCATGGAGCAGAAGGAAGCAAAACATATTAAAATCAACGGGAACACTACGAATGTAGTCTGAAAAACACAGGGGAAGAAAGAAAAAAGGGAAAACAGAAACATGAAGAGATTACACAACGAAACAACAAAGTACTAGAGCACAAGAAAGAGGGGACCGCAAAGGGCCAAAAAACAAAGAAAAGAACGGGGGAACTCGCAAAAGACAGTGTCAAAACCAGTGATAACAATAAAGACATCCGAGGAAGCAAAATCTCAAGGAGAGAAAAAAGAGGGCGTCAATGGCCAAAGGTCGTTGAGACAGGGTCATGCACGGAGAAACCAGAATAAACGAGTATGTGTGGTGCAGAAGGTCGAATACAACAGTGGAAGGGGGACAATGCTTGAGGGAAAGGGCACTGAAGGGGCGGACAGCTCATGAAAAAGCGAGCTGTAGTTACAAGTAATGGATCATATCGGTCAATACGCGCGGCAAAGGGGGACGTGGTTATGAAAATGGAGAAATGGGGAAAGACGGAGGAAAAAATGTAAAGAACTCAGGGGGGAACGTAAGTGGGGGGGCTTACTGATCGCATGACCTTGGGCAATGAATTGCTGGGGGAGCAAGAGAAGTTGCACATAAAAACCAGGAACTAGGGGGGGGGGCTTATATTGAGGGATCGAGACAGGAAATATGATAGATAGAAAACGAAAATCGGGGGAGAAGTTCGGAACGTGTACTGACGGACCAGGATAAAGCTGAGAAAGGAAAAAAGGCAAAAAGGGTGCAGGAGGGGTTTTTTTGGGGGGGGCGGTCGAACACAACAGTGGTGAAGGAACTATGAACCGATAAAAAAAGACGAGTCACAGGAGATGTGAACAGCTCGTCTCAACCAACACCCGGTAGGTGTGAGAATCTGAACAAAAGTCGGAAAGGAACTTGTGTCAAACAAAAGGAGGGGACAAAGGACCGAACTTAAGAGAGGAGTAATACCTGGGGGCCGGGGTCAGTGCCGATTCACAAGAAAAAAGATTTAGGGGGGAAACATGGAAATAAAAAAAGCGTCAAAACCCCAAAAGGAAAAAAAGAGCACCGTTGCGACGTCCCCTTTAAAAAGGGGGGGGGCGGGGAAGGTCGAAACCTCATGGACACAAAACAGAAATGGTGCCACTGTGCGGAAGGACCGGGCAAAAGGACTGGAAAAACAAAGGGGATCCCAAAAAAGATGTTCTCAAGGGGTAGGGAACCCGCCTCATATGAAAGAGTGGGAAAAGAATGGCTCAGAAAAAAAAAGCCACTCCAGAAAACCCAAAAGTGTTGTCAAAGTGCGTGCAAAGAAAATAGAGTTACAACCTTCCGCAAAGCCGAAAAGAAAAAGGCAAAGCAAAAACTCAGATAACAATGAAAGAGGGTAGAAGGGGAGCGGTTTATGGATAAAAGGGGGGGACGTAGGCTCGCCATGCGAGAAAAAGACAAAAAAGTCAGAAAGAGGAAACAAGAAAAAAAAGTGGAAGACGAGAGGTTGTGGAGTACATCGGAAGTACAAACGGAGAGACCAGGGGGGGGGGACAGACCGGGAAAAAGAGGGCGTATCAATGGTAATGCAAAGGTGTAAAGAGAAGGGGGAACAGCGATACATATGAAACAAATGCAGAAAAAAACAAGCGAAAGAATCACTTTGGAGGGGGGGGGGGGGTTTAGGACATGTCAAGAATAGGGAGAAACAAATGAACACATACGGAAAAGGGGCATACAAAAAAAAAAGGGACAGAAAGGGGAAAGAGGGAAGAAATGGGGCCAAAGAGAGGGGGGTTCGACGGACCAAACGTACAGACGGTCCACGAAACAAAAAAAAGAAAAACAAAGCATACTTAAAAAAGAAAGGAAAGACATACCTCGAAGGTTTTGACAATCACGGAGAAGGCATCTTGTCAAAAGAAGGCGGTGTAAAGGAGCGTCGCCACAGTTTGAAGACAGTTAAGTGACAAAAATGAGCGGAAAAGGGGAAATAATTTCACCTGGTGAGTGAACATGAAAACAGGGCGGAAAAATCCAGAAGCCAAGTGGGGGCCTGTTCGGGTAACAGGAGGACGGATAAAGGACTGGTGGGCAGAGTTGGCTGTATGGATAAACGAGACTCTGGGGGGGGGAGACTTACCGAAAGGAAAAAAAACGTGCAAAAGGGCCAAAAAGGGCCCAGAAAAAAGCGTAGCCAGGTGAAAATGATTAAGTGGAGGGGGTAACGGCTGGAATAAGGCTGAAAACAAGGAGATGACTCGGCTGAGAAAAAACAAAATGAAGGGTCAACGAGAAAACGGAGCGGGGGGGGAAAAGGGACATGGATATCACCATAAGGGGAAGGAATGGAGTGTGGAAAAAAAGCCAACGACCAGAAGGTAAAGGTGAAAAAACGAGAATGGGTCAACGCAATCGGGATAAGGAAGCAAAACAATGGGACCCAAAAAGGGACAGCATAACGCGGGCAAGGTTGAAAGGCAAGGCACAACTGCGGGTTTCGGGGCAAACAAGTGACATAGCCTGTCGGCATCACTCAGGGCGGATGGAAAGATGGTGACGGCCAACAGGGTGATCGTCAAGGGCTTAAACTTAAACCAATAATGAGAAATGAAGTCTGGCCGAGAACCGAATAACCAGGAAAAAGGACAAAAGGGTTCGCATATGCCTACGGGTCGAGGCAAGTTGAAGACAAAAGAGGGAAGGGGCACGGAGGTACGGGACCATATTGTCGGGAAAAAATACATTTGTGGGTTGTTGTTTTTGCGGGGCTGTTCAGCATAAGACGGACTACGAATCCGGAATGGTCTTTCGAGCACCACTTAAATAATAAATTACAAAATATAAATATCCCGAACACCGTAAAAGCAAAAGGGGGAAGGAGGGAAATGGGAAGGGAGACAGGTCAAAGGACTGAGTAAAATAAAAAAGTTGCTCCAAAACGGGGGGTTCGGGTAAAACCCCACAGTTGGAATAAGAACACGATTGGTAAGCACTGTGTACGGAGTTGACTGGACAAAGACTAAAGACGTAAAAATGGGGGTGTTGGACAGAAAAGGCAGATGGGTAGGGGGATACAGCCAAAGAAGGCATGAAACCCATCTCAAAAGTGGGGAAGTGAAACTTTAAATCCGTGTATTGGGTTTAGAGGGGAGAAACGGGGGGAAGGAATGGGTCAAAGGGGAACAAAACGAGCACGAGCCAAGGCCAAACGGTGAAAACGGTGGTCACAGAGGGGGCAGGAAAAACGGGGGTGGTGTGAGAAGCAACTGGTTTCCAGTAAAAAACTAGGGGGCAAAGCTTGTTTGGGGCCGTGGGCAGCTGGGGGGGGAGAAACAAAAATATTTGGTGCCCGTATGTGGGAAAGAAAAGTGTGACAGTCTGACCCAATGACCAAAAAAAATGAGCCACGACCCAAGGAGGAAACAATATAATCCTGGACACTGCAAGCAAAGCAACCAGAACGTGCACAACACCCGATCGTGAAAGGTAGTCACACGGGTGTTTTTTGCCACAAGGAATACCTCAAGTTGAAAGGGGGCAGCTCATGCAAAAACTAAAAAAACCTGGAAGTGGACAACGGACCTTGTGCACGGTGTGGGACACGCGAAGGTGCTGGAACGTGAAAAAGAAAGTGTGGAGGGGCGTCGGGGCCATAAGGTTCAGAAAAGTCAACTGGCGGTCGGGTCTCCATATTCCGACATGTGTGGCAAGGAAAAAAATAAAGGACGCGAAAATCAAAAAAATCTCCGGTCAGGGGTTTCACTGAGACAAGGTGAGGCAAAAAGCAAAGAAAGGTAAAGACGGGTTGGTTTGAAGGAGTTCAGAGGGAAAGGGGGGGGACCACAAGCGAAATGACCGTAGTCAAAAAGTGGTGAGGCAAAAAAAAGCCGGCCGTGTCGCCAAGAAGTACAAGCTAAAAAAAGGGGCCACATTCGAACGGCTGTCGGCACGGGACCGGGGCCAAAGCAGGGTATGTAGGTTGCTAACGTCTAGGGGGCCGTGAAAGGGGAAGAAGAAGGCATGGGGTTGAAACGTCAGGGGCCTTGGCAAACCGATTCACGCATGAAAAAGGAGGGTAAAGACGACCGGCCTAGGGGTGGCAACAAACTTAATGAGGGGCATGAACAAAGAAAGGTGTTGGTGAGCGGAATGGCCAGCAACTGAAAAAACGTATGGAAGACAAAGAGGGGTCCAAAGGACCAGTGGGAAAGAGGGGGGCAGGCGTTACGGTCCAGGGAAAGCAATCCATAAGTGTGGTTGTTAAATCGTGACAAAAAAAAAGAAACTCAAAGAATTCTTTTGCGCAACTCGTATGTGAAATCATCCTCAGGACATGCATCTCAAAGGGGGATATGGAAACACGATAGGACAAAAAAACCCAGTTGGGCCAAAGAAAATGGGCAACATTGGGGAAGTCTTTCCCAGGTTGCAAAGGAAAAACCTCACGAATCGTCACGACACTCCCTTAGGGAGAACAAGGTTATGAATAAAAAAAACTCATGGGTTTGTCAAGGACCGCAAGATGTAGAATCTAGGGGAATCAACCGGGGCTCGCTGAGAAGGCACGACTTAAGAAAAAACAGTACAAAAAAAGGCACACAGAAGAAGCCCACGCTCCAAACAGGTGGGAAAAGGCGCGAAAACAAAAACCTCCTACCAAACAACGCCAAACACAACACATCCAAAAAAACAGCCGAGTCATACGATAGGGCCCTAGGATGGTAGGAACAAGGGGTAAACTCCTGCGGGGGGAGCACAGATACAGATTAGGGCGCAATGGAAAGGTTGAACACCTAGAAAAAAGTGAGGGTTACGGGTTAATTTTAAAAAACTTTCAGCTCATTAGGGGGGGATGCAAAAAAGCCATAACAACGCAGGGAACAAAAGAGCAGGGAAATTGGCGGAAGGACAGATGTTGGAGACCAGTCGTTGTCCGACGGACCAGGGAACCTTTCCCGAAAAAGAATATGACCGAACCCGGTTGCGGGGGAGAAAACAAAAAGAAAAAAAGCAAGTCAACGAATTTACAAAAAAATGCCCAAGAGTCCCGGCAACAAGAGGAGGCAGAAGGGGGGGAGGGACAAAAGAAAAAGGCCCTCTAAAAGTTTTGACAGACCGTTTGAAAAAAAAAATACACAATATATGGTCAAACCGATCACCCCAGCTCAACGCCGGAAGAGAAAGGGGCGCAGCTGAAATCAACTAGCCAAAGCAGTAACTAAAATTCGGGGTTTTGTCGAAAAAGAATATCACGCAACGGAATGGGAAACGGACGAAAAGGGGAAGTCAAGCATTGAAAAGAAAAAAGAAAACTGGTAATGGTGTAGAACGAAGCAAGAACTCCTTCTACCGAAGGGGCAGCACGTCGCCACGTAATCATGGAAGGGCCCTGCCGCCGAAAAAATCCACCGAGCCGGGGGGGGGGGGAAAGAAAAAAAAAAAAACGGCACCCGGATAACTTTTTTTTAGTCAGGAGAAACAGGGGGTCTCAAAGGGTCAAACGACATGACGCCCCAAAGCAAGAGTTTTTTCCAACAGGGACAGACCAAATATCCTGGGAAAAGGGGGGAGGACACGGTATCCGGACTAAAAGTGAAAAGAAACAGTGCATAAAGGAAAATGAGGGGGGAGGTTTGCGTGAGATTTTGGGGGGGGGATGGTACGGGGGGGTCGGGTGCAAAATCGGTGGGTGTTGAAGAAAATAAAATTCAACGAAACTAAGACTCAGCTTCAACACAGGGGAGTGTAGGGAATGATGCAAATCGGGCAAGGAACCTAAACCAAACAACCTAAAAGGTTTCCTAAAACAAGTCTCTCTAAGATCCAAACTCAAGGGGGGGGGAAGCCTCTACGGGGAATAGAAGGAGCCCAAGCAGAATGCCAAGGGAACAAGAAATCACGGACCCATCCTTTCCCTGAAAAATAACCACGCTCCCAATTCGTCCTGACAAGGAAGACTCGAGACCGTGGAGACCATCATCAGAAAGGAAGAAAGGTACCTCTCCAAGCACAACAAGCACCCCTAAAATTCTGAGAGAAAGGGAGAATAAATCAAAATCAGAAGACGAATAACGAGTTTATGCGGGGGGTCAACGGTCATTCTGGGGGGAATCCAGTCCATTTGGTTGTGGCCAAAGAGATGCTCGCGCAGATAGGGAGATAAGACGTTGGCGTGGCAATCTCTATGAAGCCAAACATTAGGGTAATTTAACACATTGAAAAAGAATCCTATTTTTGTAAAACACTTCGTCTAGGAATGCAACGACGGAAGCTTGGAAAATGTCGGGGATTGGACTCCAGAGAATAAGGTCGGAAGGGAGGGGAGTAGCTTCGTACCACTGAGTTGGCAAAACAAACAAAAAAGAAAAGCCTCTGCGCAGTCCAAATGTGGCTTGGAAACAGGGGAGAATCACCACTTCTATATCGGGGGGAAACTCAAGTTCACTCAGAAGAGAAAAAAAAAAAAAAGCAGGGAATGGGACGAAAGGCGGAGAGGGTGGGAAGGGATCTGGGGAACCACCAAAATTCGGACCGTTCTCTTAAGTAATGCTCTTCCTAGACGTAGTAGTGACCTCAAAAACCCCCCCCAAACCATTGAGCTTGGGGGGTAGGAGGAGGAAGGTGAAATTGGGGGGATTTAGTGAGGTCGTTCAATGGGCTTGTCGAGAAAGGGAGGCACATAGCCTGGTTGAAAAAAAGGCGGATGGAAGGGTTTGAGGGGGCATTTCAGGGTTGACCATTTATTCCAAAGTTCAAACAAGATGAGAGGCGATGGCAATGGGGGTATCCGGAGTGAGAAAACAAGGGGAATAAAAAAGAGATCCCATTTTAAAAGACGTGAACAAGTTAGGAACCCGGGTTCAAGAGGGGAGGTTGACAGGGGGACGGGGAGGGGCAACTTAAACGGGCGCGGCGGGAGAAAACTGGGGTGAAAAGGTTGGAGAGGATGACGAATCTAGGGGCGACAAATTTCACGGGAAAGGACCTCTGCCAGAACGAAGGATAGGGAGTAGAGGGACTTCAAAGGGGAAAAAAAAATGGGTCTCAGGAACGGTCCCCAACTGTAGGTTGGGCAAAGAAGGGGTCCACAGAAGTATTCGAAAAAACCGAAGGAAGGGATTAGGCCTGAAGGATTAAAGGGTTCGGGGCGAACGTACATCAGGAGGGCGGAGTGAGAGAAGCTGACATAGGAACTGGGGAGACAAGAAGACCGAAGGGTGTATAGGTGGCCAAAACAAGACCAATAGGAAAGGACTGCGGTGGAGGAGGTGGATCGTTGAAGGTGAAAGCTTGGGGGTTCAGCAACGTTTAATTGAAAAAAAAAAGGGGGAAATGGGCAATGGTGGAAACTCTGGGAGTGTGCCCACTATAAATGAGACATTTGACAAGAAAAGGACATGTCAATGTTATTTTAGAAGGGGACCGATATGGAAAAGAGAAAAAAGGCAAAAAGGGAACCCCGAAAAGCCCTAGTTGTGGAAAAGCAAAGAACGCCCCAACAAGAAGGGGAGAGAAATAGTTCAAGAAAATGGGTGCGAATACGGGAAATCTTTCCAACTGAGGGGCTTTGTTGGTGATCGTTGGGAGGGGGGTAAAGCCTGAATTACAAAGAGGACAAATGGGTCGCGGGGGAAGAACGGCAAGGGGAGGGTTAGGAAAGGTTACGTGTAAAGCAAATCTTTTGGCCGCCAGAACAGCCAACGGGGAATTTTCGAAGGAGTAGAGTGACCGGCCGAAAGGACGGAGGGAACAGGGAAGTGGGACGTTATCTGGTGTCCGGGGGCTTTTAAGGGGAAAGGGATGGGGCAAGGGGGGGGAGGGGGGAGAATGTGAAGGGCCTTCATATCAACAAGAATGCGGGGACGAAAACAGACGGGTTAGCACGAAAACGAAGGGAGGCCGATGCAAAAAGAGACATACTCTCGCGGTACAAGGACAAATGGTACACGGGGAATCAAGGACGTGACCTAAAATTGTCAACAAACGAACTAATCGGGAACCAGCTAAAAGGGAAGAACGGGGGACGCAGGAAGGATTGGGAACCACCCACGAAGGCTCCCAACCACTTAGAAAGGAAAACACAAGACAATGGGGGTTGGAAACAAAAAGGAATTAGAGCCCCTTTACGGGGAAGCCAGCAAGTACCATGGAAATGACAGAATCGAACACAAACCACCTTAAAAGAACCGGTACATGGTCAACCAGGGGGGCAACAGGATGTTCCCCTTTAAAAGGGGAAAAAAAAAAGAGGGAGGAACGGGAGAAACGCCGGGTTGTGGGCAGAAAACGGTGAAACACAGTTTCACTGGGGCAGAAAAAAACAAAAACGTTACTGCAAAAACATCAAAGAGGGAGTGGTTGCAGAAAAAAAAAATGGGGGAGGAGAGGAGCAAACCAGCCCGGTATCAATGATATGGGGAGCAGAGCAAGGGCTTGGCAAGTTCTTCATTAAGTGCGAAAACATGAACGTTTTTGTAAAAGAAACGGAAACAGCAAAAAGAGAATCTCATGGGAAAGGCGACGTGGCCCATTCACCTGCAAAACTTGTCCCGCCCGTGGGGGAAAAAGAAGCAGGGCTAGGGAGTAGTTCAGGTGAAGGGGGGACTGAAACATTGGAAAATTATCAGGGTCAAGTCGTTGCGAGCGCAGGGGAAGATATCGAGGGTGGGACCAAAAAGAGGGGGGAAACGGCGGGGCAGACAAAAAACATGTGATCCATAATGGAAGAACAACTATCAAAACTGCCACTGCGAAGGGAACCACAAACGTAGAAGGGCAAAGGCAAAACAAGAATCTGGAAAAAACCCCACCACCCACCAGGGACACAGGTGACCCCCCCCCACAAGCAGTGAAAAAAAAACCAGAAGTCGTTCCCACCATGACAGGGGGGCATATCCTGGGCGGAAAAAAAGAGGAATCCCAGACAGGCGAATCAAAGGGGACGCGGAGGACCAGACAAACTACACTTCCACCAGATTTGTTACTTGAAAGGCTGAGGTCGGAAGACTTGGGGTTCGTAAAAAGACG